>Ga0160437_1000886_pt1 | contig 14364 bp, 9 predicted proteins | sample HID1975I_E0MG_FD_108227 | JGI IMG/M metagenome (GOLD analysis project Ga0160437, IMG submission 108227) | Enriched soil microbial communities from UW Madison campus, WI, USA - HID1975I_E0 MG | ecosystem: Environmental > Terrestrial > Soil > Unclassified | place: USA: Madison, Wisconsin... | reverse complement strand
GTGGCGGCGGCGTTTCGCAATAACCTGGTGATGAAATCGGCCGCGCGCGTGCGTCTGGACGCAGCCGGTCAGGTCATCGTGGAAACCGACATGACTGACATCGGCACCGGCAGCTACACCGTCATCGCGCAGACCGCCGCGGAAATGCTGGGTGTGCCGCTGGCGAAAGTCATCGTGCGACTGGGGGATTCCTCGTTTCCCGTGTCGGCGGGGTCGGGCGGGCAATGGGGCGCCAACAGTTCCACGGCCGGCGTGTACGCGGCCTGCGACAAACTGCGCACCGCCATTCTGCAACGGTTGGGGTTTTCGACCGACGGCGCGGTGTTCGCGGACGGGTCGGTGACCGATGCCTCCGGCCGCACCGCCACGCTGCGCGATGCGGCGTCGGGTGGCGAGCTGGTGGCCGAAGACGTGCTTGAATTTGGCGACCTGGACAAAAAATTCCAGCAATCGACGTTTGGCGCGCACTTTGTCGAAGTGGCGGTGGACGCCGCCACCGGCGAAACGCGCATCCGCCGCATGCTGGCCGTGTGCGCGGCGGGGCGCATCCTGAACCCCAAGACCGCGCGCAGCCAGGTGATAGGCGCCATGACGATGGGCGTGGGCGCGGCGCTGATGGAGGAATTGGCGGTGGACGATCGCGTTGGCTATTTCGTGAATCACGACCTGGCCGGCTACGAAGTCCCGGTGCATGCCGACATCCCCAGCCAGGAAGTCATATTCCTTGACGAAACCGACCCGATCTCGTCGCCCATGAAGGCCAAGGGGGTAGGGGAGCTGGGCTTGTGCGGCGTGGGCGCGGCCATCGCCAACGCGGTCTACAACGCCACCGGCGTGCGGGTGCGTGACTATCCCATCACGCTGGACAAGCTGCTGCCCGGGCTGCCTGATCTGGCTTGATGCGAACTTTGGCTTGATCCGAACCGGCCGGCCAGGCCGCAACTGCCGGCTATCGGATAGCCTGAATGCGACCGCGCGTTGTCGCTTTCGGACAAGCGCGCGGTGATCGCCCTGCACCGCACAATTTTTGATCTGAACTTGCCTTAGAACGCCTTTAAATCCCGTTTTGCAATGCAGTAATACAGGGAGGCAAAGCGGCTCGTATCACGCGCAGAATTTCTGATTTATCAGAGCGCCAATTAAGCATCCTCCTAGTTAATTTCGCGCGCTCAAATCGTATCGTTCAGGGGCTCGCAATGATCCACCACGCACGTCGTTTGCGGGTCATTCGAGCACGCTTAGCCTGGCACGAAAGTGCCATCGCCATTCTTATCCCTGAATAGAGGAAATCGCATGAAGCGCAGTATCGTGACATCCCTGGCCGCCTCCGGCTTGCTAGTGGCAGTGTTGGCCCCGGGGGCGAGTTTCGCCGCGGGTGGTACCGTCTACTTCTCCGGCACGATCAGCGACGTGACCTGCGACGTTGCTGGCAGCTCGGGCGGCGCCGCCGGTAACCCCGATGTGCCTTCGTTTGGCACCGTCAAGCCTGAAGACATCGTGAGCGGATCGGCGCCTGAACGAAACTTCGAAATCAAGGTGCATGGCTCGGCTGATTGCGTGAACGACACCAAGGTACGGTTGCAGTTCGATGCCCACCATCAGAACATCGATAAGGTCACGGGTAACCTGAAGCTAGTGGGGGGCGACTCAGCCGCCGGCGTGCAGATCCAGATCCGCAACAACCGCACCGAAGCTCCCGCCAACACCGATCCCATCCGCCTGGGCATCACCGATACCAATCCGCAAGTGGCCGTGGTCCAGAACAACCAGGCGGTGCTGTACTACGCGGCGAAGTACGTGCCTGAAGATCCGACCGCCACCACGGTGGGCACCGGTGACGGCAATTCGTACGTGACCTACACGCTGCGCTACAACTAAGCGCGACACTGCCATGACGACGATCACCGGGGCGTTTGCCCGTCATGCGTTCGCGCACGTGCTATCGCTCGCCTTGGTCCTGTGCGCCTGGGTGGTTCCCGCCCAGGCCGCACTGGTCCTGCAAGGCACGCGCCTGGTCATCAAGTCCGACGCGCGCGATTCCATCATGATCATCCGCAACAACGGCAGCACGCCCGTGCTTGCGCAAAACTGGATTGACGACGGCAAGGAAAATGCGCTGCCCGCCGAGATCCGCGTGCCGTTCGTGCTGACGCCGCCCATCATGCGGATTGAACCGAACAGCGCCTCCAATATTCGCATCACCTACACCAAAGAGCCGCTTCCCTCTGACCGGGAAAGCCTTTTTTACTTGAACGTCGTTGAAACGCCGCCGCGCGATCCGTCCGCCGTGAACGTGCTGCTGTTCTCGTTTCACACACGTATCAAGATTTTCTTCCGGCCCACATCCATACCGGACGAGGCGGCCACCGCGCCCGACAAACTGACGTGGAAACTGGTGCGCACCACCGGCGGAAAACGTCAGCTTGAAGTCACCAACCCCACGCCGTTTCATGTGTCGTTCGCGCGTATCGGGCTGGTGTCGGGCAAACGAACCATTGCCGTCGACAACGGCATGGTCGCTCCGTTTGGAACGTCGAACTTCGCGCTGGCCTCGGATGCGGCCGGCTTGCAAGAAGCTCAATCCACCGTCCAGTACGAAGCCATCAACGACTTCGGCGGACGGCGCACCCTCAACATGCGCTTGCTTGATTGAGCTTTCCTCTCGGCCCTAGTCGGTGGAGCTTTTCCGGTTTGATGAACATTAGACTTGCGCGGACTTCCGTTCGCCATTCCGCTTGCGCGCGTTTCCGAACGCGGCGCCGTGTCCGGGCGACCGCCCGCGTCGGAAGCTGCTTGCTGGCAGCCGCCTGCGCCATGGCCGCCGCCCACGTATGGGCGCAAGACGAGGTCGCAATTTTTGACTCCTACATGCTGATGCAGGAAGTGGGTGGCCCCACCATCGACACTCGCCGCTTTCAACGCGCGAACTTCGCCGATCCGGGCATGCACCGGCTGGACCTCTACTTCAACGGGCAATGGCGCGGCGTTGACGACATTGAATTTCGCAACGTGCCCGGCCAGGACAGCGCCGTGCCTTGCTACGACGCCGCCATGCTCGAACGTGGCGGGTTGGACCTGGGCAAGGTGTCGCGCGCGGACGGCGTTGAACCCTTGCCCCGCGAGCTGTCCTGTGATGATCTGTCGCGCTACGTGCCCGGTGCGAAACTCCGCGTCGACATGGCGCAGCTTGGCTTGTACGTGACGTACCCGGAATACCTGCAACGCTTGGCGGTGTCGAACCGCTGGGTGGACCCCTCGCAATGGGATAGCGGCATCAACGCCGCGCGGCTGAACTACAACAGCAACGTCTTCACGACCGAAAGCCATGGCCGGCGCATGACGCGCGGCTATGCGGGCATCAACGCGGGCGTGAACCTGGGCGCGCTGCGGCTGCGCCACACCGGTTCGGCGTATTGGTCGCAAACCCGCGGTGCGCAATACCAAGCCAGTTCCTATTACCTGCAGACCGATATCCCGACCTGGCAATCGCAGTTGCTGCTGGGCGAAAGTTCCACCAGCGGTGAATTGTTCGACGCGGTGTCGTTCAGGGGCGTGCAGTTGTCCAGCGACGACCGCATGCTGCCCGAAACCTTGCGCTACTACGCACCCATCGTCCGGGGCACCGCCAACAGCAACGCCAAGGTCTCGGTCTATCAACGTGGGTTTCTCATCTATGAAACCACCGTTTCCCCCGGCCCCTTCGCCATCGAGGATGTGCGCGCCGCCAGCTATGGCGGTGACCTGGACGTGCGGGTCACGGAAGCCGACGGCAGCACGCGCAGCTTTGTCGTGCCGTTCGCGACCATCGTGCAACTGTTGCGGCCTGGCGTTACCCAATACAGCCTGACCGCCGGCCGGGCGGCCGACCCGGGCTTGCGCGGCCCCTTGCCGTATGTGCTGCAGGGCACGCTCAAACGCGGCATGGGCGATGCCGTGACAGGCTATGGTGGCCTGGCGTTCACCGACCACTACGGCTCGGTGCTGCTGGGCGCGGCGATGAGTACGACCCTGGGCGCGTTTGCCGCGGACGTGACGGGGGCTCGCGCGGAGGTGCCGCTTGAAGGCAAGCGTGCCGGCGCCAGTTACCGGCTCACCTACAGCAAAGACCTGCCCAACAGCGGCACGAACTTCTCGCTGCTGGCCTACCGCTATTCCACCAGCGGCTACCTGGGCCTGCGCGACGCGGTGGCGCTGGGCAATGTGTCGCGCAACTACCGCTACCAGGGCGATGGCCGCATGCGCAGCCGCTTTGACCTGAACGTTAGCCAGAACCTGGGGGCAAGCCTGGGCAGCATGTATGCGTCGGCCTCCACCGCCAACTATTGGTCGCGGGCCGGCAGCGACGTCAATTACTCGGTTGGCTACAACAACGACTGGAGAGACGTGTCGTACTCGGTCGCGCTGCAACGGGTGCATAGCGCCGGCATGGGCAGCTATTGGGGCGGGGGCAGCGCAAAAAGCACGCAGGTGACGCTTAGCGTCGCGATTCCGCTGGGTAGCCGGGACATGACTTCCCGCGCACCACGCCTGAGCGCGGTCTACAGCGGCGACAGCCGCGACGGCGCGCGCTTGTCGTCCAGCGTCAGCGGCGCGTTGGACGATCGTGGCGCCGGCACGTATTCGGTGTCGGCGTCCCACAATGGCCGCAGCAACGCCAATGCTGCGGACGCTGGCGTGGGCTACAACTTTCCGCAAGGTTCGGTGTCGGCCAGCGTGGGGCAGGGGCAGGGGTATCGGCAAGCGTCCCTGAGCGCGAACGGCGCCATGCTCGTGCATGGTGGCGGGGTGACCTTGGCGCAGACCATGGGCGAAACGGTCGCGCTGGTTCACGCCAAGGACGCCGAGGGTATGCGTGTGGGCTATGGCGTCAACCGGGTGGACGGCAGCGGCTACGCGGTGGTGGGCAGCCTGAGCCCCTACCGTTTGAACTCGGTGGACGTGGACCCGGCCGACCTGCCCGTGGACATCGAGCTCAAGACCAGCTCGTTGAATATCGCGCCCCGCGCGGGCGCCATCATCAAGCTGGTCTACCCCACGCTGCGCGCGCGCCAGGTGTTGATCCTTAGCAAGTTGGCCGATGGGTCGCCCTTGCCATTTGGCGCCGAAGCCATCGACCCGCAAACCCGCACGGCGGTGGGCGCGGTGGGTCAGGGCAGCCGTATCGTCATGCGCGCCGAAAGCGACCAAGGAACCGTGCGTATCGAATGGGGGCCCGGCCAGGGCGAAAACTGTCACATTGACTACGAATTGCCCGCTCGCCATACGCGCGGAGACAGCGCCTACGACATCCTGGAACTGGAATGTGTTCAAGACCAGCCAGGCCCTGCACGGCAAGGCGGCGTTGGGCCGTTGTCCCTGCGATGAGCGCGCGCGTGTTTGCCGGTTGGCGTGGGGTGTTGATGCTGGTGGTGGCGGCGGCGTGCGTGATTGCGCCCGTTCGCTCCGTGCAGGCGGATTTGGTCGTGACCGGCACGCGCTTCATCTATCCGGCGGGGCAAAAGGCGCTGACGCTACGCACCGGCAACGTCGGGCAGCATCCCATCCTGGTGCAAAGCTGGCTGGATTCCGGCGATTTCACCGCCGACCCCAGCCGCGAAACCGTGCCATTCCTGCTGACGCCGCCCGTGTTCCGGCTGGACCCCGCAGGGCGCATGAGCCTGCTGCTGCGGCATACGGGGGAGGCCATGCCGAAAGACCGGGAATCCGTCTTCTGGATCAATTTCCTGGAAGTGCCGGCGCGCGATTCGTCACAGAAGAACTTGTTGCAGCTTGCGTATCGGTTGCGGATGAAAGTGCTGTATCGGCCCGAAGGCCTGCCTGGGTCAGCCAGTGAGGCGATCGGCAAGGTGGCATGGACGTATCACGCGGCCGACGGCGACATCGAGGCGCATAACGAGACGCCGTATTTTGTGTCGTTGGCTCGGGTGGAGTTAGAGGCAGTGGCTGCGGCGGGTGGTGGCCATTCCGCCACCCCCATCACGCTAACCGGCCTGACCGTCGCGCCGCTGGCTCGCACGCGGTTCTCGTTGCCCGCGGGGGCCGCGCCGCGCCTGGGAGTAGCGGTATTGCGGTACTACGCGGCGAACGACGACGGCGAAATCATCGAAGCGAAGGCGGCGCTGCGCCAGGGGAAAACGCGCGGCACGCAATGAATCCACTCAGTCCGGGCCGCACGGCCAGAACGGCACCCGGCATGCAAGGAGAATGACATGGAAAAGAGACGATTACGCCACCCGATGGGGCGGGCTACATGGGCGGCGCTGGCGGCGGTAGCCGTGATGGTGCTGCTGGGCGCGCTACCGCATTCTGCGTCAGGCGCTCAACAGGGCTCGTGGTTGGCTGCCGATTGCGACAATTACAGCTTGGAAATGCCGAGCAGATGGAATCTCGTCGAACCATTGACCGGGCAATCGCAGGTGGGGCAGGTGCTGTATGAGAAGCGCGTGACGGTAATAATCGGCTATCGCGCGGTTCGGATGCCCGGTGCGACAGGCAAATTCCAGTTGCTGACTAACGCTATGTGGACCAATGCGTCCAGCATGTTCGGCAATGTGGCCAAGACCAACGTCGCGGGAATCGGCATGCGCCTGAAGCTGCGGGACCTGGTGGCCCCCGTCAACGTGCCCTTGGTAATGGATGCCATCGACATACCGCCAAGGGGTAACAATCCGATGCACTCTATCAGCTTCGAGTATGTGCAGCAGTTGGTGCTGATGGATCCGCCCGAGGACCTACCACGCAGGATAAACGTGACCGGTTTGGCTCCCGGCGCGGGGCTCTCTCTTATGTATTTCACGGCGGCGGAAGGATTTGGCGCGCCAGGTAAATTAGTCGGCATGCCTTCCTGGCACGGGTACCCCGAGACAAGTCCGCCAGCGAAGATTTGTGCGTTGATCGAAAACTACAACGGCGATCAGGTCTTCAAAATGGGTAATACAGGGACCATCGAAATCATGCACGCATGCGATGCCGGCGCGCATCAGAACGTTCCTGTGGATATGCTGCCCGCCTTCATCGCCGACTTTCCCGCCGAGGGTTCGGTGTCTGCGCCCAAGCCGTTTCAGATCAGCTTGAACCAATGCAGCGCGTTCGCGCGGCCACAGGTCAAGTTCAGGGCCAAGAGCGGCTTGGTGGCGGGCACGGATTCGGTCCTGGCTTTGTACGAAACGACTGCCGATGGCAAGAAGGCCGCTCAAGGATTCGGCATCATCGTCGTTGACAGCGACGATCGACGTATACGATTCGGCCCCGTTGGCGGCGCATATGGCCCCGAGTACGTGATGACGACACAGGGCGACGGTGCGCAGTTGTCCCTGGCCGCACGCTATATCCGCACAGCGGGCAATCGGCAAGACGTGGAAAGCGGCGAGGCCAACGCCGCGGCGGAATTCACGTTCGAGTTTCCCTGAGTTCGAATTCTTCTGAGTCCTGCCGCGCGCCTGCCGCATCAAACCCGTCACGCAAAGGCGGCGCGGTCCTTTCGGAATGCGCCGCCTATTGTCATGGCGTCAACGCGCCTTACCAGACGGTCCCGGTGTTGTGGCCCACCACCGCGCCGCGCGTTTGCAGTAACCACTGCCCCCACCAGTAGTTGACGGTATTGCGCGCATGCGATTGATGGATCAGCCCTTCGTTCACGCCCACCAGCCCACCCATGGTCACGAACAGGCCGCCGCTGACGTTGCCATGGGCGGTGCCGCCCAGGACTTCGCCGCCGACCAGGTTGGTGCCAACCAGGCCGCCTATCCGGCTATGGGTTTCCCCGCGGACAGTGCCGCGCGCCACGCCTTGACGGATCATGCCGCGATTCACGCCCGCCAGGCCGCCCACGTTAGCCCGGTCTTTGGCGGCGACGTTGCCTTTGGCCTCGGCGCTGGTCAGCATGCCGTTGTTGTAGCCCACCAGCCCGCCGACCGCGCTGTGGTGGCCGCCGCTGACGTGGCCGCTTGCGGTGACTTTGCTGATGACCCCGCCGTTGTAACCGGCCAAGCCGCCCACGGAGAAGGCCGATCCGCTATTCACCTGGACTCGGCCGAACGCGGCGGACTCGGCGATGGTGGCTTCGTTCGCGCCGACCAGGCCGCCGAAGTGGCCGTTGCCAGAATCGCCGCTGTGCGTGACCGCCCCCAGGGCTTGCACGTTATACAAGGTGCCGCTCGCGCCGTGATAGCCGGCAAATCCGCCCGCATGGACGTTGCCCGACACCTGCACGGTGACATCCGCGCGGGAATCGTTGATGTAGCCGCCGCTGTTGTCGCCGATCATGCCGCCGACGCGCCCTCCCTTCGCTTGCAGCGTGGATCCGGTAACGCTCGCGTGTTCGATCAACCCGCCGTTGCCACGGCCCACCAAACCGCCAACCGCACCTCGACCCGCGCCCAGGTCGGTCATGCGTACCCCCACTGCGTGTACGTTGGCGATGGTTCCGGAATGGGTGCCCACCAGCGCGCCGGCCGCCTTCTCGGGCGATTGTGCGTCGCGCGCGGTGGTCACCGAAATGTCTTCCAGGTTCAGGTTTCGGATATTTCCCGACGACTGTGCGAAGAGGCCCGCATGGTTGCCGCCGCTGACCTCGAATTTGCTCAAGGTGTGGCCGAAGCCTTCGAATTCACCGGTGAACGCCTCGTGGTCATTGCCGATGGGGGAGACCCGTCCGCCCGCCTCAAGGCTCATGCCCAGCGCGTAGCGGCCGCTCAAGTCATGGTTCATGGTTTCCCATTCGCTGGCCTGATTGATGACGGTGTAGCGGCCTTCGCGGGTTTCGTAGCTGCTGCCATTGCCGCTCAGCGCGATGGACACGCCCTTGCCCAACGCAAAGTTGGACTTCGAAAGAAAGGCCAGCGCCGCGTTGTCGCCGTCCAGCGTCATGTTGGCATTGATGCGCAGGTCGCCGTCCAGCGATTTCGCGGTGATGCCGGCGCCGTTTCCACGGGCGGTCAGCGGGGCGTTGATGTCCACATGCCGCGCGGCCTGCAAGGTCAGCGAGTTGGCCCCCCCCCATTCAAGAGGGGCGTCGATGGTCACGTCGCCGGTTGCGCTGATCAGCGAAATGTTGGTCGTGGCCAGGCTCTTGACCACCGTATTCGCGCTGAGCGCGGCACTGCCACGCTTGGCGTCCGAGGCCACGCTCATATTGTTGGCGGAGATCGACCACATGCCGGTCTGCCCGGATGCACCGCGGGTGTCGACTTCAACACCTGGTTGGATGGCTACGGCGTTGCCCTTTACGTTCACCGTACCGCCGGCCATCGTCGCGCCACCGCTGGCGGAGAGTCTTCCGCCGACGCTGATGTGTCCAGTCTCACCGCCATCCAGAACGATGGACCCGCGTGTTCCGTCGAGCGAGTTTGCTTCAATCAGGCCGCTGTTATTGACGACTAGCGAGGAAACATCGCCGTGATTGCGAGCGGTTAAAAGCACTCGGCCACCCTCAGACTTGAGCGTGCCGATGTTTTGCAGTCCGGCGTCCAACGCGGCTCGATCAACCTGCAAGCTCAAACCAGAATTGGCGTCGAAAGTCAGCGTGAACGTGTCACCCGCTCCGACGGCGATATTGCCCCGGTCCGCCTGAATCGTACCCATGTTGGTGACGGATCTTCCTATCAGTACGACGCTGCCGCCGCTCCGCGCTTCAATCTCGCCTACGTTGTGGATGCGGCCTCCCTGCGCGCCGCTGAAGCGCATCGGGCCACCGTTGAGAAAATCGTCATGGGCCAGATCGCCAGTTGCAGCGACCAAGCTACCCACACTTACCCGCGAGGAACCGCTAAACGAGATGCCATGGGGGTTGATCAAAAATACGCGACCGTTTGCGTTGATGTTTCCCTGAATGTCGCTGTACGTCGAGCCGATCACCTTGTTGAGCACCGCGGCCGCTCGTCCCGGTTGATCAAAGATCACCTGCTTGCCCGCTCCAATCTCAAACCGTTGCCAGTCGATGATCAGCTTGTCGGTCTTCTGATTGACGCGCATGGTTTTCTTGTCCGCGTCGATGGCGATGTTGCCGATGCCATGCTTGACCACCCCATCCTTCGGAAGGTCCTGTGCATGGGCCGCGCCGACCCCCCCCATCAACGCCAGCGCAACAACAGTCATCCGCAACCCCCCCGACGATTTTCCACGCCGGCGCGCGCATTCACTGGCGGCAACCCAGCCGCCCCGTGCTTCGCTCCAAACCAATGCAAAAGTCTTGTTCATGTTTTCCTCCTGGGAAAGTGCTGCGCGCGCGTCCGTACGGCGCGTGGGCGCGGCGGGTGGGTAAGACTCAGAAGTAGCGGGTGGCTTGCACCCAGAACTGGGGTTGCCGGTCGTTTTTCGCGGCCTCGTTGCCTTGGCGCAAGGGCCAGGCAGCACTGACGTTGACCACGTGCTGGGCGCCGCCATGCGCGATGCCCACGCCGAATGCGCTTAAGGATTGGTGGTTGCGTTCGGGCGTCCAGGCGCGTTTGTTCACCTGCACGGACCCCGTATCGAAGAAGGCGGAGAACTGCAGGCCGGGCAGCGGCAGGTAACGCAGTTCGCCCGTGGCTTGCCAGCCTTCGTCGCCGCTGGCGGCGCCCGATGCATAGGCGCGCACGCCATAGGGGCCGCCCAGGCTGAATTTCTCGGCGCTGTCCAGATTCTTGCTGGCCCACTGCGAGCGCACCCGTCCGTAAAACTGCACGGGGCCGGCCACGCGTTGCAGGCGGCTTACGCTGAGGTTGACCACGCCGAAGCCGCCGGCTGCATGTTTGGCAAGCTGGTCATCACGCCGCTGCGTCTCGTCGCCAAAGCGCAGCTTGCCGTGTGATACCCCAAGGTAAACCCCATTGCTGGCGCCGCCCCATAGTGAGTCGCGGGCGCTGGCGTTGAGCGCGGCGGTCCATAGGCCAATGCGATGGGCGCGGGTCAGGTCGAAGTAGTCGTAGCTATCCCGCAGGCGCTTGTGCTCGTACTGCAACAAGGCCTGGACATTGGCGTCGCGGCTGCGCAGCAGGCTTTGCCGCACATAAAGGTGCGAGGTCTGCGCGCTGCCGTGGGCTTGCAGCACGGCAAACTCGCGACCCAATTCATAGCGCATGTTGGACGCACCCATGCCGACGCGGGTCGACCATGGGCCAAGGGGAAGCTGGTAATCCAACTGGTAATAGCGCTGTTCGCGGTCGCTGGACAGCAGGCGCGCGTCGAACTGGTCGCCCAGGGCCAAGGGGCTGTTGAGGCTGGCCGCCACGCTAAGGCGGTATTCGCCGGTGTAGGCGCCGCCAAAGTTGTCGGCATCGATGCTGCCGGCAATCCAGGGGCCGGGTTCGGCGTTGACGACCAGGTCGGTTGTGCCAGGCTCGGCGCCCGCCCGTAACGTACCGGTCGCGACCACGCCGGGCAAGTCGTTCAGCAGCAGCAGCGCCTGGTCCAGGCGATGGCCGTGTACCGCATCACCCGGATGCAAGGGTTCGAGCACGGGGGCCAGCACGCCATCCCGCGCGCGCGATGCATTGTTCAGCAAGACCTGGCCATACGCCCCTTCCACGATGCGGATACGCACCAGGCCGCCCTGGATTTCTTGGGCAGGCAGGTAGGCGCGCGCCAGCAGGTAGCCGTCGTGCCGATAGTGTTCAGAGAGCCGTTCCGCGGCGGCGCGCAAGCCGTTCAGGTCTTGCTCTGACCCGAGCAAATCGGTCAACAGGGCCTGTAGCGTGGCGTCGTCGTAAGCGTGGTTGCCGCTCAACAGGAAGCCGTTCACCAAGACCCGGCTGTTTTTGGCGGCACCGGCTTCCGGGGGGTCCGCAGGGGCGCGTTGGGCGGGGACATTCAGCGCCGGCGCCTCAGGAGCGGGGGGCGGCGCAGGGATCGTCGCTTCCAGGTCGCGAATGAAGCGGCCCGCGTCAGGGCGGCCCGCGCTAGGGCGGCCCGCGTCAGGCCTGCCCGCGTCAGGGACTTGCGCCCAGGCAGGCTGAGCGCAGAGCAATAGCACGCAAACGGAAAAGCGGTGAGCAGTTCGGTGAGCGATTCGGGGTGCGAGAAAGAGACGAGAAACTGCAAGCGCCGCAGAGCACCCGTGCGTATCGGGTTGCCGCGTATTCATTCTTATCATTCGATGTTGCCGGTGTGTTGTCGCCCGACGCTACTGGCGCAGGCACTGGCAACTGGCCGGTCACGGGCGAAATCGAACGACTATACGAAGCGCAAAGCGGACAAGCTCTATGAGGACTATGAAAGTCCTATATGACGATTACGAATCCTGCATCATCGCGCCGAGTGGGACATGGCTGGGCCGCCGATGCCGCTATCGCGAACCCACGTCGTCAGCCATCTGTTGACAGGAATCGCCGAACTCTTGCAGCGCCAGGTCTAGCTGCGCCACGATGGCGTCCAGCGACAAGTCATGGTTGTCCGGGTCCATGCAGGCGCCGCTCAACACCGAGCACAGTCGGCTCAATTGCGCATCGCCCGTCATCTGGGCCGCTCCCTTGATGCGGTGTGCCAACTGGCGCAGGGCGGCGCGGTCGTCGCAAGCATGAAGCACGCGCAGGCGTTGCAGGTCGATATCATTGGCCTGGATGAAGGCGTTGGCCAAGGTACGGATGCGTGACGGATCGGCGCCGGTCAGCTCGGTGACGGTGCGGGTGCGGTGTTCATGTCGCTGGGCGGTGGTATTGAGGGCGGAAATTGTGGGGGCTTCGTTATCACTGAGGAAAGCGCTGCGCCGGGGAGCGCAATAGGCGATTTCTTCGCGGTCTTTTTTCTTCATGGGCTTGCTGACAGGGCCTGTTGCGGGTATGCGTCTCTTGACGATAGTCGCGAAAGCAGGCTGGGCGTGATGGGGATACGTCTGACTCCTGCTCGGGAAAGTTGCGCTTGGGGTACTTTCGTATTATTCCTATTCTCTTATTGGCCTTGGCGCAGCACTATATCGGTCTATCGATATAGTGGCTTCACAATGGCGAAACGCCCATGCAACCCATCCGATGAACAAAACAACTTGCTTGCAGCGGGCGCTATCTCCGGCATGCGAGGCAACGTGTTGCCCGGTGGGTCCCGATGTGGAAGAGGGAAATGCAACAATGTCATCACGATACATTCGCGTGATCGTCGCGGACGACCATCCCGCCGTGGCGCTTGGGGTCAGCTATGAACTAGGGCTGGATCCCGCCATCGATGTGATCGGATGCGCGGAGAATTCCACGGACTTGGTCGCGCGGCTGGAAACGCAACATTGCGACGTCGTGGTGTCCGACTACACCATGCCCGGCGGCAAATACGGAGACGGCCTGGGGCTGATCGCGCTGTTGCGGCGGCGGTATCCCGCGTTGCGCGTCGCCGTGTTGACCATGATCGACAACCCCACGCTGATCCGCGCCTTGCTGGCTTATGAAAACCTCTGCGTGCTGAGCAAGTCGGATTCAACCAGCCACATCATCAACGCCGTGCACGCCATGTACCAGGGCAAGACCTACTACTCGCCCACCATCAAGGACATGATCGTCAACCAGGCTTTTGTGCTGGGGCGTGGCCGGCTGACCAAGCGCGAAGCCGAAATCGTGCGTCTGTTCTGTGCAGGCGCCACAGTGACCGAAATATCCCAGATGTCGCATCGCAGCGTCCAGACGGTCAGCTCGCAGAAACGCAGCGCCATGAGAAAGCTGGGCATCGAACGCGACGCCGACTTGATCAAGTACGGCGCCGACGCGGTGCAAAGCCAATTGGGCGAAGGCGGTTTCCCGGCGCTTCAACGGCCGGACAAGACCGCCTGGAGTTTGGCCTGAACTCCCCGACTTAAAACCCCACGGCCTGACCGTCGCGCCGCGAGTCCGATGCCGCCACGTACCCACCCTGGGGCAGGCGGCATATCAATTGCGCCGAGCCGAATTCCAGGCTGTCGGCGGGTGCCACGGCCACGTTGTGGCCGCGATCGCGCAGCGTTTGCACCACGTCTTCCGGCAGGTGCGATTCCACATTCACCACCGGGCCCTTCTCCACACGGAAGCGGGGCGCGTCGCTCATGGCCTGCGGATTCTGACCAAACGCGGCCAGGCGCGTGACCATCTGCAGATGCCCTTGCGCCTGCATGGACCCGCCCATCACGCCGAACGACATCAAGGGCTGGCCACCGCGCGTGACGAATGCGGGAATGATCGTATGCATGGGCTTCTTGCGCGGCGCCACCTGGTTGGCATGGCCCGGTGTCAGTACGAAGTTCAGGCCGCGGTTGTGCAGGCTGATACCGGTGCCGGGCACCACCACCCCGGAGCCGAAGCCGTGGTAGTTCGATTGGATGAACGACACCATGGTGCCGTTGGCATCGGCCGTGGTCAGGTAGACGGTGCCGCCGGTGGCGGGCGTGCCGGCGGTGGGAACGCTGGCGCGGTCCATGGAAATCAGGCGAGC
>Ga0160437_1000885_pt1 | contig 14370 bp, 9 predicted proteins | sample HID1975I_E0MG_FD_108227 | JGI IMG/M metagenome (GOLD analysis project Ga0160437, IMG submission 108227) | Enriched soil microbial communities from UW Madison campus, WI, USA - HID1975I_E0 MG | ecosystem: Environmental > Terrestrial > Soil > Unclassified | place: USA: Madison, Wisconsin... | reverse complement strand
GTCAGGACCCCGGTGTGCGTGTTATAGTCGGAAATCACCTTCTGGCCGTCGATATACAGGGCCGGAGTACCGGCCAGGCCGGTGCCGACATTAAAGCCCGGGCGGGTGTCATCGCTCTGTGCGTCGGTGTTGTCAGGACGCTGCACCACCCCCACATCATCGACATAGCCTGTCGGTGATGGAGGGGCAAACTCAGGAATTTGAGTGGGATTAGGATTGATATTCTTCTCGTTATTATCGTTATTATCTTTATCACGATCACGGCCTAGGGCATATACCCCAACGCCAGCCAACGCGCCTACAGCCCATGCCCATGAAGCCCCCCAGAAATCACTCGTTTCCGGAACAACAGCGGCAGTATCCGTCAGAACAGTATCGCCCAGCATTACGTCTGTGAAACTGTATGAGCCCAGGCTGTCCGGCAGTTGCCAGGACGCCAGCTGGCCCTGAGCGTTGTAGCCCATCAGAGGGGGGGCCTCGGGATAATAGTCCTTCAGGACCAGCTCACCCTGCCCGCCCTGCTCGTCCGGGTAACGGACAATCAGGTCATTGCCGGATCTTTTCATCTGCAGTTCTGCAGCTGGAAGCCCACCTTTTCCGGCGGAAATAATAATGCCTGAAGCCCCAGCAGGCACCGTAACAGTATTCTGGCCGGTCAGACTGTAGGCCTGTTTCCCCCCCGGAACACCTTCAAGCGTCACGGTCATGGCGGGAACGGAGGACGGAGAGATGACGCTGCTTTTCATAATCTTTATTCCTGGTAATGTTTATTAATCCGTAAGTGGCTTTAAGAGCAGTACGGGTAATCAAAATTTAACAAAGCTTTATTGGTAACTGTTTTGCAGAAAGAAATAATGATGCTAACTGATTTTCAAAAATGCATCTGTTGGTGCTGAGTTGATGAATAACCTTATTCCCGGATATAACTAAGTCTGATATGCTTTAAAAAGTAAGTGCAAGCGAGGCCAATTATATTTTTGGCCAAACAAAACCGTATGAAAGACGGAACCAAATAAAATAACAATGGTAGCGATTTTCTATTCACTTTTTCAGTGCTCCAGTGGCGAAACAGACACCATCAATGCATGGAGTATAAACCAGCAAAAAATTGAGAGAACTGATAAGAAAAAATAAAAAATAACTCCGAATAAAAAATAATATTAATTACTTTTATTATCTTTTATTTTTTCTTATTTGCGGCCTACCAGCAAGATTCTGATTATTATGGTTCTATCTTCAGACGCCCTTAAGTGATGTCATTGTGACCGCACGGTGTTCTGATGTGCCAGGTGAACCATGAACAGGTTGCATGTAAAATACAGCATAAGAATATTAGTGCTAATGTGCGGACTGTGCGGATCTGTTTATACTGCGTCTGCCAGTCCGTTAACCATTACCGATTATATGCTGATTGCGGATAAAAATAATCCCGATATAGCCTATCTCCGAGGGGGGGTTGCGGTTGCCGGAGAAGAGGTCAGTTACGCAGAGCAGCAATATCTTCCCACTCCGTCCATTTCCGCATCAGAAGATAATCGGAGTCGGCGAATTATAACAGCAAGCCTGAAACAACCACTGTGGACAGGAGGAAGGCTAACTGCAGCAACTGAATATGCAGAGAATAAGCAGTCTGCTACGGCACATCAGTTAAATGAAACCCGACTCAATACGTTTATTTCAGTCACTCAACAATGGCAGAGATGGTTAGCTGCCAGTGAAAAATCTTCCATTTCTGCCCGGACTTTAACTCGTTATCATGAATACAGAGAGCTCATCTCCCGCCGTATAGAGGGAGGACGTTCAAGTCAGTCCGATTTGACGCTCATTGATTCCCGCATAGCACAGGCTCAGGAGGATTATGAACGGGCAGAAATGGAGCAGGCCTCTTCACTATCTCAGCTATCGCAACTGACGGGGACAGCCGTTACGTCAGATAATCTTTCGCATAGCGCGCTTTACTCACCTGTCAGCCGCGAGCTGAGTCAAACTGTGGTTGATGCAGTGATGCATGCACCTACGGTACTGCGTTATGAAAAGGAAGCCGACGCTGCAAAAAGTGAATCTCTGCGTGATAAATCAACTATGTATCCGGAAGTCTCAGTGATTGTCTCATCAGATAAGGCCGGTAACTATTCCCCTGACGGTGAAAGGATAATGTTGAACGTATCCTTGACCCCTGGAGCCGGTTTGTCAGCGCTATCACGGTATCAGTCATCCCAGCTCAAGGTTCTACAGGCGGCCGATCAGACACGACAGGCGAAGCTTCGGCTCACCAACATCATCAGCGATCTGATTATTCGACAGAATAACGCTATCACTCGTCTGCCCGTTTCCCAACAGCGGATAACTAGTAGCGATGAGGTGATGAAGTCATATACCCGGCAGTTCGAATATGGGCAGAAAACATGGAACGACCTTGTCAATGCCCTGCGAGAATTATCCGCTTCTGAACTTGATTATGCTGAGCTGGATGCCCAGATGAAGGCTGACGAAATTCAACTACAGCTTTATACACTTGGCCCTGATTTTATCTTCGGACATAATAATGGAAAATAAACGAAATATTCCCACGTTTGATGGCATTTTTAAGGATTTGATTGTTAAAAATAAATCTACCTGGGTAATGGTTTTTTTATCGGGTGCCGTCATAAATATAATCACTTTATTCACTGCTCTGTACAGTATGCAGGTTTACGATCGTGTTTTGCCACGCCAGGGTCTTGCGACATTGGTTGTGCTGACCACTGGCGTGACAATTTGTTATCTACTGCAATGGATCATGCTTAAACTTAGGCATATGTTGACGCAGAACCTGATAAGAAAGTCGGATGACCAGATATCAGATATTCTGTATAAGCAGGTTACCGCAATTCGCTGTGACCAATTTCCGCCAGGCAAAGGCACATTATCATCACAGCTACAAGGTTATGATCATATTCGCCAGTTTCTGATGACAGCACTGTCTTTCAGCTTGGTAGATGCACCGTTCGCTCTGATGTTTCTTTTTTTCTTGTGGGCAACAGGTGGTTTAATTGTTGCCTCCATACCGCTTGTGATCCTTTTAATTTTGTTACCTTACGGTATTTTTCAACATTACCGTTTGCGAGCAATATTGCAGGAGAAATTTGCTTCCACGCACCGCAAGCAAGGTTTTTTACTGGAAACCCTACGCAATATTAACAGTATTAAAGCCATTAACCTCAGAGCTTCGATGACCGAAAAATGGACACAACTGGCACAGAGTACTCAGGACGGAGAATTAAAGGCCCGCAGTATATCAGAGGCTACATCAGCGACAGTCCAGTTGTACCAGCAACTGGGTTATGTGGGCATTGTGGCTGCAGGTGCAGCACTGTCCGCCACGTCCGGGCAACTGAGTTCTGGGGTTATTTTAGCCTGCGCCATCCTCTCAGGAAGAATACTTGCGCCCATTTCGAGCATTCCCATGCTTCTGGTACAGGCTGCACAGTCAAAAACCACTCGTCGATTTTTCACAAATTTTTTCTCACTGGTGAAAGATAACGATGTGATACAGCAGCAAATATCACCGGCAAATATCACATGGACTTGGCGCTTTGACCATGTTGAACATCAATTCTCCGGGCGGCCGGCAAAAATATCAGCAGAAGGAGTGGTAGTTAATGAAGGTGCCCGAATTGGAGTCATCGGAGAAACCGGCTGCGGAAAATCAACTTTGCTACAAATGATGGCCGGATTGTTTCCCGCGTCTCGGGGACAAATATTTCTGGATGATATTGATATTCAGCAACTGGATCGTACTTGTCTTGCACGTGACATGGTCTGGCTACCTCAAGAACCAGCTCTTTTTGCCGGAACATTAAGGGAAAATCTCTCCATACATAATCCTGAGATCACTGACCAGGACATCATCGCTGTAAGCAAACATACGGGTCTGATACGACTTATTCAGAATAACTCCGCTGGGCTTGATTTGATGATTGGTGAAGACGGGACGGGATTATCCGGAGGACAAAAGCAACTTGTTTCGCTGACAGCCTGCCTTATATCAGCAAAACCTGTACTGCTGCTAGACGAACCATTTTCTGCCCTGGATCCTAATACCGAAAATAGAGTGATGCAGTATCTTGAACAGCTATTGCAGGAAAAGAAAATCACCACACTGATTATGATTACTCACAAAATGAGCACGCTGAAACTAATAAACGATCTGATTGTTATCCAGCCTGACGGTCAGATTGTTATGGGTGAAAAAAAGGCTATTCTCAGCCGCCTGCAGGGGAAATCCGCATGAAATTCCGTATACCACAATCCGTGAAGCCCCACCACATCATGCTAATCGGTATCACGATATTGTTCTTTCTTCTGATAGTGTGGGCTTGCATTGCTAAAATTGAATCGGTATCACGCTCCGTAGGCCGAGTGAATACCGTACAACGCCCCCAGGTTATACAATCGGCGCAAGATGGGGTCATTGAGGCCATCAAGGTATCCGAAGGGCAGTTTGTGAAGAAAAATGATCGGCTAGTCAATCTGGAACAAGAACAGGCCACCGCAGCGCTGTCGGACAGCCAGGGTAAAGTGGCCGCTCTTCAGGCCACACTTGTAAGACTGGGGGCGGAAGTTTTTGGACGCCCCCTCACCTTCCCCCGTACGCTCGATGGTTATCAGACTTTTGTTTCCGATCAGGAGCAGCTTTACATAAGAAGAAAGCGCGCTCTGAATAACGAAGTGAATACACTGGCTGAAAACCGGCGTCTTATTGCTGCCGAATTGTCACTAGCACTGACGTTACGTCGCCAGGGTGACATCAGTGAAGTAGAAGTACTAAGACTTCAGAGACAAGTGGTGGAGCTGGACGGAAAAATTGCTGAGAGGAAGAATCGATACTTCCAGGAAGCGCAAACGGAAATGACTAAAGTAAACGAACAGCTTTCGACCGAAGCGCAAATCCTTGCAGACAGGGCTGTGAGTTATCAGCGCACCCACATCGACTCGCCGGTCGACGGGGTCGTATCCAGAATTGATATCAATACCACCGGAGCACGTGTTCGTCCAGGTGAAGTCATTATGGAGATCCTGCCTACAGGCATGGAACTGATAGTACAGGCCAAAGTCAGCCCGTCCGATATTGGCATGCTGCATACAGGCTTGCCTGCTTCAGTAAAGCTCGATGCATTCGATTATACTATCTACGGCACACTGAATGGTACCGTGACATACCTTAGTCCGGATGCTATGACAGAGAAAACTCCTCAGGGTGAAACGAGTTTTTATACTGCCCATATCACTATTAACCAGAATGAGATGCAACTTAAGCGCAGACATAAAATTGAAATGCAGGCGGGCCTTACTGGCACAGTAGAAATCTACACCGGAGAAAAAACTGTACTTCAGTACATTCTGAAGCCCGTAGTGAAAACACTCTCAGAGTCCCTTTCAGAACCCTGAGCTTTAGATGATGAAATGCTAAATGTCTTACACCAAACTGTTAGGGATATTTCGTTATGATTCCGCCAAAGCGAATATCCTTACATTGACAGGAAGAGGTGGCTGTCATGTGCGACAGCCAATGATCGTCCTCTTTTTGGCTGCAGAGCTTCACTTCATGAAACAATTGCTACTTGGCGGTGACGCGATCAAACTGCAGTATTTTGTGTAGGACTTTTCATTCAAGAAAGTACTGCTTAACTTTCAATGCTGAAATTATTATCAGTCTGGTTATTTTTCCGTTGGGCTATATATACAACATAATACTTAGACACTTGATCAAAACTCAGAAAACTACACGTTTAGAAATAAAATGCAGCGAAAATAATATTGAAATTTGTTTACTCGCAAGTTGATTTTATGGATATTTATATAACAGGAACTCTGATTAATAATTCATTTGAGGCCAGATATGCTCAGATATCTGAAAAAAATATATTTGGAAGCCGGAGACACCGTTGTCGTCACAGCCTCCTACCCCTGTGAAGCACGGTTAGTCTCAGACTATATACTAGAAAACACAAGATGGAATGATGAGGTCGTTTATCCCCACCCATGGCTGCCAGTGCACCTTCATGTCAGATACAGTGGCAAATGGAATATTATATTATTAACTGACGTAGCAGAATATAAGCAAATGCAACTAATGCACTCAGTGAGTGTAATTAAAAACAACGATTAGAGAAACCTCTACAACTCACATATATTGCTGATTGTTTAGTGTCATCTATAAATAGTCGCTCCTTTTTATATAACTACGATAACTATCGATTTTAAATTGACTTGATTGAGTAAAAATCATTCATGACTCAATAAACCGCCGTAAAACAACTGAATAATACCACCATAAATTGATGCAGGCATTAAGTCACCTTCAAAAATATTATAATTAGTAGGCAGTGATATAACTGGAGAGTGTTTTTTATTTGTAAGTATGATAATTATGGCATTATGATTGAAGTCTACTAAGAAACAGTTTCCTGTCCACCCGGTGTGGCCCACAGCATGCCCACCATCAGGCAAAAGAGCACCATATATTAACCGGGTGTTTTCTGTTGGATTCTGAAAGCCAAACATATAGGAACCATCGATATTTTTACTTTGCGTAAATGTATTCATTGTTTCTTGTGAGCATAATTTAAATGTTCCATATTGACCACCGTTTAATATCAACTGGGACAGAACAGTAAGATCGTCGACGTTTGAAAACAGCCCTGAATTACCTGATACCTGCTCCATAGAATAAAATGCCAGTTCATCCTGAACCTGCCCCTGAAGAGTTTCTGTTCTAATGTTTGGAAACGACACATTGCCATCTCTTGTATTGCCACAACGTTCAGTTGCGGCAAAGTTTTGCAATGGGATCCCATTATCTGCAAGCATATACCCCGTGTTATTTAAACCAAGTGGAGCATAGATATTATGACTTACAAACATGTCTTGCTTACAGCCAGTTATCTTTTCAAGAATTATGCCGAGCAACAGGAAATTTAAATCACTGTAAATTGTTTTCGTCCCAGGCGGACACGTCAGGAGAAGTTTTGGTGCCAATTCAATGGTACGGTTTCTTGACTGGGAGTAAAACTCTGCCGACACACTTGAAGGATTATAAAAGTGCATTGAAGAAGGTAAGCCGGAGTTATGATGCAGGAGCTGCTTAACTGTCACATCACTTTTTTGACCACCTGAAAACTCTGGCAAAAACGTGCAAACCTTATCATCAAGAGAAACGGTTTTATCATCGACCAGTTTCATGTATGAAAAAGTCGTTGAAAATATTTTGGTAAGAGAAGCCAAATCAAATAATGTAGATGTTTGCATAATTTCTGGTACTGGCATCACTTCCCTTTCATTATATAGCTTTTGATGGCCATATGCTTTATGGAATATATTCTTACCCTTAACCGAAATGGAAACAACAGCCCCTGGAAGCCCGTTATTGACGGAGAATAAAATTTCTCTGTCAATTTTTTCAATCCAGTTGGGTGGATAATTCGAGTAATTTACCATATATGCACCTCTACTATTTGTTGTAAAACCAGTCTGGTCGATGAAGATCATCTGGCCAGAACAATGCTGCCTGTCCTGCAAGCTCTTCATTTTGATTATAGAATTGCCAGACAGTACCATCATGAATAATAAATGGTTCGTTATATTTATCAATTCTAGGGCCTGAATAGTTTTTTGAAAATCCAGTTTGTTTTACCGTTAGTAATAATTTTTGTCTGATCTGTTGTTCTTGGTTTGCGGCACTTAAACGGGAAGGTAACCCTATAATTTCTTCCTCGTTATATTTGAAACAGTAACGTGCTTGATAGTTGGCATAAATAAATTTCGGGTCATCACTGACATCATGAGCCAGCAAACTGTAAGGGGAATACAGATGCAACCATTGATAACGATTTTTAATATTGGCAGGTGTGGGTAATTGATATCCGAGATGATGCATAAATCCACGATCAATAAGCTTTAATAATTCAAATAGTGCATTTGTCATGGGTTAAACTCCACTGAGTGAGTTTGCGATAATAATTATTAATTAATAAATTTCACAGATTTTGTTTATGAATATGTGAGTAATATCTCATAAATGCAGACAATACCATAATTGATTATTCTTTATTATTGATAATATCTCGTCGCTTCTTGATTAAGATATGTTTATTAAAAACCTTACATTTTCGAGTTAAGACCTTAATGGGTTTTATAGTGGGAGAAACTGGTTGTTACTGGTGTTGTTATTGGAATTTCCCCAGTGGGGTCCTGAACAATATCATAATGCTTAACAAGGGGATTTTATTATCAGTGGTTTTTATACCTCAAAAAAATCAACTACTCCTCCAGCAAGATTATACATGCCACCAATGATTTTAATTTTCTTCTGATCTTCCATGGTTTTCAGGATAAGACTGGCTTTGCGAATGTTATCAATGGTCAATTCGACATTTTTCCTGGTTACGGCATCAACAAAATCGTAGTTGCTACCTTTACGCTCCCCGCTGTATTCGGTTTGTTCGATCGCCGGCTTTATCTTACCTAACAGTCCCGTCAAGTTACCCAGTTGAGCGTTTTCGATAGCTCCTCGCACTGCTCCACAACGGGTATGTCCCATAACAAGTATCAGTTTTGCACCCGCAAGGGCACAAGCGAACTCCATGCTACCAAGTACATCCCTGTTGCATACACCGCCAGCTATACGGGTGTGAAAGGTTTCGCCAATCCCGGCATCCAGCACAATTTCTGCCGGTATTCGCGAATCGATGCAACTCAGTATCACTGCTAAAGGGTATTGACCAGAGATGCTTTGGCGCTTCTGTGCCAGATAATCATGTTTTGCCATGCTGTCAGTTCGGAAGCGAAGGTTCCCCTGCTTAAAATGCTCAATGACTGCATCTGGAGTCATTGCATCACGTTCTTCTTTGCTCCATGAAGCAGCAAAAGAAGTAGAGGGTATCATCGATAAAGCCATTAGGCCTGTAACTGATAATGTGGAAACAGCAAATGTTTTTTTCAGTATTGTTCGACGTGACAATTGAGCCAGTTGGTTATTTTTCATATTGGCCTCCCGGCTCAGTTTATTTATTGAGTTGCTTCACTGAAGTATTCTTCAATTTGAAACTTGATCCATAAAAATTAAGCGTATTGGATCCTCCAGTAATTCATCGACCTGTGATGCAAAATGCTTAAAATAAGAAGTTTCTAAATGTATATCCAATGATTTTTGATTGACAAAGGCTTCACGCATATGAAAAGTACCCGGTTCCTCGCGTAACTCAAACAGTACGTAGTCAAGATTACCGGACTCTTTTCGGGTAGGTTCTATGAGTTTAAGAAGTTCGGAACGTAACTTTTCACGTTTACCTGATTTCGCCTTGAGCACAGCGATGAATATAACTTTATCTGGAGTCATGGGTTTAGCCTTATCGTTGTGATGTATAAATGGTTTTTTTATTGATGACGCAGGGTTTTGTGAATCGGTGAACGCGTAGCTTTGCCCTGAAACAATCATAGTGAAACACAGACATAACAGAGATGATTTTATGGTCATGGAATGCTCCTTTTGTATAGAAATTAATATGCAATTTCCCGAAAATAATCTTTAGCACTGTTAACGTCTTAATCACTTATTTTTCCGAATAGTTTGGATAATTACCCCGAAAAGCAAAGGATATAGTAACAATTGCTAAAAATAATGTGTCGATATAGAAGTCACTAAAGACAAGTGTTATACACTTAGAGTGAAAATGGTGAAACCAGTCGGTCTGTTTGTAGTTGAAGACTCCTGTATATTTCCACTGGTAATCGAAAAACCAGATATCAGAGCTTTAATCTCCGATATCTGGTTACCACTCCATCTGCATACAACGTAAGCTGTGTATCTGAATGGGCACTAAAAAAGTGCCCATATTTAAGCTACATTAACGCTTACTAATGCATGCTGATAGTCTGATTATCAGATGCACTATTTTTTAAACGACCGATGTCTGTATATTAGTATCAACAAACACTTGGTGAAAACCGGAACTATCTGCGTATACATTGTAATCAATACCGTTAATGTTAACATTAGCGAATTGATCTTCTATTCCGCTAAGTTCAACTTTATTAGTTGTACCACCGTGGATGTACAACCAATTATATCCACCATTCGCTTCAAGGACATCTTCGCTCTGCATATTGATTAGACTTGCGGCATCCAATTTTACAGTATTGTTACCGCCACCAACAAAACCTATATCCTCAATTGCAGTGATTGTCCCTTTTTTCAATGCACTGAAATCCAGCGTCAGATCTTCACCGACTAGATTAAGAGTGTCTCTATCCCCTGCTCCCCCGTCTATGCGTTTGAATGTGGTACTGCTGACGTCAATGGTGTCATTTCCACCGTTTGCCAGAATAACATCCTGCCCTGCACCGGCCGCAATTTGCTCGCCAGCATCAGTACCCGTCAACCAATCGGCGTCCAAAGTACCGAAGATAGGGTGGGACATGACACCAGTTCCGTAAAGTGCATTGCCATAAATCACGTAAGCTTGTCCGGCATTAACACCGTCGTAACTGGATAAAGGCGCGCCAATGATAAGATCAGCAAGACCATCTCCGTTAATATCACCGGCCGCGCTGGCAGCATTACCGAAGTAACTCCCTCCCGCAGAATTACCCTGGAGAGAAAAACCATCTTTGGACGACAATGTTTGCATATCGAGGACTCGGGTATTACTTGCCGTATCCAGTGTACCAAATACCCCATCCTGTCGGCCGAATAAAACATATGCTTGCTGCTGGTTGGTTCCAGTTGTACTGAATAGCATGTCATTCATACCGTCCCCATTTATATCGCCAGCACTAGATATAGTATAGGTAGTAGCGCCCGCAGGTGTCCGGATTGTAAAGCCATCCTCCTGGGTCATCGTTGTTGGATCGAAGATCCTCTCTGTACCAGATAACGTGCCTGTTATACCCTGCGCCGTTCCATATATTACATAATTGTTCCCACCAGCATTACTTATCAGATAGTCGTCTATCTGATCTCCGTTTATATCACCAACCAATCCTGCTGTAACAGTTTGGAAACCTTCTATTGTCGAGGGTGTGAGAGTACCAGCCACTGGGATAAAGAAACCCATATCTGACGTCCAGTTAGCTAAATCAAGCATTCTGGCGTTATTGGTCCCATGTACCGCACCAAAGGAATTATCGAGCCGTCCATACAATACATATATACCATTATATGTGATGATGAATAAATCATTGCTACCGTCACTATTTATATCACCGGCATCTTCAATTCCCATAATACCTGCCAAACCTACAGCGCCGTTAGAGGTTTGGCTATTTTGCGGCAGAGGATTGTCATATACACCTTCGATTATAAACCCTTTTGAACTATCGATCCCATTCTTGTTCAAGACCATACGACCTGCTGAGTCCACAGTTCCATATACACCGTCCGCTCTGCCGTAAACAACAACAATCTGTGAGTCCCATCCCCAATAGTCTTCAACATTTGTATTATTCCAATAACGTTCTTTATGATCACCGCTGTAAATTGCTAATAAAGCTAAATCATCTATGCCATCCGTGTTTATATCCCCAATGTTTTGGGAAAGAAGCCCCAAATTGTTAGCCCCCTCTCCACGAATAACATATCCCTGCTCAGCTGTAAGTGTCGAAACAGTTATCTCCCGCTTCGTTCCATTAAGCTGTCCAAAATTGTTGTCACTCCGCCCGTAGATGACATAGGACTCGCCAGGGTCTAACAAATAAGTGCCCAAATGATTTATTGCCTGTTTACCCGTTCCTGCGCTGCTACCCCCCTGAGCTCCGATAAGCAGATCGTTTATGCCGTCACCATTAACATCTCTGAGAGAATCAACGGATATCCCAAAAGAATCTCCTATATCATATCCATTAATAATGAACCCTTCTGAGCTGGACAGACTGGAGACATCCAGAACCTGGCGACCATTCACCAGCGTACCCAGTGTGCCATCCTTTTTCCCGAACACCACGAAAGCACTACCGGAATTCTCCGCGGTTGCATCATGAAAAGGTGAACCAATAATAAGATCGTTAATCCCATCACCATTGATATCTCCAATTGATGAGATTTTACCGCCGAAGAAATCACCAGCGGCATCCCCCACAATAAGCAGCCCCTGCTCAGGCGCCAATTTAGTGGTATCCATCTCCTGGCGTTCGCTGTATATAGTTTTGCCGATAGCTGTATTACCTGTTATCCCGAGAGCCTCCACTAACACTGACTCTGACTCTCCGACGGACAGAGCACTCAAATCCACATTTTTTGTCTGCCAGACACCGGTACTGTCTACGGTAATCCTTTCTACCACGACGCCATTAATCCATATCAAGACCTGGCTCCCAGCATCAGCCGTGCCGCTCAGATTTGTGTACTGTGCAGTAGTCCGGTAATCCCCCGCAGTACCGCTATCATTTGACATCCCGTCAACCGTCAGGGGGGTAGGACGAGTATTGATCGTTACAGCCTGTTCGTTTGTATTGGCCGTGTTCCCTGCGGTGTCGGTGACTACCGCGCGGAACTTATAGCTGCCGTCCGCCAGGGCTGACTGGGCCGCTGTCGTGGCCGACCAGGCAGTCCAGGTCCCCCCGTTATCGGTGGAGATCTGGTAGCTGACTGTACTCCCCTGTTCATTGTCTCGAACAGTCAGACTAAAGTCAGTGTCAGAAGTGATAAAGTCAGTCCCGCTGGAACCGGAGTCAATGAAGTCATCTGACAGTGACAGCGTGCCAGCGGCCGGTGCTGTGGTATCGACTGTGACCACCCGTTCCTCTGTGAAGGCGGTGTTGCCCGCCGTATCGGTGACTACCCCGCGGAACCGTAAGGTGGCGTCAGTGATACCCGGTAAAATGCCACGAAAATCTGTCCAGCTTCCAGTGAAGTCGTTATAAAACTGATAGCTGATTAGGCTCCCTGTCTCCGGGCCGTTGACCGCCACGCCAAAGGTGTTGTCATTCGTGATTAAATCCCCCGTGTTGCTTCCGCTGTCAGTAAAGTCCGTAAATGTCAACTCCCCGGCATCTGGCACCGTGGTGTCCACGATAACTCTCTGCCCCTGCCCGTTGGTGACGTTGCCTGCCAGATCGGTGAACACCGCACGGAAAAAGTAAGTATCTTCGGCCAGATTCGTCTGGGTGGCTTCGGTGTTCGTCCAGTCCATCCCGCCATTGTGCGATACCTGATAGCTGACGATGCTCCCCGCCTGATTGTCTTCCACCGCCAGACCAAAGTCCCTGTCATTCGTGATAAAATCACTGGCGCTTCTGCCACTGTCAGTAAAGTCCTTCAGGGTAAACGTGCCCGCGGTCGGCGCAGTGGTATCGACTGTGACCGTCCGCGCTTCGGTATTAACCACGGTCCCCGCTGCATTCGTGACCACCGCGCGGAACTGGTAACTGCCGTCCGCCAGGTCTGACTGGGCCGCCATGGTGTCCACCCAGCTCGTCCCGTTATAGATCTGATAGGTGACGGTGCTCCCCGGCGCGTTGTCACTCACCGCCAGGCCAAAGGTCCGGTCAGTGGTGATCAAATCACTGGTGCTGCTCCCGCTGTCAGTAAAGTCCGTAAATGACAGAGTCCCGGCGGCCGGTGCCGTGGTGTCAATGGCGACCACCCGCTCATGGGTGTAGCTGCGGTTACCCGCCGCGTCCGTGACCACTGCGCGGAACTGGTAAATACCGTCTGCAAGGGCGGACTGGCTGGCTGTAGTTGCTGTCCAGCCCGCCTCATCATCGGCGGCCCGGAAGATCTCATAGCTGACGAGACTCCCCGCTTCCTGGTCAGTCACTTCCAGGCCAAAGGTGTTGTCATTCGTGATTAAAGTACTCGCAGTGGAGGCTGTGTCATTAATGTCGGTCAGTCTCAGCGTCCCGGCCGCCGGGGCTGTAGTGTCTACAATGACCGTCTCCCAGGCGGTGTAGGAGCGGTTGCCCGCCGCGTCGGTGACCATCGCACGGAACTGGTATACACCGTCCGCCAGATCAGACTGGCTGGCCTCGGTCGCCGTCCAGTTCGACCCGTTCTGGGTAAAGACCTCATAGGTGACGATGCTCCCCGCCTCATGGTTTTCCACCGCAAGACCAAAAGAGTTGTCACTGGTGATGAAATCACCCGTGCTGCTGCCGCTGTCAGTAAAGTCCGTAAATGACAGCTCTCCGGCCGCCGGCAGCGTGGTATCCACGGTGACCGTCCGCCCCTCGGTGTTGCTGCGGTTACCCGCCGTGTCGGTGACCACCGCACGGAACTGGTAAACACCGTCCGCCAGGGTGGACTGGGCCGCGTCCGTCGCCGCCCAGGTTGTCCCGTTATCGGTGGAGATCTCATAGCTCACGAGACTCCCCGCCTCATGCTCTTTCACCTCC
>Ga0160437_1000881_pt1 | contig 14386 bp, 13 predicted proteins | sample HID1975I_E0MG_FD_108227 | JGI IMG/M metagenome (GOLD analysis project Ga0160437, IMG submission 108227) | Enriched soil microbial communities from UW Madison campus, WI, USA - HID1975I_E0 MG | ecosystem: Environmental > Terrestrial > Soil > Unclassified | place: USA: Madison, Wisconsin... | reverse complement strand
GTGCCAAGGTGCCAAGGTGCCATGGGGACAGGGTGCCAGGGTGCCAGGGTGCCAGGGTGCCAGGGTGCCAGGGTGCCAGGGTGCCAGGGTGCCAGGGTGCCAGGGTGCCAAGGTGCCAGGGTGCCAGAGTGCGAGGCACAGGGCGCGCAGGACCGGACCGAAACCTTACCCCCAATCACGCACAAAAAGGCCCACGAAACCCCACCCTCGGCCGGTAAATCGCCGCCTCCAGGGCCCCGGCAGCGGCTGCCACGTTGACCTTGCCCCGCATCGGTGCCAGTGGCCCGCGCCATGACGGCTCACAAATCCGGCGATCCGACCACGCTCAACCGCCTTTACGGCCGCGCCAAGGGCAAGCCCCTCCGCGCGGGCCAGCAGGCGCTGGTCGACAACCTGCTGCCGCGAATCGCGGTTCCCCTCGAAGGTCCGGTGACGGCCGAGCTGCTGTTCGGCGAGAATTGCCCGCTCCATTTCGAGATCGGCTTCGGCGGCGGCGAGCACCTGGCGTTCCGCGCGGACCTGCTGCCGGGGCATGGCTTCATCGGTGCAGAGCCCTTCATCAACGGCGTGGCGCAGGCGCTCACCCATGTCTCGGGCGAGAATCCGGTAGGCGGTGGGCCCGCGCAGCCGCCGCTCGGCAACGTTCGCATCCATCACGGCGATGCCCTGGAAGTGCTCTCGCGCATTCCGGACGGCTCGCTCTCGTTCCTCTACCTGCTGCACCCGGACCCCTGGCCCAAGGCGCGCCACGCCAAGCGGCGCATGATGAACGACGGCCCGGTGAACATGTTCGCGGCCAAGCTCAAGCCCGGCGGCGAGTTCCGCTTCGGCACCGACCATGCGGTCTACGTGCGCCATGCGCTGATGGTGATGCAGCGCCATACCGACCAGTTCGAGTGGCTTTGCGACAAGCCGCAGGACTTCCAGGTCCGTCCCGGCGGCTGGCCGGAAACGCGCTACGAAAACAAGGCGCGCACCGTCTATGGGCATGAGGTCTGGTATTTCCGCTATCGCCGGAAGTGAGCGGGAAGTGTCGTCGTGGAGATGACGTCGTCCCGGACTTGATCCGGGACCGCGGGCCATGACCAGCCCAAATCGCGGGCAGGCGCTCTTCTGAACGGTATGCCTGAAAAAGCGGCGCCCGGCATGATCCGGGCGCCGCTTTTTTCGTTACCCGGCGATCCCGGCCGCAGCCAGTACCGCCAGCGTCAGCACGTCGGGTGCCAGTGCGGTCATCGGCACGATCTGCACCGGCTTTTCCGCGCCCAGCAGCATCGGCCCGATCGAGGTGGTGCCGCCGATCTCCTTGAGCAGCTTGGCCGAGATATTGGCCGACTGCAGGCCCGGCATGATCAGCACGTTGGCAGGCGCCGAAAGGCGGCTGAAGGGATAGAGCGCCATGATCTTCGGGTTCAGCGCGGCGTCGGGGGCCATTTCGCCTTCGTATTCGAAGTCGGGCTGTTCCTCGTCGAGGATGCGGATCGCCTCGCGGGTCTGTTCCAGCCACTTGCCCGACGGATTTCCGAACGTGGAGTAGCTGAGGAAGGCCACGCGCGGTTCGTGGCCCAGGCGGCGGGCGACGGCCGCGGTTTCCTTGGCGATCACCGCGAGCTGCTCGGCGGTGGGGCGCTCGTTGATGGTGGTGTCGGCCATGAACACCGTGTGGTTCTTGCCCACCAGCATGTGGATGCCGAAGGCCAGCTTGCCCTCGGCCGGATCCAGCACGCGGCGCACTTCCTTGATCGACTGCGCGAAGGGGCGGGTCATGCCGGTGATAAGGCCGTCACCCACGCCCAGCTTGAGCAGACCGGAAGCGAAGATGTTGCGATCGGTATTGACCATGCGCTGCACGTCGCGCTGCAGGAAGCCGCGACGTTTCAGGCGTTCGTAAAGCATCTCCACCATCGGGGCGACATGCTCGGAGACCATCGAATTCTCGATATGGAAGCTCTCCGGATTGGGCACGCCCAGCTCGGCCATCTTGTCGAGGATGACCTGGGTGCGGCCGACCAGCACGGGTTCGCCATAGCCGAAGTCGCGGTACTGGATCGCCGCGCGCAGCACCACTTCGTTGTCCGCTTCGGCGAAGATCATGCGCTTGGGATTGGCGCGGACCTGTTCGTAGACGCGGGTGAGCACGGAAGTGGTGGGATTGAGGCGCGCCTTGAGCTGGTCGCGGTAGGCCTCGAAGTCCTCGATCGGGCGCTTGGCGACGCCCGAGTCCATGGCGGCCTTGGCCACCGCCATGGGCACGACTTCCATCAGGCGCGGATCGAAGGGCGCGGGGATGATGTAGTCGCGGCCGAACTGCTGCGATTCGCCGTAAGCGACGGCCACGTCCTCGTGAACCTGCTCGCGCGCCAGTTCGGCGATGGCCGTGGCGGCAGCGATCTTCATCTCTTCATTGATGGCGGTGGCGCTGACATCCAGCGCGCCGCGGAAGATGAAGGGGAAGCCCAGCACGTTGTTGACCTGGTTCGGATAGTCCGAACGGCCGGTGGCGACGATGGCATCGGGGCGCACGGCCTTGGCTTCGGGCGGGGTGATTTCCGGGTCCGGGTTGGCCATGGCGAAGATGATCGGCTCGGGCGCCATGGTCTTGACCATCTCGGGCGTGATCGCGCCCTTGGCCGAGAGGCCGAGAACGACGTCCGCGCCTTCGAGCGCTTCGGCCAGCGTGCGCCTGTCGGTCTTCACTGCGTGGGCGGACTTGAACTGGTCCACGCGTTCGCGGCCCGGATAGATCACGCCGCGCGTATCGCAGACGAGCACGTTTTCGTGGCGCACGCCCATCGACTTGATCAGCGCGGTGCAGGCCAGCGCCGAAGCGCCTGCGCCGTTCACCACGACCTTGACGTCCTCCAGCTTGCGGCCGGTGATGAGGCAGGCGTTGATCAGGCCGGCGGCGGCGATGATCGCGGTGCCGTGCTGGTCGTCATGCATGACCGGGATGTTCATGCGTTCGCGCAGGGCCTGCTCGATGATGAAGCATTCGGGCGCCTTGATATCCTCAAGGTTGATGCCGCCGAAGCTGGGCTCCATCATGGCGATGGCCTCGATCAGCGCGTCGGTGTCCTCGCTGGCGAGTTCGATGTCGATGGAATCGACGTCGGCGAAGCGCTTGAACAGCACTGCCTTGCCTTCCATCACCGGCTTCGATGCCAGGGCGCCAAGGTTGCCCATGCCCAGGATCGCGGTGCCGTTCGAGATCACCGCAACGAGGTTGCCCTTCGCGGTGTAATCGTAGGCCGTGGCGGGATCGTCGGCGATGGCCTGGACCGGAACGGCGACGCCCGGCGAATAGGCAAGCGAGAGGTCGCGTTGCGTGGCCATGGGCTTTGACGCAATGATCTCGATCTTACCGGGGCGGATGGTGTTGTGATAGAACAGCGCTTCGCGCTCGGTGAACTGGATCTTCGACTTTTCGGACAAGCGATTTCTCCCGATTTGGGAGTGGCCCTAACGAATGTTATCGCGACGCGATAGGGGAAAGGCGGCGCCCCGGCGCTTCACAAAAAGGGACGCGCGGGGCTAACGCTCACAGCCATGAGCACAGCGTCCGAGAAAGCGGGGGTGACCCCGATGATGGCCCAGTACCTTGCCTTGCGGGAGGTGGCGGGGGACTGCCTGTTGTTCTATCGCATGGGCGACTTCTTCGAGCTGTTCTTCGAGGATGCAAAAATCGCAAGCCAAGTGCTCGACATTGCACTTACCACTCGCGGCGAACACGGCGGTCAGCCGATCCCGATGTGCGGCGTGCCGGTCCATGCGGCAGAGGGTTACCTGGCCCGTCTGATCAAGGCGGGGTGCCGCGTGGCGATTGCCGAACAGACCGAAACGCCGGCCGAAGCCAAGGAGCGCGCCAGAAAGGAAGGCCGGGCTTCCAAGGCGCTGGTCGCGCGCGATATCGTGCGCTTCGTCACGGCCGGCACGCTCACCGAGGAATCGCTGCTGGAACCGCGCCGCGCCAACGTGCTGGCGGCGGCCTGCGATCTGCGCGGCACGGTGGGGATCGCGGCCTGCGACATCTCGACCGGGCGCATGGAACTGGAAGAGTGCCCGCCGGAGCGGCTGGGCGCGGCGCTGGCGCGTCTCGGTGCGCGCGAACTGGTGGTGCCGGAGGGCTGGGAGCTGGCGCCGGATGGCGCGATCCTGCGTTCGGGGCACGAGTTTTCGTCCGACGGCGGTGACGAGCGGCTGAAGCTGGTCCACGGCGTCGCCACGCTCGACGGCTTCGGCACGTTCACGCGCGCCATGCTGGCGGCGGCGGGTGGCTTGATCGCCTATCTCGACCATGTCGGACGCGGCAAGCTGCCGCTGCTGCTGCCGCCGGAAGCGCGCGCGGGCGATGCGGCGCTGGCGATGGACGAGGCGACGCGCGCCAGCCTGGAGATTCTCGAATCGTCGCAGGGCGGCCGCAAGGGCAGTCTGGTCGAGGCGATCGACCGCTGCGTGACCGGCGCCGGTGCACGCCAGCTGGCCGAAGACCTGTCCGCCCCGCTGACCGATCGCCACGCGATTGCCGAGCGGCTGGAACTGGTCGAATGGCTGCACGACGATCCCCTGCTGCGCGAGGACATGCGCGCCGCGCTGCGGGCGCAGCCGGATATCGGCCGGGCTCTGGGCCGCGTTGTGGCGGGGCGCGGCAGTCCGCGCGATCTGGGGCAGCTTCGCGACGGTCTGTCGGGCGCGCGCCGGATCGGGGAGCGACTGGCGCAGATGGATGGGTTGCCGGTGCTGCTCGATCGGCTGATGCCGGAGCTTGGCGGAAGCCAGGATCATTGGGCCGCATTGGTCGATCACTTCGCGCAGGCGCTGGTGGAAACCCCGCCGACCGAGCGCGGGCAGGGCGGCTATATCGCCAGCGGCTACGATGCCGGGTTGGACGAACTGCGCGTCACCTCGGGCAATGCCCGCCGCGCCATCGCCGCGCTGGAGGCGAAATACCGCGAGGAAACCGGCGTCGCCGCGCTGAAGATCAAGCACAACAACGTGCTCGGCTACTTCATCGAAGTGCCGCAGCGCCATGCCGACAAGCTGCTGGAGCCGGACAGCGGATTTTCGCACCGCCAGACGATGGCCGGGGCCATGCGCTTCAACGCGCTGGCGCTGCATGAGGAAGCGAGCCGCATTACCGAGGCAGGTGCCCATGCGCTCGCCGCCGAGGAAGCGCATTTCGAGGGACTGGTGGCCGAAGCGGTCGCCGCCCGCCATGCGATAGCCCGCACCGCTGCGGCGCTCGCCCGGCTTGACGTCGCCGCCGGACAGGCCGAGCGCGCGGCCGAGGGCGGCTGGGCGCGGCCCGAAGTGGTGGACGGTCTCTCGCTGGATATCGAGGGCGGCCGTCATCCGGTGGTGGAGGCGGCGCTGAAGGTTCAGGGCGAGCGCTTCGTCGCCAACGATTGCCGCCTTGCCAGCCATGACCGGCTCTGGCTGATCGGCGGCCCCAACATGGGCGGTAAGTCGACGTTCCTGCGCCAGAACGCGCTGATCGTGCTGCTGGCGCAGGCGGGCGGCTTCGTGCCGGCCAGGTCGGCCAAGATCGGCATGGTGGACCGCCTGTTCAGCCGCGTCGGCGCTTCGGACAACCTGGCGCGCGGCCGGTCGACGTTCATGGTCGAGATGGTGGAAACCGCCGCGATCCTGGCGCAGGCGACCGAGCGCAGTCTCGTCATCCTCGACGAAGTGGGACGCGGGACTTCGACGTACGACGGCCTGGCGTTGGCCTGGGCCGTGGCCGAGGCGGTGCACGAGACCAACCGCTGCCGCTGCCTCTTCGCCACCCACTATCACGAGATGGCGCGGCTGGGGGAGACCTGCGAGGCGCTGTCGCTCCACCACGTCCGCGCGCGCGAGTGGAAGGGCGATCTGGTGCTGCTGCACGAACTGGCCGAAGGTCCGGCGGATCGCAGCTACGGCCTGGCCGTCGCACGCCTTGCCGGGGTGCCGCCCAAGGTGATCAGCCGCGCCAAGTCGGTGCTGGACAAGCTGGAGAAGGGTCGCGCCGAGACGGGCGGGCTGGCAGCGGGCCTCGGCGACCTGCCGCTGTTCGCGGCGGCGCACGATGCCCATGAGGAACAGTGCGACGCCCTGCGCGACAAGCTGCGCGATATGGACATCGACGCGCTATCGCCGCGTGATGCGCTGGAAATCCTCTACGACCTGAAGCGCGAGGCGGGTACGGACTCTTAACCCTGCGCCGCTAGTCTGCGCGGATGTTCGGGCCCAAGATCAGGAATGTCTTCAAGAGCCGGTGGCACGCGCTTTTCTGGTCTGCCAGCATGTTGCTGACGGCCTATTGCTCCGTGCCCTCGCCGGACGAGGGCGGCGATGCGAATGACGCTGCCCAGTTGGCCGGGACCCTGGCGGCACATGCCGATAAGCAGGCGCCGGCGCACCGGAATCCCTGGGCCTTGGACAAGCCGGCGAACTAGCCGGGCTGGAAGCCCGGCCTGCGCTCCTGACGAAGGCCGATTCGCAGGCCCGACTCTGTCGAAATGCGCGGGTCCCATGGTTTGAGGCCGCGCGGCATCTGACGGCAAGGAGCCGCCCCTTGTGCAGGGAGCGGCCCCCGTCCGTTAAAAGCGCCCCGGACCCTGACTTTCGCCATCGGTTCCGGCCTTCAACGCCGCGTCAGCTGTCGTCGTCTTCGAAATCCTCGTCAGCGGCGTTCTGGGCGCCGTAGCGGTTTTCGAGGTCGTCCATCGTCTCTTCACCGCGATAGGCGGACATGTCGATGACGCCGCTGGTGTCCATCTGGTTCATGTGATCGACCAGATCCTCGACGTCATCCTCTTCGTCGATGCCGCCCTTCACCTTCTCGCTGTCTTCCAGGCCGAAGGGCGCGGTGGCGCGGTCCTGTGCCTCTTCGGCGACGGACTGGGCCTGCGCTTCTTCGTCATCCTGTTCGGGGTTGAAGGTTTCGGGCGCGGAATCGTCGGGACGTTCGGTCATGGCGTGTCTCCTTTGCCGGGATAACGGCTAAGGGAACACGCGGGTTCCGGTATAGGACGAACGCGACGGGAAACGGCTTCCCGTCGCGTTTCCTGTCCGCGCGCCAGACCTGTCCGCGCGCCAGACCTGTCCGCGCGCCAGACCTGTCCGCGCGCCAGACCTGTCCGCGCGCCAGACCTGTCCGCGCGCCAGACCTGTCAGCGAGTAGGAACCGGCACTTCGCCCGAATAATCGTAGAATCCCCGGCCGGACTTGCGGCCGTACCAGCCGGCCTCGACATACTTCTGGAGCAGCGGGGCCGGGCGGTACTTGGGATCGCCGGTGGTCGCCAGGAACACCTTCATGATCTCGTAGAGCGTATCGAGGCCGACGAAGTCGGCAAGCGTCAGCGGGCCCATCGGATGGTTCGCGCCCAGCCGCATGCCGGCGTCGATGTCCTCTACCGAGGCCAGCCCCTCGCCCAGCACGAAGATCGCTTCATTGAGCAGCGGGCAGAGGATGCGGTTGACCACGAAGCCGGGGGCATCGCCCGCCAGCACCACGGTCTTGCCCAGGGCCTCACCGAAGGCTTTCATCCGCGCGGTCGTTTCCTCGGAAGTGGCGAGGCCGGGGATCACTTCCACCAGGCCCATGACCGGCACGGGGTTGAAGAAATGCAGCCCGCAGAAGCGCGCCGGATCGGGCGAACTGGCGGCCATGCGGGTGATCGGGATCGAACTGGTGTTGGAGGCCAGGATTGCGTTCGCGCCCAGCACTTCGCCCACGGCGGCGAAGATCTTCAGCTTGATATCCTCGCGCTCGGTCGCGGCCTCGATGATGAGGTCGCAGTCGCCCATTCCCGAGTAGTCTCCGGCCGTGGTGATGCGGGGCAGCAGCGCGTCCACGTCGGCCTGGGCGATCTTTTCCTTTGCCACCAGCCGGGCCAGGCCCTTGGCGATGCCGGCCTTGCCCTTCTCGGCGATGTCGATCGAGATGTCGGACAGGACCACGTCCATGCCCTTGCTCGCCACGGTCTGGGCGATGCCCGAACCCATGATGCCCGCGCCGATGATTCCGACTTTCCGCACTGCCAAACTCCTCTGGTGATCCCTTTGCGCCGGAAGGATTATCATCGGCGCTCGGCGAGGGAACCTAGCGATTCTGGCCGGGTACCCAAAGCACGTCGTCGGTCCCATTGCCATTCACCGCCCGGGCGAGGACGAAGAGATAGTCGCTGAGCCGGTTGAGATAGCCGAGCGCCGCCGGATTGGTGGGCGTTTCGGCAGCCATGGCGACGGCCGCGCGCTCTGCCTTGCGGGCGGAGGCGCGGGCGATGTGGACACGCGCGGCGGCCTCGCTGCCGCCGGGCAGGATGAAGCTGCGTAGCGGCTGGAGATGGGCGTTGATCGCGTCGATCTCCGTTTCCAGCCACGTCACTTGCGAGGGGACCACGCGCAGGGTCATCTCGCCGGGCGTGAAATCCTCGTCACCAGGGGCCTTGGGCGTCGCGAGATCCGCGCCAAGGTCGAACAGGTCGTTCTGGATACGGGTGAGCACGGAACCGTGCGGCGTTTCCGTCAGCGCGCAGACGGCGAGGCCGATGGCGCAGTTCGCCTCGTCCACCGCGCCGATCGCTTCCATGCGTGCGGCATTCTTGGGCAGGCGGGAGCCGTCGACCAGGCCGGTCGTGCCGTCGTCACCGGTGCGGGTGTAGATCTTGTTGAGACGGACCAAGGTGGAATCCTTTGAAAATCCGCCCAAGGCGGATTTTGGCGGCAAAAGCCCTAGCGCGCCATGGCCAGCAGGATCGCGCAGACGATCACCGCCGCGGCCTGATACTTGATGCGGTTGAACATCATCTTGTTCTGGAGGAGCTGGTTCGCCGTGGGCTCCGTGGAGGCGGGATCCCGGTTCAGATCTTCCTTCGCGCCCTGCATGAAGGCCACGATACCGCGCACGAGGCTGACGACGACCATGATCATCAGCAGGATGATGATGGGGATGAGAATGGTGCTCATGGGCTTTGGTGTAGGCCTGCGGAAAGCGAAATGCCAGCGGGGAAGCGGTGCTGCCGAAGCGCCTCGGCGATGGCCTTGCCGTCCTCTCCCGCGCGCCGCCGGTCACCCAGAGAGGGCGCGCCGCGCCGCTTGGCGAGTTTGCGCCCGTCCTTCTCCACCAGCAGGGCATGATGATGCCACAACGGCACCGGCAGGCCGAGCAGCGCCTGCAGTAGCCGGTGGACATGGCTCGCCGGAAACAGGTCCATCCCGCGGGTGACGAGGGAAATGCCGTCGGCCGCGTCGTCCAGCGTGGCGGCCAGGTGATAGCTGGCGGGCAGGTCCTTGCGCAGCAGCACCACGTCACCGAAGATTTCGGGGGTGGCGGGCTGGAGCCCGGCCCGTTCGTCCGTCCATTCGAGCGGGCCGGTCAGGTCCAGCGCGCCTGCGACGTCGAGCCGCCAAGCCGCGGCTTCGGGGTCGATCTCCCGGTGGCGGCAGGTGCCTGGATAGACCGGGCCGTCCGGTCCCATTGCGGTGGCTGCGGCGGCGATCTCGGCGCGGGTGCAGCGGCAGGGATAGAGCAGGCCCAACGCCTTCAGGCGCTCTCCCGCCCCGGCATAACTGTCCAGGCGGCGGGACTGGAAGCGGACGTCTTCATCCCATTCCAGGCCGAGCCATTCGAGGTCGCGGAAGAATTCCTCCACGAATTCCGGGCGGCTGCGCTCTCCGTCGATATCCTCGATCCGCAGCAGGAACGCGCCGCCCCGCGTGCGGGCAAGGTCATGCGCCATCATGGCCGCATAAGCATGGCCAAGGTGCAGCGGGCCGTTGGGGCTGGGGGCGAAGCGGGTGCGGATCATCGCTCCTGCTCCTAGCCGCGCTGCGGCGTGCCGCAAGGGCAAGTGGCGATAGGCGTTTCCGTTTCGCGCTTCCTGCGGGGTTCTGGCTGTGCCTTCGCCTCTGCCGGTGTCCCCTGGCCTTGCCCTGCCTTTGCCTCGACCGCCGCCGCCCCCCCTTCGTCATTGCGAGCGCAGCGAAGCAATCCAGGGCGGTTCTGCGCGGCTCTGGATTGCTTCGCTGCGCTCGCAATGACGAAAAGTAGGGCCGAAAGCGGCAGGACTTCACGCACACCCAGGCGTGTGGATAAGCCTGGCATAACCTGTGTGCCGGGCGTTGGCAGCCTGAGGACATCCTGTGGAATGCTTGTGGCGAACCTGTGGATTGTTGTATGGCGCGAACCCGGTCCCGGCTTGACGGCGACTCGCGTAAATGCTGCAAAGAAACTCATGCGTTGCCATGAAACCGCAATCAGGGCCTGCGACAGGAGGCCATGCTCAAGTCGGAGCTGATCGAGCGCGCGGCCCGGTTCCGCAGCGCGGAGGATGACCCCTCCCGAAGTCTTTCCGACTGTCCTGCCTTAGTGCTCAATGCGGATTACACGCCGCTTTCCTACTACCCCTTGAGTCTCTGGCCCTGGCAGACCGCGATCAAGGCGATCGTTCTGGAAAGGGTGGACATCATTTCCAGCTACGACCGGGTGGTGCACAGTCCCAGCTGGTCGATGCAGATCCCCTCGGTGATCGCCCTGAGGCAATATGTCCGGCCTTCCGAATTCCCCGCCTTCACCCGCTTCAATCTTTTCCTTCGCGACCGTTTCAGCTGCCAATATTGCGGCTCTCCCCAGCAACTGACGTTCGATCACGTCGTCCCGCGCCGTCTGGGCGGAAGGACCAGCTGGGAAAACATCCTCACCGCCTGCGCGCCCTGCAACCTCAAGAAGGGCGGCCGTACTCCCAAGCAGGCGAACATGCCGCCGCTGGTGGCCCCGATCCGGCCGACGAGCTGGCAGCTTCAGGAGCGCGGCCGGGCCTTCCCGCCGAACTACCTCCACGAAACGTGGCGGGACTGGCTCTATTGGGACATCGAGCTGGAGGCCTGAGCCCTCCGATGCCGCCCGGCGCGGGCGCGCCTCCCTTGCTCAGCGCTTCCCCGTTCCGCGACGGCACCGGCTGGACTCGACGGCCTTCAGGTCGGGATCGACGCGCGCGTCGGCGTAGAACCACGCTTTCATACCCGGCTTGAAGAAGGCGACTTTCCCGTCTTCGGTCTGGAAAAAGTAGGCGCCGGCCTGGGCGGCATAAGTCTTGCCCCCCACCGTGATGGCCGGACCCTCGGGCCGCGTGTCGATGACGACCTGACCGTAGCGCGCGAAGTCGCAAGTGTAGACGGCGGCGCGCTGGTCCGCGAAAGCGGAGGAACCGCCTATGAAGACGAGCGCGGCGGCGAGTGCCAGGCACGGCCCTGTCCGCATCAGATGCCCAGCATTTCCGGCTTGAACAGCCTTTTTCGCGACACCCGCTTGCCGGACAGCATGAACTGCCCGTCACCCAGGTAGTGGACGAATTGCGGCGCCTTCGGGCTGGTTGCGGCGCGGATGCGCAGGACTTCGAGGATGAACAGGTCGTACTGGCCCACCATGGCGTCGTCATGAAGACGGCATTCGAGCTGGGCGTGGCATTGCGGAAGGAGGGGGGCGGCGACATGGGCGGCCGGTTCGCGCTCGATGCCGAGATCGGCGAACTTGTCGCTGTCCGCGCCGCTGCAATTGCCGATCCGCACGACCATGTCGAGCAAGTCGGCGGTGGGTACGTTGATGGTGCACTCGCCGCTCCGTCGCAGCAGCGCATGGCTGTGGTTTCCGCGCGAAACGAGGCAGGAAATCAGCGCAGGCGTGAATTCCAGTACCTGGTGCCAGCCCATGGCCATCACGTTGTCCGCAGACGCGCCGGCATCGTGCGTCGCCAGCAGGACGACCGGCCCGGGTTCGAGGAATTGCCGGGCGTGGGACGGCGGGACTTCGCGCCAGTGAGTCATGCGGGGCTCCTTTCCTGTCGGATCAGGAGCGCCTCAGGGCCGGCGCGGTTCCGCCGGCGCAGCTATGGTCAGTGCAGGGTCTCGACCGGGGTTTCGGCTTCTTCGCCCTCCACGCCGCGGCCGACGGCGGTGGTCAGGGCCACATCCATCGTCACGTTGCCCACGGTGCGCATGAGGTCCGGCAGCACTTCCACGGCCACCAGCACCCCGAGCGGCCAGAGCGGCGTGCCCATGGCCGCCGCGATCGGCCCGATAGAGGATACGAAGCTGATCGTGCCGGGCAGCGAGACGGCGCCGAAGGTAGTGGCGAAGGCCACCAGGGCACCCGCCACGAGCGCGCCGGTGGTCAGCTCCATGCCGGCGAGCCGTGCGGCGTAGACGGCCACGGCCATGTTCATCGCCGGACCCGTCGCGCGGAACAGCGTGACGGCCAGCGGCAGGACGAACTCCGCGGTCGTGCCCGAAACGCCGAGGCGGCGGCTGGAGGCGAGCATGGCGGGCAGTGTGGCGATGGAGGACTGGGTGGAAATGGCCACGACTTGCGCGGGCAGCACGGCCGCGGCGAAAGCGGAAAGGCGGCGCCGCCCGGCGAAAGCGGCGATCAGGTATCCGGCCACCATGACGACGGTTCCGACCGCCGTGACCAGCACGATGTAATGGGCGAGCGCGCCCAGCGCGGCCCCGCCGCTGCGCACGCCCAGGCCGAAGCCGAGCGCGAAGACGCCGATCGGCGCGAGCGCCAGCACCCAGCCGATCACCACCATCATCGCGCCGGCAACCCCTTCGAACAGCACGGCGAGCGCGCGTCGCGGCTCGTCCGCAAGCCGGGTCGAGGCGACGGCGAACAGCGCGACGAAGACGATCACCGGCAGCATCGCATTGGCGGCGGCGGCGGAGATGACGTTCTCGGGCATGAGCGAGGATAGGAAGTCGGCGATGCCGGGCACTGCGGCAGGTTCCTCGCCGTGAGTGAAGCGCACCCCGGGAGGGACGGGGAACAGGTCCAGCAGCAGGGGCATGGCCACCGCGCCCAGCGCGGCGCTGAAGGCCAGGAAGCCGATGATGATCCCCAGCGTGCGCCGCGCCATGGCGCCGGCCTGGGCGACGGCGATGGTCTCGACGATGCCGCTGAACAGCAGGCCCGCGACCAGCGGCAGGATCGTCATCTGCAACCCCTGCAGCCATAGTGAGCCGATCGGTCCGGCCACTTTCAGCACCGGAATGGCGCGCGGATCGCCCGCCAGCACGAGGCCCAGCACCAGCCCCGCGACGAGTCCGGCCAGGGTCAGCTTTCCAGGAACGCGAATATCCGGAATGCGCGAGGAATTTCCGGGTTTTGCGGGACTTGGGGTGCTCATCGGGCTCCTGGGAGATATGGCCGCGCGGGGGCCTGCGGGGTCGGCCTTGCTCATAAGCGGTGCCGCCGCTCTTGGCAATTTGGCGGCGCTGCGGCTAGAGGATGGGCGAGGGAGCCGCGCGAGCGGGCTGCGGACGTCATCCGGTATTCACGAGACAGTCTCCAAGGGGCAGGTCATGAGCAGACAATTCTTCGGCACCGACGGTATCCGCGGCCGCACCAACCAGGGCGCGATGACGGCGGCCATCGCCATGAAGGTCGGCCAGGCGGCCGGCACCCGCTTCCTGCGCGGCAAGCACCGGCATCGCGTGGTGATCGGCAAGGATACCCGCCTCTCGGGCTATATGCTGGAAAACGCGCTTGTCGCCGGCTTCACCAGCGTGGGCATGGACGTGGTGCTGCTGGGGCCGATGCCGACCCCGGCCGTCGCCCTGCTGACCCGCGAGCTGCGCGCCGACGTGGGCGTGATGATCTCGGCCAGCCACAACCCTTACGAGGACAACGGCATCAAGCTGTTCGGTCCCGACGGCTTCAAGCTCTCCGACGAGGACGAACTGGCGATCGAGGCCATGCTGGCCCAGGATCTGGCGCTCGCCCCGTCCGAGGACATCGGCCGCGCCCGCCGCATCGACGATGCCCGCGGGCGCTACATCCACGCCGTCAAGCGCTCGCTGCCCCATGACATTCGCCTGGACGGGCTCAAGATCGCGGTCGATTGCGCCAATGGCGCCGCCTACCAGGTCGCGCCCTCGGCCCTCTGGGAACTCGGTGCCGAAGTCGTGGCGGTGGGCGTCACGCCCAACGGCCGCAATATCAACGACAAGTGCGGCTCCACGCACGTCGACCTGCTTCAGGAAACCGTGGTCACGACCGGAGCGGATATCGGCATCGCGCTTGACGGCGATGCGGACCGGCTGCTGGTCGTGGACGAAAAGGGCAAGACCGTGGACGGCGACCAGATCATGGCGCTGATCGGCACCCAGCTGGCCGCGCGCGGCGCCCTGCGCGGCGGCGGCGTGGTGGCGACGGTCATGTCGAACCTGGGCCTCGAACGCTATCTGCAGGGGCAGGGCCTCACGCTCGAACGCACCAAGGTGGGTGACCGCCACGTCCTCGAACGCATGCGCGCGGGCGGGTTCAACGTGGGCGGCGAGCAATCGGGCCACATGATCCTGCTCGACCATGCGACCACCGGGGACGGCACCGTGGCGGCGCTGCAGGT
>Ga0160437_1000880_pt1 | contig 14395 bp, 14 predicted proteins | sample HID1975I_E0MG_FD_108227 | JGI IMG/M metagenome (GOLD analysis project Ga0160437, IMG submission 108227) | Enriched soil microbial communities from UW Madison campus, WI, USA - HID1975I_E0 MG | ecosystem: Environmental > Terrestrial > Soil > Unclassified | place: USA: Madison, Wisconsin... | reverse complement strand
GCGGCAACCCGCTGGCCAAGAACGAAGCCTTCCTGTCCTGCGCCTGCCCCAGCTGCGGCAAGCCCGCGCGCCGCGAAACGGACACGATGGACACGTTCGTGGATTCGTCCTGGTACTTCATGCGCTACACCTCGCCGGGCAACGACAACGCCATGGTCGACGCGCGCAATGACTACTGGATGCCGATGGACCAGTACATCGGCGGCATCGAACACGCCGTGCTGCACTTGCTGTACGCGCGTTTCTGGACCAAGGTCATGCGCGACATGGGCCTGCTCAATTTCGATGAGCCCTTCACCAAGCTGCTGTGCCAGGGCATGGTGCTGAACCATATCTATTCGCGCAAGACGCCCCAGGGCGGCATCGAATATTTCTGGCCCGAAGACGTCGAAAACGTCTACGACGACCGCGGCGCCATCACCGGCGCCAAGCTGAAGTCGGACGGTTCCGCCATCAACTATGGCGGCGTGGGCACGATGTCCAAGTCCAAGAACAACGGCGTCGATCCGCAATCGCTGATCGACACGCTGGGCGCCGACACGGCACGCCTGTTCGTCATGTTTGCCAGCCCGCCCGAGCAGACCCTTGAGTGGTCCGATTCCGGCGTCGAAGGCTCCAACCGCTTCCTGCGCCGCCTGTGGTCCATCAGCTACGCGCGCCGCGACGCCGTGGCGCGTGGCCTGGCCAATGGCGCCGACTGGTCGCAAGCCACCGCCCCCGTCAAGGACCTGCGCCGCGAGGTCTATACGCTGCTCAAGCAAGCCGACTACGACTACCAGCGCATCCAGTACAACACCGTCGTGTCCGCCTGCATGAAAATGCTGAACGCCATCGACGACGCCAAGCTGCCCGAAGACGCCGCCGCCGACGCCGCCTATGCAGAAACGCTGGGCGTGCTGCTGCGCGTGCTGTACCCGGTGGTGCCGCACATCACCTGGCACCTGTGGCAAGACCTGGGCTACGCAAAAGAGCTGGGTGACTTGCTGGATGCGCCGTGGCCGCATGTGGACGAAGCCGCGCTGATCGCGGACGAAATCGAGCTGATGCTCCAGGTCAACGGCAAGCTGCGCGGCTCAATCCGCGTGGCTGCCGGCGCCGCCAAGGAAGACATCGAAAAACTCGCCGCCAGCCAGGAAGAGGTCGCCCGCTTCCTGGAAGGCCGTCCGCCCAAGCGCGTCATCGTGGTGCCGGGCAAACTGGTCAACGTCGTAGGCTGATGAGGTCAAGCATGTACATCGCCGGGCAACTCCCGCACTCCCCCCGCCAATCCTGGCTGCTGCGCGGCGCCTGCGTGGCGCTGTTCATGCTGCTCTCCGCCTGCGGCTTCGCGCTGCGCGGCGTCACCCCGATGCCGTTCGACACGATGTACATCGGCATGCCGGACAACACCCAATTCGGCGCCGACGTGCGCCGCGCGTTGCGGGCGGCCTCGCCCAATACCAAGCTGGTGGATACTCCCAAGGAAGCGCAGGCCATCCTGCAGCAAGTGAACGATACCCGCACGCTGCGCGAAGTGTCCTTGAACGCGCAAGGCCGGGTCGAGGAATACGAACTGGGCATCAACTACACGTTCCGCCTGATCGACAACCAGGGCCGCGCGCTGATCCCGGACACCACCTTGTCCATCTACCGCGAAATGCCGTATGACGACCAGGTCGTGCAGGCCAAGCAAGGCCAGATCGACAGCTTGTACAAGGCCATGCAACGCGACCTGGTGTCGCGTCTGCTGCGCCGCCTGACCGCGCCCGATGTGCATCGCGCCTATGAAGAGGCGGCAGAGCGCGGCGAAAACGGCGAGATCCCGCTGTTCGACCCGAACGCACCTCAGCAAAGAAGAACGCCCACGCCTTGGCAAACGCCGTCCACCACGGACCCGGCGATCCTGCGCTAGGCCATGGCACAGTCTTTGGACGCGGACCGGCTTGCCGAGCACCTGCAGCGGCCCGGCAACCGGCTTGCCCCGCTGTATACGGTGTCGGGCGACGAGCCTTTGCTGGTGACGGAAGCGGTCGACACGTTGCGCGCCTCGGCGCGCAACGCGGGCTATACCGAGCGGCTTTCCATGGTGATGGACGCCCGCAGCGACTGGAGCAGCGTCCTTGCCGCCACCCAGAGCGTGTCGCTGTTCGGCGACCGCCGCATCCTTGAAATCAAGATTCCCACCGGCAAGCCCGGCAAGTCAGGCGCCGACACGCTGACCAAGCTGGCCGAGCAAGCCGAAAAACAGGCCGATGCCGACACGCTGATCCTGATTGCCCTGCCGAGGCTGGACAAAGCCACCCGTGAAAGCCGTTGGGTCCAGGCCCTTACCCGCGCCGGCATGATGGTCGACATCGCCAATATCGAACGCGGCCGGTTGCCCGCCTGGGTCGGCATGCGGCTGGCGCGCCAAAACCAGCGTGCCGACGGCGCCACCCTGCAATGGATGGCCGACAAGGTCGAAGGCAACCTGCTGGCCGCGCACCAGGAAATCCAGAAGCTGGGCCTGCTGTATCCGGAAGGCCAATTGGCGGCCGAAGACGTGGAACGCGCGGTGCTGAACGTGGCGCGCTACGACGTCTTCGGTCTGCGTGACGCCATGCTGGCCGGCGACATCGCGCGCACCATCCGCATGATCGACGGCCTGCGCGCCGAAGGCGAAGCCCTGCCCCTGGTGTTGTGGGCCGTCGGCGAAGAAATCCGCCTGCTTGCCCGCGTGGCCGAAGCGCGCGCGCTGGGCCAGGACGTCAATGGCCTGATGCGCCGACTGCGCATTTTCGGCGCGCACGAGCGTCTGGCGCTACAGGCGCTGAACCGGGTGCAGCCCGGCGTCTGGCCCGCCGCGGTGCAGCACGCCCATGACGTCGACCGCCTGATCAAGGGTCTGTCCGTCGCCGGTCGGCTGTCCGACCCCTGGGAGGAAATGACCCGCCTGGCCCTGCGTGTTGCGGCTGCCGGCGGACGACCGTGAAGGCGGCACTGCCGCCGCCTTCGCCTTGCTGTCCCCATTCCTTCCCGACACCTCCGGTTTTGCAGTCGGAGATACACTGAATCTCCCGGCCATAGGCAATAGACTTAGACCCTAGCGCCCCGGCTTTAGACCTTCAAGCAGCCAATACACTGCCTCTTGAAGCCGCACCCCCCAAAAAACTCCATGATTGACGCCGCCATGTCCTCGTCCTCCATCGAACACGCCATGCTGACCTTGGGCGAAAACGCCCGGCGCGCCTCGCGCGCCATGATGCGCGCCAATAGCGCCGCGAAAAACAAGGCGCTGCTGGCAATGGCCGACGCCTTGGCCGCCAGCCACGACGAGCTGAAGGCCGCCAACGAGAAAGACGTCTCCGCCGCCCGCGACAACGGCCTGGAACCGGCATTGCTTGACCGCCTGACGCTGTCCGACAAAACGTTGGCCCACATGGCCGAAGGCCTGCGCCAGATCGCGGCCCTGCCCGACCCCGTCGGCAGCATCACCGCGACCACCGTGCGCCCCAACGGCATGCGAGTGGCCCAGATGCGCGTGCCGCTGGGCGTCATCGGCATCATTTACGAATCGCGCCCCAACGTCACGATCGACGCGGCCGCGCTCTGCCTGAAGTCGGGCAATGCCGCCATCTTGCGCGGCGGCAGCGAAGCGCTGCACTCCAACATCGCCTTGGGCCGCGTGGTCCAGACCGGCCTGGCCGCCGCCGGCTTGCCGCCGGAAGCCGTGCAGGTCGTGGCCACGGCAGACCGCGCCGCCGTGGGCAAGCTCATCACCATGACCGAGCATATCGATGTCATCGTGCCCCGGGGCGGCAAGGGCCTGATCGCGCGCTTGTCGCAGGAAGCCCGCGTGCCCCTGATCAAGCATCTGGATGGCAATTGCCACGTCTACCTCGACGCAGCGGCTGACCCGGACAAAGCGCACAGCATCGCGTTCAACGCCAAGACCTACCGCTATGGCATTTGCGGCGCCATGGAAACGCTGTTGGTCGACGCGGTCGCGGCCGTTTCCATTTTGCCCACGCTGGCGGCGGCCTTGGTCGAACACGGCGTCGAGCTGCGCGGCTGCCCGCGCACGCTGGCGTTGCTGCCCCACGTTACGCCGGCCACCGAAGCGGACTGGGGCACGGAATACCTGGGCCCCATCCTGGCGGTGCGCATCGTGGACACCCTGGATGACGCCATCGAACACATTGCACGCTGGGGTTCAGGCCACACGGATTCGATCGTCACCGAAGATCTGTCGGCGGCGCAACGTTTCCAGCGCGAAGTGGATTCCAGCTCGGTCTATGTCAACCTGCCAACCTGCTTCGCGGACGGCTTCGAATACGGGCTGGGCGCCGAAATCGGTATCTCCACTAACCGCTTGCACGCACGCGGCCCCGTCGGCCTGGAAGGCTTGACCACCCTGAAGTGGGTGTTGAGCGGCGAAGGCCAGGTACGCGGCTGAACCCGCGTGGCGCGCGGCCAGCCCCGCGCGCCACGGCTGACGCAGCCCTGAACACGCGGCATCGCCAAGCCTTCTACAATACGGCCAGAAAATTCTGGGTCAGCGCACTGAGTTATGTTTTCTTAGTCCAGCTTTCTTAGTCCAGCTTTCTTAGTTCTGCTTTCTTAGTTCTGCTTTCTTTTCATCCAACGCGGCGCGCCGCGCAATCTTGAGATCCCCCATGCATTCACCTGTCATGGCCATGGCCTTCAGCCTATTCGTGCTTTGCTTCATCACTTGTACGCTCAGCGGCATCGTGTTGTTCTTCTTCAAGTGCAAGGAGATCAACGCCCGAATGAAGCATCCGTATTTGCAGCACCGCCCTTGGGCCCAGTACCCGCTGTCGATCCAGGCCGCCATCATGCTGGACTATTTTTTCCGCCTGATGTTTCCCGGCACGCGATTCTGGCTGATCGGCAACGCCAACGACCTGCTCGGCCACGTCGACCCGAAAAAGACACCGCTGTCGCTGAAGTGGCCCATTGTCGGTTTCTGGGGTTCGTGCTGGTTAGGGCTGATTGCGATGATCGTCCTGTGGGTCATGCTGTTCCTGGGCCGCTGATCCCATGCAGATCCGCATCGAAGACTATCCCGGTAGCGACGACGCCGCCCGCATCCTGATCGCCGCGCGCGACGCGGGTGTGGCGGGCCCACGCTTGCCTGCCGACTGCCGTCCGCAATCGCTGGGACAGGCCTTTGCTGTTCAGCAGCGCACCGCGCAATTACTGCAGGACACGCGACAGGACCGCATCGCGGCCTGGAAGAGCGCGTTGCCGTCCCCCGAGAAGACCGTGGTGGCGCCCATTTATGCATCGGGCACCGTCTACGCCGACGCCGGGCCTGTCGCGACGCGCACCGACGTCGTACGCATCGAACCTGAAATTGCATTCGAGCTTGCCCACGACCTGCCCGCCCGCGACACGCCCTCCACCGGAGCCGAGGTAGATGCCGCCGTGGGCAGTGCCCGCTTGGCACTTGAAGTGCTGGGCTGCCGCTACGCGGCGCCGGAACACGCCAGCTTGCCCGAGCTGCTTGCCGACCATATGTTCAACGACGGCCTGGTCCTGGGCCCGCGCATTGCGTCGCCCGACGCCGCCCCGGCCAGCATGACGCTGACCTTGTCGGTGAACGGAAACGAAGTGGAGCAACATCCCGGCTTCCATCCCAACGAACAGCCCAAGGCCGGCCTGTACTGGTTGGCCAACTTCCTGCGGGAACAAGGGCTGGGCTTGTATGCCGGCCAGCACGTCATCACCGGTTCTTACGCCGGGTTCCTGGACGTGCCCGCGCATCAGGACATCGAGCTGGTCTATGGCGATCTCGGCGTCCTGCGCGTGCGCTTTGAAAACTAGCGGACTGGCGCCGTAGCGCGTCGTTGACACTGAGCCTTGCCGCGCCCACGCGCGCGCGGCAAGGCCCTTGGTGAATCAGCGCGACTGGGGTTCGGCGATGGTGACGGCGTCGCCACCTGCTTCAATGATTTCGCCAGCGGCCAGGCATAAGTCCTCGCGATATCGTCCCGCCACGATCTGCACGCCGACCGGACTTTGCCCCACGCTGCTCATGGCTTGGCCCATCGCCACCGACAAGCCGGGCAAGCCCATGAAGGGCACGCCGATCTGGGTCATTTGCGCACGCCACACACGGGCATAAGCGGCATCGCCTTGCAGATCCAGCTTGTCGGGGAACGGCAGTTCAGCCGATACCGGCAGCAACAGGATGGGGTAATCGGCCAGGAACATTTCCCACATGCGGGTCAACGTTGCCCGGCGCGTCAGCACGGCGGAAAAATTGTTCAGGTTAGCTTCGGCCGCCTTGTCACGCTGGCCGCGCAATGCCACCAGCGCGCCCTGGTCGCCCTCTTTTTCCGCCGCCGCCACCATGGCGTCATAGCCATCAGCCATCCACATCCGCACCTGAAGATCGGCCGCCTCTTGCATGGGCGGCACGGCATCCAGCGTATCCACCGTCCATCCGGCTTCGGTCAGGCGGCGCGCGGCTTCCTGCAAAGCCTTGACGACCGCGGGTTCGGTATCCATGCCATCGGGGTTCAAGCACAGCGCCGCCCGGCGGGGCACATCCGGCCCTACCAGCGGAGCCGGCACCCACCAGGGGTCGCGCGGGTCTGGGGCGGCCAAGACGGCAAGCCCCAGGCGCACGTCTGCAATGGTGCGGCCCAACGGCCCGGACACGGCCGTGAGTTGTCCGCCAATAGAGCGTTCGGGCAAGGCTGCGTTGTAAGCCGCCACGCGACCCAGCGATGGGCGCAAACCGTGTACGCCGCAGGCGTAGGCGGGGTAGCGGATAGACCCGGCGATGTCGGTGCCATGCGCCAGATGGCCGATGCCTGCCGCCACGGCTGACGCCGCGCCACCCGACGACCCACCCGGGGTCAGTGCCGCATTGCGCGGGTTGCGAGTATCGCCATGCAGCGCATTGCCGGTAAACCAGCGCAAGGAAAACGCCGGGGTGTTGGTGCGGCCCAGAATAACGGCACCAGCCCGCAAGAGGTTGTCGACGACGGGGCTGTTCGTTACGGCGATCAGGTCTTTTTGCAGCTTGACGCCGTTGGTGGTGGCGTAGCCCGCCTGATCGACGTTGACCTTGACCGTGACGGGTACGCCGGCCAAGACGCCAGGATCGTCCCCGCGCGCAAGCTGCGCGTCCACGTCGGCAGCCCGCGCCATGACCTCGTCAGGACGATGATCCACAACCGCGTTCAGCGCGGGATTCACGGCGTTGAGCCGTTCCAGCGCGCTTTGCGCGGCCTCGACGGCGGACACTTCACGTTTACGGATACGGGAGGCAAGCTCAACCGCGGACAAACGCCAAAGATCAGACACGCGTCACTCCTGAGATCGTGGTTTTTTTTCGGGCCAAGCAAACCTTAGCGCCTGTCGCGCCCGCCCACAAGCCACGGTTCACCGCAGGTGTGAGCTATTTGTCCGCTTCGAATACCTCGACGATCGCATCCGCCACGGCGCGCACGCGCGCGGTGCGGTTCAGGTCGCCATGCATGACCAGCCACAAATCGTAAGGCTCGCTACGGCTGGGCCAGATGCGCACCAGGTCCGGATAATCCGGCGCCATGTGCGTGGGCAATTCGCCGATTCCCAGCCCCGCCACCACGGCCTCAAGAATCATCAGCCCGGAATTCAGCTCGATGGCGATACGACCGTTGCCCGTGGGTTCGCCACAGAACGTGTCGGACCATCCTGGCAGCACCGCCTGCTGATACGTCACCAGCGTATGGCCCGCGAACGCCGTGCCCGGCCGCGGCTCGCCATGCGCGGCAAGGTAAGCGCGCGACGCATACAGGCCGACTTCCTTGCGGGCCAGGTGGCGCTGGATCAGTTCGGGGTTGTCCGGCTTGATATTGCGGATCGCCAGGTCCGCCTCGCGCCGCGTCAGGTTGCTGATCTGGATTGATGCCGACAGCACCACACGGATGTCCGGGTGCTGGGCTTGCACCCGCCGCACGGCCTCCATGATGAAGTAGCTGGCCACGGTTTCAGACGCCGCCACGCGCACCACGCCGGACAAGCGGTGGTCCATTCCCTGCATCTGCCGCTGCAGTTGATCGGCCGCCTGCTCCATGCGTTGCGCCGCCGCAAAAGCCAGTTCCCCCGCCGCGGTGGGGACGTATCCGCCCGGCGTGCGCAGGAACAACCGGGCGTCCAGCGACGCTTCCAGCGCGGCCAGGCGCCGGCCCGCCGTTGCCTGGTCGATCTGCAACAGCGCCGCCGCGCCGCGCAGCGTGCCAACCCGATAAATAGCCAGGAATATTCTGGCGTTGTCCCAATCCATAGCGGTCTTCCTTTTCACCGATAGCCTTGAACCATGATGCATTTTCGCATCACGAGAAAGCAATTTCTCGGCTTTTTTGCAGCAAGGAAAGGACCTAAGCTTCATCCCTCGAAAAGCCGCAACCGTTACGCGCCATGACCACCGCCTGCCCGCACGCCCCTAACCCAGAAACCCCCACCGCCCCAGCCCAGCTTCCCGCCGCTGACGACAAGCCCCTTACAGGCTGGTTGCCGCTTGTCACCCTGGCGATCGGCTTCGTCATGGCGATGCTGGACGTCACGGTCGTCAACGTTGCGCTGCCCAGCATCGCCGTGCAATTCGTCGTCCCGCTGACTGACCTGGTCTGGATCGTGGACGGCTATACGCTGACCTTCGCCGCCTTGTTGTTGGTGGCCGGTGCGCTGGCTGACCGGTACGGCGCCAAGACCATCTATCTGGCGGGGCTGGCCGTATTCACCCTGGCCTCATTGCTATGCGGTCTGGCGCCAGACGCCAACACGCTGATCGCCGCCCGCATGCTGCAGGGCCTGGGCGCTGCCCTGTTCATGCCCAGTTCCTTGAGCTTGCTCACGCACGCCTATGACGACGAACAGGTTCGTACCCGGATGCTGGCCGCCTGGTCGGCCATCGTGGCCGTGGCGGGCGCGGCCGGCCCCTTGCTGGGCGGCGTGCTCATCCATCAATTCGGCTGGCGCGGCATTTTCCTCATCAACATCCCGCTGGGCCTGGCCGGCCTGTGGCTTGCCCGTCGGCGTATCCAGAGCGCGCCGCGCCGACCTCGCGCGCTTAACCCCTTGAGCCACCTGCTGGGTGTGATTGCACTGTCGGCGCTGTGCTTCGTGCTGATCCAAGGCAACGCCTACGGCTGGACGTCCAGCCCCATTGCCGGCGTCACCGCGTTGTGCGCCGCCGCCGCCGTGCTGCTGGTGCGGCGCGAACGCCGCCATGCCGAACCGATCCTGCCGCGTGCCCTGTTCACCACCGCCCATTTCGCCGCCGCCAATGGCGTGGGGTTCCTGATCAATCTGGCCTCGTACGGCCAACTGTTTCTGCTCAGCCTGTTCCTGCAGCACGCCCGGGGAACCGACGCGCTTCAGACCGGCATCCAACTGGTGCCGATGCTGGCGGTGTTCTCGATCGGGAATATGATTTCGGGCCGTGTTTCCGCCCGCTGGAACGTGTCGGCCTCGCTGTTGGGTGGCTTGTCACTGGCTGCGGCCATGAGCGCCGTCGGCATCATTGCATTCTCGCCCGACATGGCCTATTGGCCTTTTGCGATCATGGTGGCGCTGGCCAACCTGGGCGTGGGTATCGCCGTGCCCGCGATGACCAGCGTCGTCATGCAGGTCTCGGGCAAGCACCACGCCAATAGCGCGGCGGCGGCGTTGAACGCGAACCGTCAGTCCGGCGCGTTGGTGGGCGTGGCCTTGATGGGCACCATCCTGCACGCCCTGCCTGACTGGAATGCCAGCCTGCCCGTGGCCTATGGCGTGATCGCGGCCAGCTACGTGGGCGCGGTGGTGTTGGTCTGGCGGTACCTGCGCCGCGCGCGCAATGGGTGATCCGCGGTAGGCATGGGCCCGGCGTTTGCTTCACAATGTGGCCGAACCCGATAACCAGGAGAGCCGCATGTCCCGCACCGCCGAGCCCCAGCCGTCCATCCGCCGCATCGCCGTCGTTGGCGCCGGCACCATCGGAGCCAGTTGGGCGGCGCTGTTCTTGGCTCGCGGGATGGAGGTGGTGGTCAGCGACCCCGCCAGCGATGCCGAAGCGCAAACACGGGCCCGCGTGCAAGCCGCGTGGCCCGTGCTGACTGAATTGGGACACGTCATTGAGGGCGCCTCGCCGCAATCCCTGCAATTCGAACCAGACTTGGCGCAGGCGCTGGCCGGCGTGGACTTCGTGCAGGAAAACGCGCCCGAACGCGAAGACTTCAAGATCGACCTCTTTGCCCGCATGGATGCGATGCTGCCTGCCGATGTCATCGTCGCGTCCAGTTCGTCGGGCCTCATCATGAGCCGCCTGCAATCCCGTTGCCGGCATCCCGAGCGCTTTGTGATCGGCCACCCTTTCAACCCGCCGCATCTGATCCCGCTGGTGGAAGTGGTGGGCGGCGACAAGACTTCGGCAGCGGTCATCGACCAGAGCATCGCGTTCTACCAAGCCATGGGCAAGTATCCCATCCGGCTGAACAAGGAAGTGCCGGGGCATATCGCCAACCGGCTGCAAGCGGCAATCTGGCGTGAAGCCATCCACCTTGCCGCGGAAAATGTCGCCAGCGTCGCGGATATCGACGCGGCCGTCTCACAAGGCCCTGGTTTGCGGTGGGCATTGTTTGGTCCGCATATGACATTCAATCTGGGCGGTGGCGCGGGCGGGCTCGCGAACTTCATGGACCACCTTCTGGGCCCCGTGCAAACCTGGTGGGATGACCTGGGCGCACCCGAGGTCACGCCCGCCCTGCAACGCAAGCTGATCGACGGCGTCAACGCCGAGGCCGGCCAACGCAGCATTGCCGATCTGGTGGAAACGCGCGACGCCCAGCTCACCGCGCTGATCAAGGCCTTGCGCCGATAGACGCCGACCTTTAGACATCCCAGGGATTAATCTATCCACTTGAACGCCGGGGCCACGTCCCGGCACATCCAAGGAGCCCGTCGAATGACCGTTGTCACCCAAGACCCCGGACAATCCCGTTTCACCGCCACCGTCGATGGCGTGCTGTGCGTACTGGACTACCAGTTGCAGGACGGCACCATGGTCATTGTTCACACCGGCGTCCCAAGCCCGGTCGGCGGGCGCGGCATCGCCGCAGAATTGACCAGATTCGCGCTTGATACCGCTCGCGCCCAGGGTTGGAAAGTGCGCCCGGTGTGCTCGTATGCCGAGGTCTACATGCGCCGCCATCCCGAATACAACGACCTTCGGGCCTGACCTCGCCACCTCGCACGCCGTGACCAAGAAATCCGCACCCTCAATCGCGCCCTGCCCCTGCGGCGGCGCAGCCTATTCCAATTGTTGCGGCCGCTGGCATGATGGGCCGCTCGCCATGCAGGCACCCACTGCCGAAGCGCTCATGCGGTCGCGCTACAGCGCTTTCGTGCTCGACAAGCTGCCCTATCTTTTGGCCAGTTGGCATCCCACGACCCGGCCCGCAACGCTGGAGCCCAATCCGCCCGACTTGAAATGGCTTGGGCTCTCCATCAAACAAGCGCGCGACCAGGACGCTGACCACGCCACCGTGGAGTTTGTCGCGCGCAGCCGCCAAGCCGGGCGCGCGCATCGGCTGCACGAGGTCAGCCGCTTCGTTCGCGAGGGCGGGCAGTGGTATTACGTGGATGGCGACCTGAGCTGACCGCCGGTCGCGTTCATGCGGCTATCGGACTCTGCGTATCGGCTTCCACAGCCTGAGTCACCGCCTCCAACAATTGCCGCTCAAGATCACCAGGCGCGCGCTGATTGCTGACGATCGCCAGCTCTGTTGGAGGTACTGCCGCGTACCCATCCTCGGCACCCAGCACATCGTGTGACGCCAACCTGGCGAACGCCGGTAGCAGACTTACACCCAGCCCGGCGGCCACGGCCGCTTGCACGCCGGCCAGACTATGGCTGTGATACGCGGCGTGCCAGGATCGGCCCGCGCTTTCCAGCGCATAGATCATGCGCTTGCGATAGATGCATCCATGCGGAAACATCACCAACGGCACCGCCTTGGCGTCCTTCAAATGGCTTTTACTGCCCACCCAGACCAAACGCTCCGGCCACGCCGCCAGACACGGGCCATCCCCCGGCTCGCGCTTGATCAACGCCACATCCAGGTCGCCTGACGCCAAGCGCTCGCGCAATTCGGCGCTCATGCCGCTGGCGGTTTCCAGGCGCACCTCGGGATGGCTGGCGGCAAATCCCGCCAGCAGCACCGTCAGCCGGACGACATCGAAGTCCTCTGGAACGCCCAAGCGCAATACACGCGCCGCGCGCGGCGCCGTCAAGGCCAGCTCCGCCTCATCGGCCATGGCTAGCAAGCGGCGCGCGTACGCCAACATCAGCTCGCCATCCTCCGTCGCCACCACATTGCTGCCTGTGCGATCCCGTAACAGGAGTGTCTTGCCCACGGTCTGCTCAAGCTTGCGTACCTGTTGGCTCACCGTGGATTGGGTGCGATGTACGCGGCTGGCGGCTCGCGTAAAACTGCCTTCGTCGGCGACGCACACCAGCGTTTTCAAGAGTTCCAAATCAAGCATGGGATGGGGTTTGATATTTGACTATCAACTGAGAAGAGTTCGATTATTAATTTTACGACTTTATGTGCTCGCTTCTAAGCTGACCCAATCAAGGCCCCTGCCCACTATCGACAAGGACATCGAAATGCCGCTGAACCAGTTGCCTCGCCCGCAATGGCTTACCTTTGACTGCTACGGCACCCTCATCCAATGGGACGAAGGACTGCATGCCGCGGTCGCCCGCATCCTGGCCGCCAATCCGCAGGAGCGGGCATCGCCCACCCCTTCAGAGTTCCTGCATGTTTACGACGAGCATGAACATCGCCTGGAACGCACGCCGCCGCACCGCAACTGTGCCGAGATGTCTCGAGGGGCGCTGCGCTTGACCATGCAGGATCTGGGTCGGGCCTATGGCCCGGAAGACGCCGAGATGCTGATCAACAGCATCTCGGCCATGCCACCATTTCCCGAAGTCGTGGGCACGTTGTCCGTGTTGAAACAGGCAGGCTTCCGCTTATGCATCATCTCGAATACCGACGACCAGATCATCGCGGGCAACGTCGCGCAACTGGGCGGGCATATCGACCGCGTCATCACGGCTGAACAAGCGAGTGCCTATAAGCCCTCCCGCAAGATCTTCGCTCACGCCTACAACAGCCTGGGCGTAACCCCTGACGAAGTCGTGCATATTTGCGCCAGTCCGCATCTGGACCATGCCGCCGCGCGCGACATCGGGTTTCGGTGCATCTGGATCGACCGCGGCACAGGTCGCCAATGCTTGCCGGACTACCGTCCTGACGCTACCGTACCGACATTGGACCGCGTACCCGATCTTTTCCGGACCGCTGGCTGGCTATGAATGTGCTTCATGGCAAGGACCAGTCGACCCAGATAGCCCGTTTCTCTTACCCATAAACCCGAAGGTAGACATGAATCCAGACCCCCAATTCGCCGACGCACTCTTTCACGCTGAACCTGTAGCGGCGCTTCGTGCTGATTTGGCGCTCGCATTGCGCGCGGCGGCAGCCCATGGTTTGGGAGAAGGGGTCTGCAACCATTTCAGCGTGGCACTACCAGGCGACCCGGACCATTTCCTGCTGAATCCCCGTGGCCTGATGTGGAACGAGGTTCAGGCCGATGACATCGTATTGATCGACGCCCATGGCAACAAGCTGGCCGGCCGGCACGCAGTCGAGCCCACGGCCATGTTCATCCACGCCGCCATTCACCGCATTGCCGGCAAAGCATGTGTCCTGCACACGCACATGCCATACGCCACGGCGCTCACGCTCACTAGCGATCGTGGCCTGGACACCACCCTCTCGCAGAACGCGATGCGCTTTCATGGCCGCCTGGCCATCGACGAAAACTACAACGGCCTCGCGCTGGACGTCAGCGAAGGGGAACGTATCGCGCACGCCATGCAAGGCGCCGACATCGTTTTTCTTGGCAATCACGGCGTCGTGGTGTGCGGAGAACGTCTGGACTACGCCTACGACGATCTCTTTTTCCTGGAACGCGCCTGTGCTGCACAGGTGCTGGCACAGTCGACTGGCCGCCCGCTCAAGCCGGTGAATACCGATCTTGCAGCCAAAGTCGCCGCGCAGATTCAAAGCGAGCGCTTGCAGTCCGAATTGTTCTTCCAGGCGCTACGCCGCCAATTACCCTAACGGCAAATACTTAGGTCTTGGTAAAACAAAAACGCCTCGCGGCATCAGCGGCGAGGCGTTTTCAATTAATCAGTATCGCGAAGACAAAGATCTTAGATCTCAAACCTAAAATCAAAACCCAAAAAACAAAACCCCACAGGATCACCTGTGGGGTTTTGCGCAATAAAAGCCTGACGATGACCTACTTTCACAGACGTCCGTCCACTATCATCGGCGCGAAGGCGTTTCACTGTCCTGTTCGGGAT
>Ga0160437_1000879_pt1 | contig 14395 bp, 13 predicted proteins | sample HID1975I_E0MG_FD_108227 | JGI IMG/M metagenome (GOLD analysis project Ga0160437, IMG submission 108227) | Enriched soil microbial communities from UW Madison campus, WI, USA - HID1975I_E0 MG | ecosystem: Environmental > Terrestrial > Soil > Unclassified | place: USA: Madison, Wisconsin... | reverse complement strand
TGGCCGGCCGTGTACAGCACTTCGGTCACGATCTTGCCGCCCAGCTTTTCGAATTCTTCCTTGTAGCCATGCGCCACGCCCTGGCCGTAGGCGTTGTTGGGCGCAATGATGGCCACGTTGCGATAGCCCTGGTCCCAGGTGTCCTTGGCCGAGAAGCGGTTGCCCTTGTCTTCCAGGCCGATCAGGTTGAAGGACGTGGCGCCCAGGTCGCGGATCTTGACGCTGGTGCTGGCGATGTTGATGTGCGTCACGCCTTCCTTCACCAGGTACTGGCCCAGCGGAATGGAAATGCCCGACGAGTATTCGCCGATCACCACCGGCACCTTGTCCACGCTGACCAGCTTGCGCGCGGCGTTCAAGGCGGTGGTGGGGTTGCCGCCCGAGTCTTCGATGACCACGGCAAACTTCTTGCCCATCACGCCGCCGTCGGCATTGACCTTTTCCACGGCCAGATCCACGGCGCGGCGTACATCTTCACCGACGGTGGCGTTGGCGCCGGTCAAGGACAGGACCGCGCCCATCTTCACGGTTTCCTGCGCATGCGCGCCGGCGCCGGCCAGCGACAACATCAGGCAGGAGGCGCCCAGCAGCGGGCGGACGTTGAATTTCATGGTGTGTTCCCCTCGAAGATTTGCCGGCCCAGCGTCTGATGCGCGTGGGGGCTGGCGGTGCTGGTAAGGCCGGGGGCAATGCCCGCGGCTCGCATACGAGGGCAGGTATCTGGATACCAAAACGACAGATTGCATCCAATCCTGCTCAAGTGGATGCAAATATACGAGGGGCGGGCATCGACAACAATATGGGGTTAACCCGTTACTTGCTGTTTCAAACGACGTTTATGGACGCGGGTTGCACCTTTGTGCCACCCCTGAAACAACCGCGCCCGCCGACGGAGGCCGTGGGCGGGCGCTTCAAGCAGGTCGGACCAGACGATCAGTACATGTGCTGGCCGCCATTCATGGCGACATTGCTGCCGGTCATGAACCCGGCGGCGTCGCTGCACATGAACGCCACCAGCGCGGCAACCTCTTCGGGTTGGCCGAGCCGCCCGACCGGGATCTGCGGCAGTATCTTTTCCTTCAAGACGTCTTCGGGCACCGCCTGCACCATGCGCGTGTCCAGGTAACCCGGCGACACGGTGTTGACGGTGACGCCCTTGCTGGCCAGTTCCAGCGCCAGCGCCTTGGTGAAGCCATGAATGCCGGCCTTCGACGCGGCGTAGTTGGTTTGCCCGAACGCGCCCTTGCTGCCGTTCACGGACGAAATGTTCACGATGCGGCCCCATCCACGCGCCGCCATGCCGCCGCATAGCGGCTGCGTCATGTGGAACAGGGAATCCAGGTTGCTATGCATGACCTCGGTCCAATCTTCCAGGCTCATCTTGGCCAGCCGGGCGTCGCGCGTGATGCCCGCGTTGTTGACCAGGATGTCGATGGTGCGTCCGTCCTGTTCCAGCCGCTGCATCAGCGCCTGGCACGAAGCGTGGTCGCCGACATCCACCTGGTAGAGCGCAAAGCGGCGGCCGCGCGATGCTTCTTCTTCCGCCCAGGCGCGCGCGGCATTTTCGCTGGTGTGATATGTCGCGATGACGTCGTGGCCGGCGTCGTGCAAGGCCTGCGCGATGGCCCGGCCCAGGCCGCCCGCGCCGCCCGTTACCAGTGCTGTGCGTTTAACCGTCATGGTGGGCTCCCGCCTGGCTGGCGTCGCGCATTGCCGAGCATGCGGCGGCCATCTGCTCGGACATGGCCGACCACATTTGCGTCATCGGCGACGAGGCCAGTGTCATGCCGCCGCTCGTGGCAACTTTGAACCAGCCGCTCATGGCTTCGCCCAGCCCGGCCGCCAGCGCCGCTTGTTCTTGCAGCGCCGCATGCGTGATGGCCTGACTGGCTTCCAGCTGGCTTTGCCATTGCTTGCGGGTGATCTCGCTCCAGGCGGGGGCGATGTTCTGCCAATTGCCGGGCTGCTGTAGTGGAGCCAGCGCGGACAGGTATTTGTTGGCGTTCTCGTCGGCCAGGCGCCGGCCAAGTTCCAGCCAGCGTTGTTGGCTGTCTTGCGCAAGCTGCGCCAGCCGTTCGCAGTAGGCGGCGTTGGCGCCGGCGATTCCATGGGGAGTGGAGGCAGTAGGTTTCTTCATCATCCGTCCTTGTCGAAGTGGGTAAGGGGTAACGAATCAGTCCTCAAGCCGTCAGGTTGGGGGCAGCCGGCGCGCTGCGCGCGGCGTGAGTCAACAATAGCCCAGCGCGGACCCGTAATACCAGTCTGCGGCCGTCGTCTCTTTGTCGTCTGGAGCGTGCGCGGCGCGCGCCACGGCACGCGATCAAACGCGGCGAGGAAATGGCGCCAAAGTAACTTGACGTTACCCCATGCTTGGTGTGTCATGCAGCGACGCAGCATGGCGCTGCGTGCCCTTTTCAGCGAGGCGGTTTTGCCCACATCAGGAATGACGGTTCGTGTGCCTTCCTGGAGATATCTGCCGGTGGCCTTTGCCTTGGTGCTTCCGGTTGTGGTGTGCGCCGTCGAGACCTGGTTCCATGCCAAGAAGCAGCAGCGCGTGGAAGCCGAAGCGGCCGCGCAGATTGTGCGCGTGCAAGTCGAGAACATACTGGCGCAGGCTTGGCCCGTGTTGGACCAGGTGGCGGACCTGACGCCGCAGCCCTGTGCCGACGTGCTGCCCCAACTGCGCCGCTGGGGCACGCTGAACCCGTATTTCCGCTCCCTGGTCTTGTCGAACGACCGGCACATCTATTGTTCGTCGGCCGTCGGCGAAGTGGATTTCGCGCTGGGTGATTTCCGCCAATGGCCCATCGAAGGCACGCCCGACCGCTGGCTGTTTTCCGTGGCGGGCACCCCGTTGGCGCCGGATCGCCCGGCCATCCTGCTGGGCAAGCCGGGCGCGCCGGGCTACAGCGGCGCCGTGACCGTGGATGGCCGCTATGTGCTGGACTTGCTCAACGCTGTCGCCAGCCTGGGTGACTACCGCCTGGAACTGATCGTGGGCAAGGGGGCGCCGATCCGCAGCGATTCCTGGCGCGCGTCCGATGCGGGTGTTGAACCCGTGTACGACGAGATCACGCGCAACAATGGGCGCGTGGCGCTGACCATTAATGTGAAGGCGCCCACCGCCAGCCTGATCGACGCCTGGCAGCAGCTTTTGCTGGGCTATCTGCCCGCGGCCCTGTTGATCGGCGCGGGCTTGGCATTCGCGGCCTACCGCCTGCAATTGAACCGGCTGTCGTTCAAGGAGCAGTTGCGCCGCGCCATGCAGGCTGATGAATTCCAGGTGCACTATCAACCCGTGTATGGGCAACTGACGGGGCAGTGCGAAGGCGTCGAAGCCCTGATGCGTTGGAACCGCCCGGGCGTGGGTTTCGTACGCCCGGACATCTTCATCGCGGCGGCCGAGGCGGAAGGCATGATCATCCCCTTGACGCAGCACCTGCTGCGCTTGATCGAGCGCGACATGCAGTCCTGGGCGACGCCGCCCGACTTTCACGTGGGCGTGAACATCGCGCCCGAACATCTGTCCAGTAGTGCGCTGGTGCCCGACATCCAGGCGTTCATGGCCAAGGTCGCGGCGCGTCGGCCGTTGATCGTGCTTGAGATTACCGAGCGCAGCCTGATTTCGGACAGTGGCCAGGCTCGCAGCAATATCGATGCGCTGCGCGCGGCGGGCGTGCGCGTGGCCATTGATGATTTCGGCACCGGCCATTGCTCGCTGTCGTATTTGCAGAAATTCCCGGTGGATTATTTGAAGATCGACAAGGGCTTCGTGCAGGCGATTCTGCCAACCGGGGAAGACGCGCCGGTGCTCGACGTGATCATTACGCTAGCGCATCGTCTGAATCTGGCGGTGGTGGCCGAAGGGGTCGAAACGCAAGAGCAGTTCGATTATCTGACCACGCGCGGCGTGGCCTTCATTCAGGGGTATTTGTTTGCGCGGCCCATGCCTTCGGCCGACTTCGTGCCGTGGTATCCGCAGCATTCTCCGCCGGGCGCGCAGGCGGCGTAGCGCCTGCACATGCCGTGGCTGCGGGAAAGGCAGCCGGTTAAGAAGGGCGGCTGGCTAAGGGCGACTAGCTAATGGCGACTGGCTAAGAACGGCTGCCGGCAACTCAGGCGGGCTTCGCCTGCGGCTCGACCTTGGCGAAGAACAGATCCGTAATCGCTTGGCCGTCCATGGGTTCGCCGTTGATCGCGCGCGCCAGCAATTCCGCGCCCAGCAATTGCACCGAAAACACCAGGTCCGGCTGCACACGCCGGATCTTCTCCAGGTGCTTGCTGGTGTTGACCAGCGCCACCGTCTTCGCGCCACCTTCGCCCGTTGCTTCCTTGGCCGCCAACACGATGAATGCGTTCTCGGCGTCATCGTCGCGCAGCGCCAGCACGTAGCGCGCGCGCGTCACGCCGGCGCTGTGCAAGACTTCCACGCTGGACGGGTCGCCTTCGATCAGATCGGTGGCGGCGGGGTATTCGTGCGGCGTGCCGGGCGGCACGATCACGGTGACTTCGTCACCCCGGCGGCGCAGCCCGGCATAGACGCTGAGCGCCAGCGGCGTGGCGCCCGCGATGATGATGTGGTTTTTTCTCATGGCGGTGGAAAACCTGCCTTTGACGAGCCGTTTCAAATTGCCGCCGATCACCGGGCCGGCAATCGCGCTGATGGACGTGGCGAATACGGTAATGCCAAGAATGATAATCGACGCGGTGAACAGCCTGGCCGTGATGCTGTGCGGCGTGATGTCGCCATAGCCCACCGTGGACATGGACACGATGGCGAAGTAGAACGCGGTGCCCACGTCCTGCACTGGCGGGTTGAATTCGTTGCCCAGATACAGCGTGCCGAAGACCGCGTAGATCAGCAGCGACAGCACGCTGACCAATGCAAACAACGAACCCGCGGTGACGCTCGCGCGGTCAAAGCGCCGCCAATAGACGACCAGCGCAATCAGCAGCACCAGCGTGTACACGCCCAGCCCCGCGCGCCCGGCCTCGCCAAGAATCGCAAAGGTGCCGATACCGATCAGCAGCACCAGCGAGAACGCCCACGCGATCCGCGCTTTCAGGATCAGGCCAATGGCAATCACTTGCAGGCCCACGCCCAGCACCAGCCGTGGAATCTCCAGCAGGCCCACCACGCGCATCACTTCATGCCAGTTATCCAGCGCCAGCCAAAACGAATATTCGCGTGCACGCACCTCGCGCAGCACGGGATGCATGAAGGCATAGCCGTCCAGCGCCACCAGGATGGCCAGGCACCAGTTCGGCGAGAACAGCGCTCGCATTTTCTTGAACCGGCGTGACAGCGTAGGGGAGTTCAGGGGCATTGGACTGATCCTTTAGTCCGCATTTTAGGACGATGCGACAAGAGGCCCTGCTATATCAAATAGGTATGGAAGACTATCAACAAAGAATTACTGGATTCCCGGGCCAAGTCATAAACTTCGTTCATCACGCGGCTATCGAAGTGGAAAACCGCTGATATGGATGGAAGGTCAGCCAGTAGTCGGGGCAGGCCCGAGATCCAGGCGTTGATCACGTTGCAGCTTGCGTGGGGACTAGAGACCCGGCGCAAGTTCACGGTCGGACCGTGCGTGAGCAGTATGAGGCACGAATGTTGGAATCGCGTGATCCAGGTAGAAGGCATCAGTGCCGGCTGATGACTCCGGGTTCACGTGTTGTTTTAGCGCGGCGTCTTACCTCTCGGGGGCAGCGCCGCGTTTTTTTCGCCTGTGTTCAGTGTTCAATGATGAACCGGCAAGGCCTCAGCGGCCATCTCAGTTTGCCGCGCCCGCATCCTCGGTTTCGCGGCGCCATTCTTCCAGCCCCTCTTGCCGGCTGTCTTCCCCCGAAGCCCGATAGTCCAGATCCAGCGTGATGTCCGCGGCGAACATATAGCCCCAGCCATGCACCGCGCGGATCGGCAAAGTCATTTGATTGGCGGCGGCCTTGCGACGCAGGCGGCTGATCATCACATCCACGAAGCGTCGGCGGGTGATGCCGCTGTCGGCATCGTCGGCCCCGTCGGCATAGAAGGCGTCGCGGCTGACCTTGCGGTCCGGCGCCGTCACCAGCCGCGACAGGAAATCTCGTTCTCCGGTCGTCAAACCCAGTGTGCGGCCGGTCGGGCTGATCAACGTCCAACCCTTGTTCGCCAGCCGCCAGGCTTCCTGCGTGGGCTCTTCGGCGTGCGCGTCGGCAGCGGTTTCCATGCCGTCCAAGCCCACCGCTCGGCGCACCAATGCTTGCAGCGCCGCCGCCAATTCCAAACCCGTCACGTCAGGGGGCAGGCAGGCATCCGCGCCGCAGAGCAGCGTGCGGATGCGGCTTTCCGAGTCGGTGAAGGCGGCAATCGCCACGATGCCCAAGCCCCGGTCCACCGCTCGCAAGCGCACGGCGGCATTGTGGATATCGGAAAGCGGCGCGTCCAATACCACCAGCGGGCTGGGGCGTCGGGAGTAGCGGTCATAGACGTCAATCAAGTCATGACAGCGGCGTACGCAGAAACCCAAATGAGATAAGGCGTCCACAAGCCTGGTGTGCTTGGCATCGTCATTGCCAAGGAAAATGACATCCAGCGTGTTATTCATTGATGCTTCCAATGAGGGGCGCGGCGTAAGACGGCGCGCCATGACGAGACCGTGCGGCGGTGTTTTTTTGAATGTGGGCGGGGAATCCGGCCGGTTGCTTGTCCCATGCTGGCCGCCAGGGGCCGGTGGACCAAATGCCGTCTTGAAGTCACGCCCGTGTTTCATTTAAACACGGGCGTGTTTTTTTGTGAAGATACGTTTCTGTAGTTTCCGATGGTAACCGTAGCTGGGTCTGTCCCCCTGGGGAAGCACTTGAAACGGTGATTGTTTTCGTGTGGTTGCGTGCTTACGGACAGGAATTATTAAGTATTACCGATACATTATTTTCTATTTTCCATAGCGAATCGCTCATAAACTCAACCCGGTTTTTTTGGCAAGCGGTCCAGTGGTACTGGTGTTGCTTGCTGGTTGTACCCGAAGGGTGGGGCAGTTAAGTCAATGCCAGATATGGAGTTTTTTAAAAATCGGCAGCGCCGAACAGGGCGGGCGGCGGTTGTCGGGCGGGCAGGTCAGCGCGCGAATAGTGCGATTTACGGATTAACCCGCAAATTGGGGTGCAATCCGTTTATTTGGCGGTTGTAATGAGATGTTTTAATTAAATAAATAATTTCATATTAATGTCTCAGGTTGATCGATTGGACACGTTTAGCCATCGTCTGCGCAGCGCAAGAATGCTTCAGGGATGGACTCAAAAGGACTTGGCGGTCGCAAGCAACCTCTCTCAGAGCGCTATCGGCAACTACGAAAGCGGACAGCGCCTGCAACCCTCCAGCGATGCCCTCATCAAATTGACCCGCGCCTTGCGGGTCAGCCCGATGTGGCTCAGCACCGGAGAAGGTCCGATGCTGAACTCCGGCTACGCAGACCCGGCCGCACCGACCGAAGGCGGCATCTCCCCACCGCCCGGCTGGCCGTTCGAATCGGTGTCGTACGCCACCTATTCTCGGTTGAGCTTGCAAGAAAAGCGGCAGATAGAACTGGTGCTGGCCGCCTACATCAAGGCACGCGGTGAATAGTCCCGATGGGTTGCGCCGCACTTTGCGGGCGCCGACGCAGGTCCGCAACAGGAACCGGAATCGGAACCGGCGCGCCGGCTTGCGGCTTGCTGCGCAGACGGCTGCGCAAGCGTTCCACGGGGTCTGCGACCAGGCCGTTCAGCAGCGCTGAAAATCCGATGCTGCCCGCAACCACCAGTGCCGCGAACAGCATGGGCTGATGCGTTTGGATGTCGTTAAGCAGCCAACCGAACACCAGGATTACCAGCGAATGACAGATATAGATCGGGTAACTGAGTTCGCCGATCGCTTTGTCCAGCCGATGTCGCGATTGGAACAGGAACGCCAGCGGCATCAGCGCGGCGAACAGCAGCACGGCCAGGCCGTCGCGCACGGTGGGATTGATGCTGATCGAGAAGTGCAGCAGCGTGTAGGCGAACAGCACGCCGGTGCCGATTTCCGGCAGGCGGTTCACGCGGCGGGTCCACGCCTTGAACAGCGGCAACAGCACCTGGTGCGATAGCGAGCCGATCAGGAACAGCGCCAGCTCGGTCGGGAAGAAGCGGTAGGTCCAGGGGTCGCTCAACCCGATACCCGTTGCGATCAACACGCCGCGCAGGGCCAGCGAAGCAGCCAGCAAGGCCAACAGCCGGCGCGGCGAACCCAGCACGAAAGGCGCCACCAGATAGAAGCTCATCTCGACGCCCAGCGTCCAGGCCTGTGGCACCAACAGCCCCTGATACAGCGGCACGTCGCTCTTGGCGAAGCTGCCCGTGAAAGCCAACGCAGAATCCTGGATGCCGAAGAACATCAGCCAGTCCTGTCCGAAGATGAACAGGTTGGACACCACCAGGAACAGTTCGGCGGAAAAAGGCAAGGCATCATAGATGCGGAAGAAGGCGCCGCCACTCAGCACATGCGCCGCGAGCGTCAGCGCCGCCACGGCCAGGTAGATGGGAAACAGCCGCAGGAAGCGATTCGCGTAGAACTTGCCCGTCGCGCCCTGGTAGTTGTCGGTGGCGGTCAGCACGTACGAAATCAGGAAACCCGAGATCACGTAAAACAGTTGCACCGCCAGTCGGCCGCCGACAAGGTTGTCGGTGTAACTGCCGCCCAGATGATCCAGCACCACTGAAAGCGCCAGTAAGGTTCTTAAGAAGCCCATCGCCGTGTCTCCCCGGTAGTCTTGTTGTTTGCGGCCCCCTCGGACCGGACACCTGCGTTGCTTGATGCGTCTGTAATCGACTTTCTTTCCTGTGCGGCCAGGGGCGCCGGCCCCCTGATCTGGAATGATTCTGCGCGCCGGCTGTGGCCGCCGCCATGCGGCATTCGATGCAGCTACCCGCATCATCGGCGTGAGACCGCTGACGCAGCTTGCTGCTTTTGGATACCGCTGTAGGGGTGAGATACAAGGACGACACAGGCCTGGCCCGGTTACAGTCGGGGAGTCGAAACCTTCAGGAGCCCTTTCCATGCTTACCCATCTGTCTTCGCGTTGCCGCTTGCTCTGCCTGAGCCTGCTGGCCGCGACATTGGCGGGTTGCGCGGGGTCCACCGGAGGCGCGCGCCCGCAAGGCGCCGCCGCGGCCAATGCCGCCACCAGCGCGGATTCACTGGCCCAGACCAGTTGGGAACTGGTTCGCTGGGCGCAGGCCGGCGGCGGCTTGCGCGACATTCCCCACGGCGACAACGGCGAACCGGTGCGGTTGACGTTCCTGGCGCAAGGCAAGCAGTACCGCGTCAACGGGTTTGCCGGATGCAATCGCTATATGGGGTCTTACAAGCTGGAAAGCGGCAAGCTCTTCATCGACGCCCCGGCCACCACCCGCATGGCCTGCGTGCCACCCGAACGCGCCAAGCTTGAAGCCGACTACCTGCGCGGCCTTACCGCCATCGATACCTTCACGTTGGACAGCGGCGGGGCCCCACGTCACCTGACGTTCAATCTGCGCGGCGGCGACGTGCTGGAATTCGAGCGTCGCCAGGATCCTCCCACGCCGTAAGCCCTGCGGCCCAACCCCGACGACCCAAGGCTGCGGCCCCGGCGATAATGTGGCGTTGTCCGCGCCCGGCGTTTAGTCGGGGCGCGGCTTGCCTTGCTTTTGCTGATTCCGGGAGACCGTTCATGTCCTTTACCGCTTCCTTGCGCTGGCTGGCGCCGTGCGTGTTGTCCGTTGGCCTGGCCGCCTGCGCCGCGCCGTATCGCGCGGCAGACGGGCAGGACCCGCGCTTTCAACCGGCGTCGGCCTCGGACGTGCTGGTGCAGACCAATTGGGACCTGGCCCGCTGGACCCTGCCTGGCGGCGGTTTGCGGACCATTCCGCACCCTTCGTCGAATTCCCGGCCGCTGACAGCCAGCTTTGCCCATGTGCAGGGCACCCCGAGCATGTCGGGCTTTGCGGGCTGCAACCAATACAACGCGCCCTATACCGTGGCCAACGGTCGGCTCATTGTGCGGGCGAATCCCGTGGCCACCATGATGGCCTGCGCCCCGCAGACGATGAAACTGGAGCAGGACTTCCTGGCGGGGCTGACGCGCATCACCGCCATGTCGCTGGACAACACCAACAACCCGCAGCGCATGACCTGGGTATTAAGCTCCGGCGACACGCTGGACTTTGGCCGCCGTTGAGCCGGATCAAGCCGCAGCCGTCTGGAACCCGCCGGGCTGCGGGCGGCGTGACCCGCCCAGCGATTATGATTACGGGCTTCGCCGTCCGCTTTCCATCGCTTTGCCATGACTTCCGTCGTCAATATCGCCGCTTATAAATTCGTTTCGCTGGATTCCCTGCCCGACCTGCGCGCCCACCTGCTCACGGTCGCCGGAGACTGCGCGCTCAAGGGCACCATCCTGCTGGCCGAAGAGGGCATCAACCTGTTCCTGGCCGGCTCGGTCGAGGGCATCGACGCCTTCCTGCAAGCGCTGCGCGCCGACCCCCGTTTTGCCGACCTGGAAGTCAAGTTCAGCCACAGCGAAGTCGTGCCGTTCCGCAAGCTGCTGGTGAAGATCAAGCGCGAAATCATCCGCATGGACCACCCCACCATCCGCCCCGAAGCGGGCCGCGCGCCGGGCGTGGACGCCAAGACGCTGGCGCGCTGGCTTGCCCAGGGCGCCGACGACGCCGGCCGGCCCGTGGTGATGCTCGACACGCGCAATGCCTTCGAAGTGGACGAAGGCACGTTCCACAACGCCATCGACTGGCGCATCGAACGCTTCACGCAGTTTCCCGCCGCCGTCCAGGCGCATCGCGCCGAACTCGAAGGCAAGACCGTCGTCAGCTTCTGCACGGGCGGCATCCGCTGCGAAAAAGCCGCCATCTACATGAACGAGGCAGGCATCCAAAACGTGTACCAATTGGACGGCGGCATCCTCAAGTATTTCGAGGAAACGGGCGGCCCAGGGTATGACGGCAAATGCTTCGTCTTCGACGAGCGCCATTCGCTGGATCCGGGGTTGGCGCCTAGTCACTGACGCGTTATGCGGCAGGTACGAAGGTAACTTCGTCTGATTGGTTTCCCGTATTGCGACCACTAGCCATTCGGCCGCGGTATCTTGCCCTCTGCTACGACTTTTCTAGAGGGCACCATGACAATATTCCTGATCACCCGCCGGACGCGCGTCGCCGCAGACGTGCGCAATGCCGTGTCGCCAGCATCCGAATGCCCCACACGGTGGCCGGCCATCGCGCGCCGACAAGGCAATATCGTGGATTTGCTGGCGATGCCGGAGGCGGGTGACATCGACTTCAAGCTTCCGATTCGCCAAAAGCCGCCAAGGGTCGCGGACTTCTCGTGATGTTCATCCTGGACACCAACGTGGTGTCGGAATTGCGCAAGGTCCCTTCAGGCAAGGCCTACGAACGGGTTTCGCATTGGGCCAACAGCGTGGACATCAACGAGCTCTACTTGTCGGTGATCACGGTCCACGAACTGGAGATCGGCGTGCTTCGCCTGGAGCGGCGAGATCCGCGACAAGGCGCGGTCCTCAGTGTGTTGAATCCATGGCAGGGAGGGGACGCGGCGCGCGCTTTGTAAAAAAACCGGCTCGCGGAGGTCGCGCGAGCCGGCTGGTCAGTTACGTTGCAAGCGCGTCCCGATCAGCGCACGCGCATGCCGGGCTTGGCGCCGGGGAAGGGTTCCAGCACGTAGATGCCGGCATCCACCGCTTCGTCGGCGTGGCTGGCGGCCAGCACCATGCCTTCGGATACGCCGAACTTCATCTTGCGCGGGGCCAGGTTGGCCACCATGACGGTCAGCTTGCCGATCAGGTCTTCCGGCTTGTAGGCCGACTTGATGCCCGAAAACACGTTGCGATGACGGCCTTCGCCCACGTCCAGCGTCAGGCGCAGCAGCTTGGTCGAGCCTTCGACGTGTTCGCAGTTGACGATCTGCGCAATGCGCAGGTCGACGCGGGCGAAATCGTCGATGGAAATGGTCTCGGCCAGCGGTTCGCCGCCGGGCACCACCACGGGGGCGGCGGGCGGCTCGAACAAGTCTTCCAGCATCTGGGGCTCAACGCGCTGCATCAGGTGCTTGAACGGCGCCACGCGTTGCGGCAGCACGGCGGCGTCGGCCCACGTGAACGGGGCTTGCGCGCCAAAGAGCTCAAGCGCCACGCGCTCGGCCAGCGACGGCAGCACCGGGGCCAGCATCACGGACAAGGCCTTGAAGCCCGCCAGCGACCGCGAGCAGATGTCTTGCAGCGCCGCCTTTTGCGCGTCGTCAGCGGTGGCCAGGCCCTTGGCCAGCACCCACGGCTGGGCCGTGTCGAACGCCTGGTTAATGCGGTCGGCGTAGGCCATGATTTCGCGGATGGCGCGGTTGTATTCGCGGGCTTCAAACGCGGCGCGGATGGATTCGGCCTGTTCGGCGTATTCCGCCGACAGCGCCGTCGTGTCGCCCGAATAGCCCAGCACGCCGTCAAAGTGCTTGGTGATGAAGCTGGCGGCGCGGCTGGCGATGTTGACGTATTTGCCGACCAGGTCGCTGTTGACGCGGGCGATGAAATCTTCCGGGTTGAAGTCCACGTCTTCGACGCGGGCATTCAACTTGGCGGCGATGTAATAGCGCATCCACTCGGCGTTCATGCCCAGTTCCAGATAGCGCAGCGGCGAAATGCCGGTGCCGCGGCTCTTGGACATTTTTTCACCGCTGACGGTGATGAAGCCGTGCACATTCACCTGATCCGGCGTCTTGCGGCCGGCGAACTTCAGCATCGCGGGCCAGAACAGCGCGTGGAAATAGACGATGTCCTTGCCGATGAAGTGAACTTGTTCGGTGTTGCCATTGGGGTCGAGCAGGGCGTCGAAATCCAGCCCCTTGACCGCGCAATACGATTTCAACGACGCCAGATAGCCCACGGGCGCGTCCAGCCACACGTAGAAGTACTTGCCCGGTGCGTCCGGGATGTCGATGCCGAAGTAGGGCGCATCGCGCGAAATGTCCCAGTCGCCCAGCTTGGCCTCGCCGTCTTCGGCGCCCAGCCATTCGCGGGTCTTGGCCAGCATTTCAGGCTGCAGGTGCTTGCCGCCGTTGGCGTTGGACCCCGTGGTCCATTGCTGCAGGAATTCCACGCAGCGCGGGTCGGACAACTTGAAGAAAAAGTGGTCGGACGACTTCAGCACGGGCGTGGCGCCGGTCAGGGCCGAATACGGGTTGATGAGTTCGGTGGGCGCATACACGGCGCCGCAAACCTCGCAGGAATCGCCGTATTGGTCCTTGGCGTGGCACTGGGGGCACTCGCCCTTGATGTAGCGGTCGGCCAGGAACATGCCCTTGACCGGATCGTAGAACTGCTCGATGGAGCGGGTTTCGATCAGGTCCTGGGCGCGCAGCGCGCGGTAGATGTCGTGCGACAGCGCGACGTTCTCGGCGGAATCCGTGGAATGCCAGTGATCGAAACGGATGTGAAAGCCGTTCAGGTACTGCGGGCGTTCGGCGGCGTAGCGAGCCACCAGCGCCTGCGGCGAGATGCCTTCTTTTTCCGCCTTCAGCATGATCGGCGCTCCGTGCGCATCGTCCGCACCCACGAAATGCACCGTGTGGCCCGCCATTCGCATCGAACGGACCCAGATATCAGCCTGGATGTATTCCATGATGTGGCCGATGTGGAAGGAGCCGTTGGCGTAGGGCAGCGCTGTGGTGACAAAAAGGGTGCGAGACATGGTTGTCGACAGAGGTTGAAGGAAAAAGGGGATTGGCGGGCCATTTTAGGGCAATGGCGAAGACTTGCCCGCGACGCCGGCCGCTAACGACACAACCCGCCGATCGCAAGCCTGCGATTCGGGCGGGTTGAAAGGGAAGCGGCCAAGGCGTGGCGCTGGGGCTTGCCGCGAACAGCTAACAGGCCCCGAGGGCGTACCGTGCAACGACAAGCTTGCGCCGCGTGCGGCGCAAGCCGTCATGCAGCGCCGCCGTTAGCGGATTTCGCGTGCTTCGACGTCGATCACATCACCACGCGGCTGCGTGGCGAACGGGGCGGTGGCGGACTGGAATGGACCCGGTCGGGCGCCTTGGCGTTGGCTCCAGTAGGCGCGGACGCCGAAAGGTTTGCCACGCACCTTGGCGACCACGTACAGGATCGCCACGGCAAGCGCCGTGGAGAGCATGAAGACCAGCGCCATCGCCATACCGATCAAGGCCAGGGCGGCGAATAGGACGGCACGGAAGAAGCGGATAAGTGTGTTGGTCATGAAGGTCGGATGCAAAACGCAGCGAAAGGTTCCCGCGTATCCGCTATCCTTTAGGGGATGGCGGCCCGCAGAAGCCGCGCTGCCTACGGAACCATAGTGACATGAGTATAACGATAGA
>Ga0160437_1000877_pt1 | contig 14418 bp, 15 predicted proteins | sample HID1975I_E0MG_FD_108227 | JGI IMG/M metagenome (GOLD analysis project Ga0160437, IMG submission 108227) | Enriched soil microbial communities from UW Madison campus, WI, USA - HID1975I_E0 MG | ecosystem: Environmental > Terrestrial > Soil > Unclassified | place: USA: Madison, Wisconsin... | reverse complement strand
ATCCCCGAAGGCCTGGCTGTCTTCACCCTGCCTGAGCACCATCGCCGGCGCCTGCGCACCTCCAACCCGATCGAGCGCGCCGTCCAGCAGGAACTCAAGCGCCGTACCGTCAAGGTCAGGGTCCTCCCCAACGACGAGGCGCTCCTGCGCCTGGTCTCCGCCGTTCTCGTCGAAATCGACGAGACATGGGCCTGCGACAACAAGGCCTACATCAAATGGGAATGCCGGGATGCGTGATCCCAACCCGATTCAATTTCCATACGTGAGGTTGCTCAATCATGACAATTCCCTGCAGAAAAGGGCGGCGTCCGATCAACGGTGATGATCTTGTCATGCTTCGCGTCTTTCATAGTAGCCGAGTAAGGTAGATCGAGCGCTAATCGGAAGCAGCAAGCTGCCATGCTGCTTCCGATTAGAGCAAATTCGGCCTGGGAATGGCCAGCGTAAATGTAAGTAGACTAACCGGTTTCGGTATCGGATGCGTTGAACGCCTGCGTAATTGTAACGGGTGTCCTGAGCTTTTGCTCAAAGTGACATTCCGCCCGCCACTTCGATAATCTGCCCCGTAACATAGCCCATCGCGGGCGAGGCGAGCGACACAGCCACTCCGGCAAAATCCGCCGGCACGCCGAACCGGCGCATCGGCGTCGTGTTCTTAAGATATGCTGCGATGTTTTCGTCGGCCCGAACATGCACGTTGGCATCGGATTCGATCAGGCCCGGGTTGATGCAGTTCACCGTGATGTTGCGCGGCCCGAGATCCTTGGCGAGCAGCACGGTGAAGGTTTCGAGCGCCCGTTTGCTCATTGCATAGACCGCATAATCGGCCACCGCCGTTCGCGCGCCCAGCGATCCGACGTTGATCACGCGGCCCCCGTCTCGGAGGAAAGGTTTCAGCTTCTGGGTAACGAAGAACGGCGCGCGCATGTTGAGCGACATGACCTCTTCGAACAGTTCCGGCGTCGTCGCGTCAAAATTCGCGACCGGACCGCCGCCAGCGTTGTTGACGAGGATATCTAGACCGGTATTTCCGGTCCGCTCCTGCAACCCCGCGTCGAGGGAATCAGCCAGTGCAACGGCTGATTCGTACGAGCCGAGCGGGCACTTGATGAGGAAGGCCTTGCCACCTTTGGCTTCGATGCCTTCCAGCACCTCGCGTGCAGCGTCGTCGCTGCTGGCATAGTTGATGGCCACGGTCGCGCCGAGTGCGGCGAAATCTTCCGCGATCCTCCGACCCAACCCCCGCGATGCGCCGGTGACGAGGGCGGTTTTCCCTTCGAGAAATTTGTCGGTCATGCGCCGTACGCCTCGCCTTTTTCCGCTGCACCAGCCGCAGCTTGCAAATAGACGTCGAGATGACGGATCTTGCCCGCATCGTCGAATTCATAGACCGATACCGAATTGACCGCAGCTTGCTGATCACCTTCGCCGACCCGCTCTTCCAGTTCGAGCCAGACGACATTGTCCTGCTCGGTCACCCGCTTGAACGATCCTTCCCAATGCTGGGTGGGTGCCCAGGCCTGCAGGAAACGGATCATGTCATCGATATTCATGACCTCCTTGAAGTTGCCGATGCGCTGGAAACCGTCGCTGACGAAGTCCTTGAGGCCCAGCCATTCGTCGGGTGAATAGTCCGCCGCCTGCCGGGAGCGGTCCATCAGCTTCTTCTGGAACCGGCCATAATCGATCGCGCGGCGCGCAAGCCCGCTATAGCGCACAGCCGCGCTGTCGATGTCTTCAAAAACTTTGGCAACCATGTGCATTTCTCCCGTGGGTGTTTGAGGCGTGGCTCAGGGCCGCATCGTTGTTCCGCCGTCGATGCTGATCACCTGACCGGTGATGTAAGAGCCGTCATCGGACATCAGCAGCGCACCCATTGCGGCGAGATCATCGGGGCGACCGACGCGAGACTTTAGCGCCGCTGCGGCTTTGGCCATGTCGGTCATCGAAGGCGGGACCAGATTTTCGATCCGCGAATGGAGCGTCAGCGCCGGGGCCAGCGTGTTAGCGCGGATCCCTTGCGCGCCGAAACGCACGGCAACATGCCGCATCAGCGCCTGCCCGGCAGCCTTGCTCATCGCGTAAGAGACATAGGCTGGAGCGCCGACATTGGCCCCGGATGAGCTGGTGTAGAGTATCGCGCCGCCACCGCGGTCGATAAGGTGCGGCAGCACCGCCCTGGTGCAGAGATAGAAACCGCGGGCGTTCACCCGCATTGTCTCGTCGTAGATTTCGAGCGGCAACCCCAGAATGTCGACAGTCGGATCGCCGTCGGTCATGCACGCGAAATTGCAGTGCAGCCCATCGATTCCGCCAAATTTGTCGAGACACAGCGCGACGGCGGCAACGATCGATTGCTCGTCGGAACCGTCCAGAACCGTCGCCACGGCGTTTCCGCCTGCCTTGGTGATTTCGTCGACTGCCTGCTGCGCCGTGGCCAGATCAATGTCACCGAGCACGAGGTTGGCCCCTTCCGCTGCATAGCGGATGGCAAGGCCATTGCCGATCCCGCCAGCACCAGCGACGAGGATGGTTTTGCCTTCAAGAATGTTTTTCATCTGCGGATCCTCTCCCTCTGTCCCCGCCTAAGCCTTGTCGAAAACGATATTGAGGCTCGACAAGGCACGCTGGGTGAAATTGGGCTGATAATCGTATCGTCGCGCGCCTTCCGGGCCATGCACGTCTTCGTCGAACCGGATATTGCTGGTTCGCGCGAGGAGTTTCTCCACCGTCAGCCGCGCCTCGGCCCGTGCCAGCGGAGCGCCGATGCAGCCGTGGATGCCCGCTCCGAAGGCTAGATGCTTGCGCACATTCGCCCGGTCGAGCTGGAATTCGTCAGGATTTTCGAACAGGCGCGGATCGCGGTTAATCGCGCTCAACATGACCAGCACCACTTGCCCCGGCTCGACAGTGCGCCCGCCGATCACAGCCCGCCGTTTGGCCAGCCGGAACGTGCCCTTGGTCGAGCCGTCGAGCCGCAACGCCTCCTCGATGAATTGGGGGATCAGCGCAGGGTCGGCGCGCACCACATCTTGCAGGTCCTGATGCTCGGCAATCCGCTTGAGCGTGCTGGCGATCAGCCGCACGGTCGAATCCTGCCCGGCGCCGAACAGTACGGCGGCAAGGCTGACGATCTCGCCGATTTCGGGCAGCGTTCCGTCTGCGTGGGTGGCCTGCGCCAGAATGCTCATCACGTCGCCGCGCGGGTTTTCGCGTCGCTCGGCCAGCATGCCGTAAAAAACCATTGCGAGGGTTTCGAGCGGATTGTTCTCCATTTCCTTGGGATCGCCAATCACGCCGGGCATGCGCCCGCATCCGGCCAGCGCTGGTGCCACCGCTTCTTCCGGCATCCCCATCAGATCGGCTATCGCCAGTGTCGCAAAGGGATGCCCATAGCCCGAAACAACCTCGAGCTTGCCGTCATCGATGAAGCCATCGATCTTGCGATCAGCCAGCGCATGGAGGAATTCTTCATTTTCCTTGAAGCGTTTGGGTGTGAGCAGGCCGTTGAGCAGCCGCCGCGTCTTGGTATGGTCGGGCTGGTCCTGCGCCACCAGCATTGCGGCGAACGGCATGGTCGAGCGATGCTGTTCAATCTGCGCGCTGATGTCGTCGCCTTCAACCGCAAAGGGAATTGGCGGTATCGGCCCGGTGGCAGAGACAATGGAAGAGAAATCCGCGTGATTGCGCAAGACTTCGAATCCTTCTTCGTAACCGATCACTGCGACAACGCCGTGCGTGGGCAGGTCGACCACCGGCCCTTGGGCCCAGAGATGGCGGAAGAAGGGGTATGGATCATCGATCAGCGACAGATCACTGAAAAAGTCGATCGTATTGAAGGTGTTCATTGCTGCCTCTCCCCAATTGTCTCAAGCTTGCGCCCAATCTTTTCAGGGGGCAGGCTTTCCCACGCCGCCAAGCCATGGCTTGGCGCGGGCGCGTGGTGATTTTCTCGAAGTCGCCTTCGAAATTCTTGCGCATGGTTCCGCAGATGCGGTCCCAGATGGTGGTGTAACCGCCAAAATTGCCGGTAAAATAGCGGTGGTGATGATCGTGGAACGTGGCCGAGATGAACCACTTGGTTGCCCGGCTCTTGTTCCACCAGCGTGGCAGTAATTCGTAGCCGGAATGAACGTACCAACCCATCAGCACGTTTGTCGGCAAGATCAGCGCGGCCGTCGCGATGTGAATCGGCGAAACGAACACGAAAACCTGCGACAGGAGCGCCATCCCAGCGAGAAATAGCGACGTAAACGAGTCGTTTAAGAAGGCCTCGAACGGAGTGACCGAGGTCGAGGTCAGCGGGTTGGTAGAGGTCGACTTGTGGTGCGTCTTGTGCATCCACTTGTAGAACGGCTCAACGTGCATCAGCCGGTGACCCCAGTAGAACCAGGTGTCGAACAGGAAGAAATACACGACGAATTCGAGCGCGATGACCCATGCGCTGGCCGGTTCGGTGTTGTAGAATACCAACCTTTGATCGAGGAAGAGCTTGCGCATTGCGCCTAGCGTGAACACGGCGATAGCAATGTTGATGATCGTCCAGATCAGTTCGTGGCCGAGGATGGGCACTTGAAGCCTTTGGGCTGGATCTTCCGCGCCTTGAAATAGCCGGCCAGGACGCCGACCACGAGACCGGTAACGATGAACGCAGCGATCCACCAATCCAGCGGATTGAAACCCGCAAACGTGCTGGCAACCCATTGCATTTCGGTTTTTCCCAATTCCACATCCGACCAAGTGGTCGTGTGATTGGTTAGGCCGACCGGACGCGCGAGTCAATGTTTTTCGACCAGTTGGTCGGAAAGCGACATGCAAATCCTGGAGAAAGCGCAAAACCCTTGCCCGTACAGCAGGTTGCTGCCCCGGAAGCGGTCATGTTCAGGCCGCGAGGCAGGTTAATCTTGCGTCGATTCTCTCATGACGCTTACCAGCGGCTGCATCTCTTCGGTGGTGTCGCCAGATAATTCGAACGCGCGAAAACTGCCCTCGATCAGGCGCTCGATCTCGTCATGGCCCAGCTCGATACCAAGGCTCGCTTCCTGTGCCAGAAATCGGGCCGTCGCGTTGCTGAGGATGGAAACGGTCTGCGGCGACATGCGTGGATCGATCCCGCGTTCGCGCAGGTGAATCATGATCCCGTCGCACTCAAGCCGGCGGATTTCTTCGGTTGTTTTCGCAACTTCCTCGCGCACCTTGTCGTTGTGATTGGCGAGGGCGGTGAATTCCAGCGTCAAGCGCACCATTTCCGGTTCGCGGATGGCTTCCCAAAGCGACGTAAGTGGCGTTGCTGAACCCAGCGCAGCGACAAGCCGTTCGCGATGCTGCGCGGCGACCTTGCGATAGACCTCGATCAGCAGGTCATCATGGCTGCCGAAATAATAGAAGATTACCTGGTGCTTTAGCCCCACTTGCTCGGCAATTCGCCTCGCGGTCGCAGCGCCATAGCCCTCCTCACGGATCAACCCTTCGGTCGCGGCAATCAGATTGGCGCGGATATCGGGCCGGTTGGTTTGCCGCCGTCTTGCAGGTTTGCTTGCAGTTTGAGTCATCGCATGGTCCATACCGTTGCCTGGCGGCATCTCCAACGCAATCGTATTGCGAAGTGCGCCGAGGCACCTATCAACCATTTTTGAGCCTGTCGGGAAACACATGTTTTCCAGCAGGCCTCAGCCCAATCCAAGTGACGCGACCACATGTCCTCGTGACATGCGCGACAAACCCTGTCGGATTGCCCGATTGTGCGGAAAACCAAATTGTGGGGTTTTCCGTCACCGCCATTGTTAGCGCATATTGGGTTCGGTTCTATGCTAAACCCCTTTGAGGTTTCTGCGACGGAAATGCGGACTTATGACCGCTTCTGAGAAATAAAAATCCGTCGTCGAATGGAGGCAATTGACGCGTTGCTGCCTCGGCGGCGTGCTCCACGGACGGCAGCTATAGCCACGCCTCGTACCAGAATGGGAACGGCAGCTTCCCACCCCTTCTCGCCATACACCCGAACAATTGTGGATCGCGAAAGCGGCCATTGAGGGGGCCCACTGCAGGGCAGCGGGTCCGGGTGCATCAACGCTCGACCTGCGCACCAGCAGGGTCAGCGCTGCGCAAGATGGCAGGGCTGCGCGCTGCCCCTGCTGCATCAAGCGGTGACATTTCTATCTTGCACAACAAGTGACTTTTCTAAATGACAGGAACAACGATATGATTGATCAGGCAGTTTCTGCCGAAAAGATATCTTCTTACAATTAAACGGGTCCCCTTCAAACAACATGCTCTCGATCCTGTCGATCCGCTAAACCCCTTTCAAACATGATCGATCCGCCAAGCCCTTAGGCCCATATTTGTGACGCAACTTGAAGCGCACGCAGCGGTTAACCTTCTCAGGTTTGCCGCGAGATTGGGCTGCAGCGGTAGGAGACAAGAAATGCAAACGGGATGTCTGGGGTGCCGGGCCGAGGGTAACGGTTTCGAACTCGCCATGGCTTACCAACCAATTGTAGACGCGGAGACCGGAACGGTTTTTGCATATGAAGCACTGGTCCGCGGGAGCCGGGGTCAATCTGCAAAGGGTCCTCGCCGATGTCACCCCAAAGAACCGATATGCGTTTGATCAGCAATGTAGGGTTTCTGCAATAAAAGGAGCAGTCACGGCAGGAATTCTGGAAACTCAAGCAAAGTTGTCTATTAATTTTCTTCCCAATGCGGTCTATTCTCCTGAAGCCTGTATAAAGCTTACATTGAAAACAGCACAGGAATTCGGTTTTCCTTTGAATCGGCTGATATTCGAATTCACCGAAAACGAGCATATTGCCGACACCGAACACGTCAAACGCATCATTTCATCGTACAGGAAGATGGGTTTCACGACAGCGCTTGACGACTTTGGGGCTGGTCACGCCGGATTAGGCTTGCTTGCAAGCTTTCAGACGGACCTCATCAAACTCGACATGAAGCTGGTCCAGGGCGTCAGCCTCAGCGAACCTCGGCGGTTGGTGGTCGCTGGCGCGACTGGAATAGCGCGAGCCCTTGGGATAACGGTGATCGCAGAAGGCATCGAAACGACGGCGGACTATCAAGCTCTCAGGGATCTTGGAATACGATATTTCCAAGGATTTCTGTTTGCGAGGCCCAGCGTTGGCAGATTGCCAGTGCCAGTCTTTCCTACGCCCTTGCTGAACGCACCAGCATAACGAACGCATTGCCTTCACACAAACTTTGAAATTTGCGTGTTGCGCCAAGTAAGAAAGGCATTCGCCTGCCAAAAGACGAGGATAATCCACGATAATGCCCGACCTACGACCTATTCGCTCCGATAACATCGGCCAGGATCCGCTTCTGCGCGAAACCGGGTTTATCATTGTGCTCGGCATACTGATCTCCTTCGTTGCAGCACTTTATTTATTTGGCGAGGGTTCGACTGAAGAGGGGCATGGGGACGAGGATCAACAAAAGAACATGGTCGATCGGCTAGAGGGCTATGGAGATCGGGCCGCTAACATTGCAAATGACCCATCGAAGCGTTGAAAAACCACGGCAAGGATTCTGCTCGTCCGGGCATTTTTGTCCGGGCAGTGACTTCCACCCCTTTGGCCCATGGCTGACGTTCGTACAATCGCGCCTAGCTTTGAAGGTGTGAACCTGAAGGCATCTTGGACACGCTGTCAGCGTCGAAACCAGCGATAGCGTCGCTCTCGACAAGCACATCCACTGGCAAGCTACCAATCACGCTGAAATCGGATGTTTCACAATGCAGAAGCCTTTCCTCGCTGCACCTCCAGAGCCCTCACTGGCTCTCGCAGCTAAAAGCAAGCGGGGCTCGTTGCGACGTTAACGCCGGAGCGCAGGGGAACTAAGCTCGATAGCCGCTGTTCTCCAGAGCAAGCGCTGCAGTCGGTGGTCGTTGGAGGTAATTTTGAAGCAAAGCGACGACTGGCATCTAACGGACGCCTTGCATTACGACCAAGGCCGCGGCGATCCCTTCGCCGCGGCGGTTCGCGCTACTCGCATGCCCATGGTCATTACTGACCCAGCAAAATTCGACAACCCGATAGTGTTTTGCAACGAGGCGTTCCAGCAACTCACGGGGTACGACCGCGAGGAGATAATTGGTCGCAACTGCCGGTTTTTACAAGGACCTGATACTGATGAAGCCTCGATTTCTCGGGTTCGCGTGGCAATCCAGAGCGGTCATGACGTAGAAGCCGACTTGTTAAACTATCGGAAAGACGGATCGACGTTCTGGAATGCGCTTTATCTCTCTCCTGTTCGCGACGAATCGGGGATCATCAGGTTCTTTTTCGCTTCGCAAATGGACGTTTCGGAGCGTGTCCTGAGCCAGCAGGCCATAACTGACAAGAAGGTTATGGTCGAGCGCGAAGTCGATCGCCGTACCGCAGATCTTAGAGCTGCTCTGGAAGCCAAAACGCTTCTTCTGCACGAAGTCGATCACCGCGTGAAAAACAACCTCACCATGATCGGCTCGCTCCTGCGCCTCCAGGTACGCACCATCGACGATCCCGATGTCGCAGCGAAGCTCGATTCCATGCTGGAACGGGTCGATGCCTTGGCTGTTGTGCATCGACAATTATATCAGTCATCCGACCTGGCCCGCTTCGATCTGGGCACTTTCGTGCATAATCTGGCCATCGACGTCGTTGGAGCTAGCGGCCGTACGGACATACATTTGCATCTCGACACCCGGCAGCTCTATGTGGACGCGGCGCACGCTTCCGCGCTCGGGCTGATCCTCAACGAGATCCTCACGAATGCTATCAAGCACGCGTTTGATAATGGAAAATCCGGCCATCTTAGCGTGGTTGTCGATGACCAATCCAGCATGGGCATTATCAGTATTTGCGACGACGGGCCTGGTATGCCTTCAACCAAACGAACCCGCAGTATCGGCACTTCACTGATTACCCGGCTCGCCCGCCAGGCTCGGGCTGAAGCGACCTGGCGTGACAATGCACCTGGCACCTGCGTGACAATTACATTTCCCCGTAGTGAGACGGAAACATGAATAACGCGATGAATGTGTTGATAGTTGAGGATGAAATCCTTCTTGCAATGGATATAGAAGCCATTGTGGAAGATAGCGGGCATCGGGTGCTGGCCGAAGCAGCAAGCCTAAGAGACGTAAAGGATCTTCCCGACGATCTTGATCCTCACCTCGCATTTGTAGATATTCACCTCGCGAACGGTTCGAATGGTCTCGATGTTTCCAGCATGATACAAGAGCGGTGGCCAAATGCCCTCGTGATATTTGTGACCGCAAATGTCGCGAAGATTCCGGCCGATTTTTCCGGCGCTCACGGGGTCATTGCCAAACCCTTTTCCCATGCTGGCATCACGCACGCGCTGAGATATCTCGCTGACGGTGTGTATGATCCCCCTCCGAGCCATCCCCGTCCCCCGAGCTTGATATCATCGCCGCACCTTGAGCAGCGCTGGGCGCGCGCGCAATAGCGGAACATGATCGGCATTGCTATCGTGAGTGCGCGCTTCGCGCCCTCCAACGGCTTCCCGCACGAACAAGGGATTTTCATTCCCCGACGGGAGCCCTCAACGCGTACTGCGTTGGATGCTGGCAATTTGTCCTAGAGCAATCCGCTCAGTATAACCCCATTTTCGAGCGATTTTTTACTAGGACGTGGATTTAGGCAAACGGTATTGCGCAATACCTCGATACCGTACTGACCATGTAATAGCGACATTAGCCCATTAGAGATTTTTATAATCTTTACTTTTCTTGTGCAGGAACCAATGCTGCGCAAACTCATTTCATGCTCGTCAAACTAATTATTTGGAGCATATGAATGCGTTATATGATTTCTGCCGCAGCCGTGGCTGCTGCTCTTCTCTCGCCTTTCGCTATGGCTCAGACTGTTTCTGGGATTGCGCACACAAATGCGGCTGGAGAAACCACGACTGTCTTTTCTGTTCAGCCGCGGACACAGGTCTCTGCAACTGACTATGTAAAGATGAGTGCCGACGCCCTTAATTATCGCATGGCCGCATCGACTCTCGCAGCGCGCAAGGCCGAGCGCGGCGACGTCAAAGCCTATGCAAAAACTGACATGGCTTCGGCAAAAAAAGAACGCGATGCACTTTATACTGCCCTTTCGAACAAGGACCGTAAAATTGCTCGTCCGACGACGGCAGTGTCTTCGCAATACGCATCTTCACTTGAACTTCTGAAAAAGAGCGGTTCGAGCTTCGACAACCTTTATTTGACTCAGATGGCAGAAGCTGCACCCGCGATGTGGGCTCTTCAGAAGGGCTATGCGACGACAGGCAGTGATCCGGCGCTCAAGCAGGTCGCCATGCTCGCAGTTCCGTCTCTTGAGACGGGTTACACTGCTGCGCGCGGGCTGACGCCGACCGCAGTTGCTGCAAATTAAGCTCATCTAAAACCACATGGCATGCTCGCTGCGCAAACGGCGGGCATGCCCGCACTTGCTCCTGTCCAAAGGTTTCCCATGCCTGGCCGAACACTCATTCAGTTTTTTCACTGGTACACTTCAGAGGGCGGCACATTATGGGACGAGGTTGCCGGAGAGGCCGAAAACCTTTCGCAGATGGGCGTTACCGATGTTTGGCTGCCGCCTTCATACAAGGGCGCCTCAGGGCCATCGTCGGTAGGCTATGACACTTACGACCTTTTCGACCTGGGTGAGTTTGACCAGAAAGGGTCCACCGCGACCAAATACGGAGAACTCTCCAGCCTTCAGACCGCGGCAAAGCGCCTTCAAGAAGCTGGGCTCGGGGTCATTCATGACGTGGTTTTCAACCACAAGATGGGCGCGGACGAAACGGAGCGCGTGTTCGTACGCCGAGTTAACGCTGATGATAGAAATCAGATAGAAGATGAAATATTTGAAGCGTCGGCCTATACGCGTTTCACTTTTCCAGGACGAGACGGGCACCATTCCCAATTCATTTGGGACATGAAGTGCTTCAGCGGAGTTGATCACCTGCTAGATCCGGATGAGGACGGCCTTTTTCGAATTGCCAACGAATATGGCGATGGTGAATGGAATACTGAAGTCGACGAAGAGCTAGGTAATTTCGATTATCTAATGGGCTCTGACATTGAGTTTCGTAACACCGCGGTCTATGAGGAATTAAAATATTGGGGACGCTGGTTTCCCCAACAGGTAGGCTGCACGGGGTTTCGCCTCGATGCTGCCAAGCATATACCGGCCTGGTTTTTCAAGGATTGGGTCGGCCATGTCCGGGAGAACGTTAATCCGGACCTGTTTGTCGTGGCAGAGTACTGGCATCCTGACATGGAAGTCCTTCAAAGCTATCTCGATAAGGTCGACAGACAGCTGATGCTCTTCGACGTCGCATTGCACCATCGCTTTTTTGACGCTTCCAACGCAGGCGGCGCCTTCGATCTGCGCACTATCTTCGATGGGAGCCTTACCGCTTCCATCCCCGATCATGCCGTTACCCTGGTCGCGAACCATGATACCCAGCCTCTGCAGGCGATGGAAGCTTCGATACAACCATGGTTCAAGCCCCTCGCCTACGCGCTGATCCTCATGCGCGAACAGGGAACGCCATGCGTTTTCTATCCGGATCTTTACGGTGCCACGTATACCGACCGGGGCGGCGACGGCGAGCTGCATACAGTGCAAATGCCTGCTATCGCCGCGCTACCCAAACTCATCGAGGCTCGCAAGCGCTTCGCCCACGGCGCACAAACAGATATCTTCGACGACCCGCATTGCATCGCCATCCTCCGGGAAGGTACTGCCGAGTTGCCGGGAAGCATAACTATCCTGTCCAGCGCCGAGCAGTCGACGAAAAAGGTATTTGTTGGTGAAGTGCATGCTGGATGTGAGTTTCGCGATTATCTGGAGCACTGCAACGAGAAGCTCGTCTGCGATGAGGCGGGCTATCTCGATCTGCGGGTGAACGGCGGCAGCGTGAGCATATGGGTGCGCAGCGACGCTATCTGATTTTCGCACAATCACATTGCGGGAACCGAAACGGCGGCGATCTGCCTGCGAAATTCCTGGCATAATGCATCAGCTCGAAAAGGCGGAACCGCCGCCCAGCGTCAGCAATACCGGTCGCCCTTCATGACGACTTACTTTGGACCATAGCTTGAATGCTGCCCGTTCCGGCAATGGTCATGGTGCAAACGAATGGGCCGCCGAGGAAGAAATCCGATTTAGCCCGGATCCTCCGCCAAAAATTCCGGTGACACCGGGCACCTTTGGGCCCGCGACGCGGTTAATACCAATAGCGCATCCGAAAAACCGGTGTTGCATGTACTGTTGGAACGCCCAAGGCGCACTTGCACGGATGAAATCGAGGAGAGAATGGATGTCAGGTTCGACGCTCCCATCAGGTGCCGCATCGCGATTTTTACGAACGGCCATTTGCCGTTGCGTAGTCCAGACATACCTCTGATCTAGTGAACGCCCGCGCCCCGAGCTTTGCTCAAACATCTCAGCGATCGCACGACTGACGTAGTGGGCCGGTCCTAGAGTATCGAACCGGAGAACCAGCACGTGGCTTCCCTGCATTGGCCCTCTTCGCTTTTCGTCGTTCGCCATGGCCAGAGCGCCGGTAATGTCGCCCGCGACCTCGCCCATGAGGCAAAGGATGAACGGATTGCCTTGACATCCCGCGACGCCGATGTGCCGCTCAGCGACCTGGGATGTGAGCAGGCAAGGGCTTTGGGCCGATGGTTTGCCGACCAGCCGCTCTCTGGGCAGCCTGATGTCCTGCTCTCCTCGCCGTACTTGCGCGCATGTCAGACCGCAGAACTCTTTCGCGAGCAAGGCGGCTGCTCGGCGACCACGCCGATCTGCTTTGATGAACGGCTGCGCGAGAAGGAATTCGGCATTCTCGACGGACTGACAAGCCTGGGAATCGCATCTTCATATCCGGATCAGGCGGAATTCAGGCGCTTACTGGGGAAGTTTTATCATCGCCCCCCGGGCGGCGAGAGCTGGTGCGACGTGATTTTACGTCTCCGTTCCGTCATGGACACGATCTCGCTTCATTACGCCGGCAGGCGGGTGATGATCTTTTCGCACCAAGTGGTCGTGCTGTGTATTCGCTACATTGTTGAAACGATGGGAGAAACAGAAATCCTGGCGATCGATGCTTCTGGGGATGTCGCTAATTGCGCGATTACAGAGTACCGGTTCGACCCCTCCTGCGGAACCTCCGGAAGCCTGGTTCTTGAAAGATATAACGTGACCGCTCCTCTCGATGAGGAGGCGACGCCTGTAACTCATGCGCCTGACCAGATAGCAGGGGCGCGGGGATGATGGAAACGATCGATGAACGATGGCTCGTGCGCAATCCCTTACCGACGCTTTATGGTACGGAAGACAAAAACGCTCGCGGCCGGGTGCTGGTCGTCGGCGGGGCGGAGTTCGTTCCAGGCGCGATCCGCCTGACCGGCGAGGCGGTGCTGAGAGCTGGCGCTGGCAAACTTCAACTGGCCACAGTGAGTTCGGCCGCTACAGCACTTGGTGTTCTAGTCCCCGAAGCCGCCATGATCGCGCTGCCAGCGGATCAGGATGGCGAAATAGCATTGGAAGCCGCTGCGCTTCTGAGCGAGCGCATACGCCGATGCGACACATTGGTCGTGGGGCCGGGAATGTCGGTTGGCCCCCGCACAGACCAGTTGGTGGCCAGTTTGCTGGCTGAGCCGGACAACTCCCGCACCGTCGTGCTCGATGCCGCGGCGCTGACCTCTGCACGCGATCTTCCTGATCTCATTGCCGGGCACGAGGGACGGGTCGTGCTGACGCCGCATCATGGCGAAATGGCTCACCTTGCAGGAATAACCGCAGAAGAGGTTGCCTTGGCGCCGGAAACCATCGCCTTGAAGACAGCGCGGCGTTTTGGCTGCATTATCCTCCTCAAAAGCCGCTCGACGCTACTTGCCGCCCCCAGCGGAGAGTTGCTCCGTTATGAAAGCGGATGCGTCGGGCTTGCCACCGGTGGTTCCGGTGATGTTCTGGCCGGAATTGTAGGGGGGTTATGTGCTCGGGGCGCCTCACCGCTCACCGCCGCAGCCTGGGCGTGCTGGGTCCATGGCAAAGCAGGACGCACCCTCTCCCAGCACGTCGGACGCGCCGGCTTCCTCGCGCGCGAACTGTTGCCCTTATTGCCGAAGCTCCTGGATGGAACGGCCCCAGAATAAAGCTAAGCGGCAAGATCGAAGCAGGATCCGGTTCCTTTAAGCGCCTTTTCCGGTTCATGACGCATACTTACCTATGACAACACGCACTCCTTACATTCGTGGTGCAGCCTGAATTATACCGTAACCGCTGCACCCGCCCCACGTATTCGGAAAGCTTGCTGATGATTAGGCTCGCCCGAGACGATGAGGAGATCGGGCAATGTCGGTAGAAATTGATGCAGGGTCAAACGGCGGTTTGACTT
>Ga0160437_1000876_pt1 | contig 14426 bp, 15 predicted proteins | sample HID1975I_E0MG_FD_108227 | JGI IMG/M metagenome (GOLD analysis project Ga0160437, IMG submission 108227) | Enriched soil microbial communities from UW Madison campus, WI, USA - HID1975I_E0 MG | ecosystem: Environmental > Terrestrial > Soil > Unclassified | place: USA: Madison, Wisconsin... | reverse complement strand
ATTATTGCTGGTGGAATAAATCACAATTTCCTCAGCAAATGACAACGGAGGAACCGCAATGTCAAAAGATCCTTTTCAGGAACGAGAAGCCGAAAAATACGAAAACCCGATCCCAAGCCGGGAATTTATACTCGCTCATCTATCCAAACGTGAAAAACCAGCCAATCGTGACGAACTGGCTGAAGAACTGAATATTACTGGTGAAGAACAACTTGAAGCGCTGCGTCGCCGTTTGCGAGCCATGGAACGCGATGGACAGTTGGTCTTTACCCGCCGCCAGTGTTACGCCCTGCCAGAACGTCTCGATTTGCTAAAAGGCAAAGTCATTGGCCACCGCGATGGCTTCGGTTTCCTACGTGTAGAAGGCCGTAAAGACGATCTCTACCTTTCATCTGAACAGATGAAAATGTGTATGCATGGCGACATCGTGCTGGCACAGCCACTGGGTGCCGACCGTAAAGGCCGTCGCGAAGCGCGTATTGTACGCGTGCTGGAGCCAAGAACCGGGCAAATTGTTGGCCGCTACTTTACCGATGCTGGTATCAGTTTCGTGGTGCCAGACGACAGCCGTCTGAGCTTCGATATCCTTATCCCACCAGAAGGTGTGATGGGCGCGCGTATGGGCTTTGTGGTGGTGGTTGAGCTCACCCAACGCCCAACTCGCCGCACCAAAGCGGTGGGTAAAATCGTTGAAGTGCTGGGCGACAACATGGGTACAGGCATGGCCGTCGATATGGCGCTGCGCACCCATGAAATCCCGTATGTCTGGCCGCCAGAAGTGGAAGCTCAGGTTGCTTCGCTGAAAGAACAAGTGCCGGAAGAAGCCAAAATTGGCCGCGTGGATTTGCGTGACCTGCCGCTTGTCACCATCGATGGTGAAGATGCGCGTGACTTCGATGACGCCGTGTTCTGTGAGAAGAAACGTGGCGGCGGCTGGCGTTTATATGTCGCTATCGCCGACGTAAGCTATTACGTTCGCCCGCCAACCGCGCTGGATAAAGAAGCTCGCAACCGTGGCACGTCAGTTTACTTCCCATCGCAGGTTATCCCGATGCTGCCGGAAGTGCTGTCCAACGGTTTGTGCTCGCTGAACCCGCAGGTTGACCGTCTGTGTATGGTCTGTGAAATGACCATCTCTTCGACTGGACGCCTGACCGGCTCTAAATTCTACGAAGCGGTAATGAGTTCCCATGCGCGTCTGACCTACACCAAAGTGTGGCACATGTTGCAAGGTGATCAGGAACTGCGCGAGCAGTACGCGCCGCTGGTTAAGCACATCGAAGAGCTGCATAACCTCTACAAAGTGCTGGATGTTTCTCGTGCGCAGCGCGGTGGTATCTCGTTTGAAAGCGAAGAAGCGAAGTTTATCTTCAACGCCGAGCGCCGCATTGAGCGCGTTGAACAAACCGTTCGTAACGACGCGCATAAACTTATCGAAGAGTGCATGATCCTCGCGAATATCGCAGCGGCGCGCTTTGTTGAGAAGAACAACGAGCCATCTTTGTTCCGCGATCACGATCGTCCAAGCAACGACGCCATCACCGCGTTCCGTTCTGTGCTGGCCGAACTGGGTCTGGAATTGCCTGGCGGGCAGAAACCAGAACCGCGTGATTACGCAGAATTACTGAACTCGATTGCCGATCGTCCGGATCATGAAATGCTGCAAACTATGCTGCTACGTTCCATGAAACAGGCGGTGTACGATCCAGAAAACCGTGGCCACTTTGGCCTGGCGCTACAATCCTATGCGCACTTTACCTCGCCGATTCGTCGTTACCCGGATTTGCTGCTACACCGTGCAATTAAATATTTGCTGGCAAAAGAACAGGGCCATAAAGGCAACAGCACCGAGTCTGGCGGCTGGCACTATGACATGGAAGAGATGCTGCAACTGGGCCAGCATTGTTCTATGGCTGAACGCCGCGCAGATGAAGCAACACGCGATGTTGCCGACTGGCTGAAATGCGACTTTATGCAGGATCAGGTCGGTAATACCTTTACTGGGATTATCGCCAGCGTCACCGGTTTCGGCTTCTTTGTTCGCCTCACCGATCTGTTTATCGACGGCCTGGTGCACGTTTCTACTCTTGATAACGATTACTACCGTTTCGACCAAATCGGGCAGCGCCTGATTGGTGAGTCCGGTGGCCAGACTTATCGTTTGGGTGACCGTGTCGAAGTGCGCGTTGAAGCCGTCCATATGGACGAGCGCAAAATTGATTTTGCTCTGATCTCCAGCACTCGTGTTCCTCGCGGCGCGGGTAAAACTGAGAAAGACCGAGCGAAAAAAGGCGCAAACGGCAACGGGCCAAAACGTCGTCAGGGCGGTAAACGCACCAACTTCGAGCCAGACAGCACTTTCCGTAAAGAGAAAGGGCCAGCCAAGCCGAAGAAAGCGAAAGCCGAGAAAAGCGTCGACAAAAAAGCAGAGCCGAAGGCGAAGAAACCAAAAACGCAGTCGGACAAAACTCGTAAAATAGCCGCCGCTACAAAAGCCAAGCGCGCAGCGAAAAAGCAGCCGAGCTAAGTCTCCAATTGCTTTTCGTAGGTCGGATTAGCGTAAGCGACATCCGACCTTTACGAGCAAATTAACACTGGTGCATCAGCACCTGAAATGAGTAACAGTAATGAGTGAAATGATTTACGGCATCCACGCCGTCCAGGCACTGCTTGATAACGCCCCTCAGCGTTTTCGGGAAGTCTTTATTCTTAAAGGCCGTGAAGACAAACGTCTGATGCCTTTAATTCATGCGCTGGAAGCTCAGGGTGTGCCGGTTCAAATGGCAAACCGCCAATGGCTGGATGAAAAATCTGAAGGCGCGGTGCACCAGGGCATTATTGCTCGCGTGAAACCGGGTCGTCAGTATCAGGAAAATGATATTCCAGATCTGCTTGCCAGTATCGATACCCCGTTCCTGCTCATTCTGGATGGCGTTACCGATCCCCACAACCTCGGTGCCTGCCTGCGTAGCGCAGATGCTGCTGGCGTGCATGCGGTAATCGTACCAAAAGACAGATCTGCCCAGTTGAACGCGACGGCCAAGAAAGTGGCCTGCGGTGCTGCAGAGCACGTTCCGCTGATCAGTGTGACCAACCTGGCTCGAACTATGCGTTTATTGCAGGAATCGAACGTCTGGATCGTCGGTACGGCGGGTGAAGCTGACCACACTTTATTCCAGAGCAAAATGACCGGCCCAATGGCGCTGGTGATGGGCGCTGAAGGTGAAGGCATGCGCCGCCTGACGCGTGAACATTGCGATGAGCTGATTAGCATCCCAATGGCGGGAACCGTTTCTTCATTGAACGTTTCCGTTGCTACCGGTATTTGCCTGTTCGAAGCTGTGCGTCAACGCAGTTAATCTCCTGTGGGGTGCGCTCGCACCCCGCTTTGTGATCCTCCTCCATGCATAACTGCTGTCACCGTCCATACTAATGGCATTGCCATTAATGGGAGGGAACACGATGCGCTGGCAAACTCATACCGTTTTTAACCAACCAATACCCCTCAATAACAGTAACCTTTTCCTTTCTGATATCTCGTTAACCGAGGCTGTAGCCCGTGAAGGTGCTGGCTGGGATACGGAACTTCTGGCGAGTATCGGCCAACAACTCGGCTCGGCTGAATCCCTGGAACTCGGGCGACTGGCAAATGCAAATCCTCCTGAATTACTTCGTTATGATTCCAGTGGCGAGCGGCTTGATGATGTCCGCTTTTATCCCGCCTGGCATTTGTTGATGCAGGGATTGTGCGCCAACCGGGTGCATAACTTACCGTGGCAGGAAGATGCTCGTCATGGCTCATTTGTTGCTCGTGCCGCGCGATTTGTTCAGCACGCGCAGGTGGAAGCTGGCACGTTATGCCCGATAACCATGACATTCGGCGCAATTCCCCTCTTGCAAAAGCACTTACCGAAAGAGTTTCAGTCATGGCTTAAACCATTACTGAGCGATCGTTATGATGCCCATCTCTCACCCGGTTCGCAAAAACGTGGCCTGCTGATTGGAATGGGAATGACCGAAAAGCAAGGTGGTTCCGATGTGTTAAGTAATACCACTCGCGCTGAACCGATTGAGAGACGTGGTCCTGGTGAAATGTATCGCTTAGTGGGCCACAAATGGTTCTTCTCGGTTCCACAAAGTGATGCTCATTTGGTGCTGGCTCAGGCAAAAGGCGGGCTTTCTTGCTTCTTCTTGCCCCGATTCTTACCCGACGGCCAACGTAACCAGGTTCGCTTTGAGCGCTTGAAAGACAAACTTGGCAACCGTTCCAACGCCAGCAGTGAAGTTGAATTTTGCGATGCCATCGCCTGGCTGATAGGTGAAGAGGGCGAGGGTGTGCGCTCGATATTAAAAATGGGTAGTTACACCCGTTTTGACTGTGCGCTGGGTAGCCATGGTTTGATGCGCCGTGCGCTGTCCGTTGCGTTGTATCATGCACATCAACGGCAGGCATTCGGCAAAAACCTCATTGATTTACCCCTTATGCGCCAGGTGCTTGGGCGTATGGCTTTGCAGCTTGAAGGGCAAACCGCATTTTTGTTTCGCCTGGCTCGGGCCTGGGAATCACCAGGCAATCCACATGAATTAGCCTACAGCCGCCTGTTTACCCCAGCTGCCAAATTTAGCATTTGTAAAGCAGGCATCCCATTTGTAGCAGAAGCGATGGAAGTCCTTGGCGGAGTTGGTTACTGCGAAGACAGCGAACTGCCGCGTATCTATCGCGAAATGCCGGTGAACAGCATATGGGAAGGCTCCGGCAATATTATGAGTCTGGATGTATTGCGAGTGCTTGCAAAACAGCCCGGTACAATGGAAATGCTGCATGCAGAATTTGATGAGGTGAAAGGGCAAAACCGACATTTCGATCGCAGTTGGCGGCAACTGCAACAGCGGCTGCATAAGCCACAAGAAGAGTGGGGAAGGGATCTCACCCGGTTGTTGGCTCTTCTGACAACGGGTGCGCAAGTTTTGCAGCATTTGTCTCCACCGTTAGGAGAAGCCTGGTGCCGCATGATGTTGGACTCGCGAGGAGAAAGTGTATTACCGAATCAGGTATTAATTGATGTATTGCTACGGGCGACGGGACGCACGGGATAGGAAAATATAAACCAGCGCCATAGAGTTGAATGACATGGTCGCTGGTTTATTTATGCATAAATAATGGCTTGTACACGCCAGCCTTCAGCAAGCTGGTTTTCCTGCATTTTTACGATGCGATAATAAGATGCACCGTGTTCATCAGCCTTTAAGGCAATCACTTTTTCCACATCTTGCACGCTACCGGCAATACCGTTTACTGAAATCATGCCGATTTCATTCAAACCCGTCACACAATCTGCGGCAACATCTTCTGCCGATTGCGCCGATGTTGTGATGAGTCCCACGGACAGCAGTAGTGAGGTTAAGGCAAGCGATCGTTTCATAATTAACTCCTTTTTACTTACCCTAAATCAGCAGGGCATTCCTTCGCGTTGTCGAACTCCAGACCTGTCCGTTGGCTGAAGTTCATTGTGCATAACAAACGATCAATTGGTGCAAGGCTTTGTAAATCTGCATAAATAAGTCAGCGCTAATTACTTACGGTATAAAATCGCCTGGGCATACCACTGGCCTGGCACTACCGTCTCATCGTTTAACAGGATGACGTAGTAATCTGCTTTTGCAGCAATTGCCTTCTCTTTTAGCGCCGTCTCAGTATCCATGGGTGAGCCGTGCTCAAGTGCTGTTACCGTTCCTATCTTGGTTAAACCCTGCGTTTGATAACGCTGAATTTCCTGAGGCGTTCCGGTTGCTGGCGGTGCAGGCTGTGGCGTACCTTGTAACACGCTACAGGCACTGAGCGTCATCGCAATGAGCAAAGCTGATAACAGTCGCATGATCGTTTCTCTTCTCTTAATAGTCATATTGTAGCTCCGGTTTTTTTCGAAGAAGAGGGAATGTTCCCATTCTGTTATCTCTCCCGCGCTTTTTAATCACTTTCGAATGAAAATCGCTAAGCAGATCTCATAGTTAAGAATTCTCCCCTGGTGCCATGAGCTTGCCATCCCGTGGTTGCTGGCTTACAAAGGAAGTCTCACCCTGATACGGAACGAATCCCATGATAGAAATGTACACCGAACAGTTGGCTGGTATTGAAGTTCTGCATGCTGTACCTGCCGGGAAAAAAGAGAGCCAACTTCCCGTTGTGTTTTTCTATCATGGTTTTACATCATCGAAACTGGTCTACAGCTATTTTGCCGTGGCATTGGCTCAGTCTGGAATGCGGGTGATTATGCCCGATGCCCAGCAACACGGGGCGCGTTTTGATGGTGATGAAAGCGCCCGTCTGTACCAATTCTGGTCGATTCTTAAAAGCAACATTGATGAATTTTCACCGCTTCAGCAGGTTTTATCTGAACGCTATCCAGTCGATGAGCAACGAATTGCCGTGGGTGGCGCTTCAATGGGAGGAATGACAGCGCTGGGAATTATGGCGCGTTACCCGCAAGTGCGCTGCGTGGCGTGCCTGATGGGGTCGGGATATTTCATGTCGCTTGGGAAGAGTTTGTTCCCCCCGCAGGCGTTGGACCTCGACGCCCTTAACAAACTTGCAGACTACGACATTAGCCATCAACTCGAAAAAGTTGGGAACCGACCACTTTTGCTGTGGCATGGTGAGCAAGATGATGTCGTTCCGGCAACAGAAACATGGCGTCTGGAACATGCGCTGACTGAAAAAGGGTTGGATAAACACATGCTCTGTTTACGGGAGGCAGGCGTAAAGCATCGTATTACGCCTACGGCCTTAGAGGCCGCTAGGCGCTTCTTTTGTGAACACCTTTAATCAAACCAGAATGACCTGCACGCCCTGATCCTCAAGCTTTTTGACCACTTCAGGGTTGGCTTGCTTGCCAGTAATCACTAAATCAATTTGTTCTGCCCGGCTAAATAGCATCCCAGCCCGTTGCCCGACTTTAGAACTATCGACCAGTACCGCCAATTTACCCACCACTCCCAACATTTTCTGTTCTGCCATAGCCGTCAACATATCGGTCTTATAAAGACCCTCGGCAGTTAAACCTTTGCCGCTGGTAAACATCCAGTGCCCGGCATATAGAGATGTTTCGTTATCCTGGGGGCCGAGGGTAATCGAATGGCTCTTATTGTACTGCCCTCCCATGATCACAACACTTTCATGCTCTTGATCGATAAGGTAATTCGCAAGAGGGAGGTAGTTAGTGATGATTTGCACCGGTTTTCCGCAGATCTGCTGGCCGAGTAAAAAAGCGGTCGATCCGCAGTTGATCACCACGCTTTCACCCTGCTTTACAAGAGCCGAGGCCGCAGTGGCAATACGGCTTTTCTCATCGTGATTAGGCGTCAAATGAATGTTCATCGGTGTCCAGCGCTGGCGCTGTTGGCTGATGGCTTCGGCACCGTTACGGACTTTTTTCAGCTTGCCGCTTTCATCCAGCTTATTAATGTCGCGTCGCGCAGTTGCTGGAGAAATAGCAAGTCGTTCCATAACTTGTTCGACGGTTACAAATCCTGATTGCTGGAGCAGATCGAGCAGGATCTGATGGCGTTGTGCTTCGGTCATGCGCATTCCCGATGAAAGATGATTTTTAAAGATGATATTTGAAAAAGAATGAAATGCCTAAAAGAAAAGCCGGGCATTTTACCCGGCTGTTTAAACTTACAGGAACGATTTAAAGGGCAAATCTGGTTCCAGAGTGAAGCAGTCGTCAAACCCACGTGGGTAGTGATACTCGAACAAGTCTTTATCCAGCGGCCAGGTAAATTTACCGCCCACCTGCCAGATAAACGGCTTGAAGCCGTATTTCAGGCGATCTTTCTTCATGTTCCACAAGACGCGGATCTCTTGCGGATCGGCCTGGAAATTCGACCAGATATCATGATGGAAAGGGATAACAACTTTGGTATTGAGCGACTCAGCCATTCGTAAAATATCGGCACTGGTCATTTTATCCGTGATGCCACGCGGGTTCTCACCGTAGGAGCCTAGCGCAACATCAATCTGATGGTCATTTCCGTGTTTCGCGTAATAGTTGGAATAGTGGGAATCACCGCTGTGGTAAAGGTTGCCGCCAGGTGTTTTGAACAAGTAGTTCACCGCACGCTGGTCCATGCCGTCGGGTAACACGCCTGCCGCCTTTTCCCCGGTGGGCAGTGTGATAAGCGCGGTGCGATCAAAAGCATCGAGGGCGTGAATTTCAATATCTTTTACTTTCACGATATCGCCCGGTTTCATCACAATGCAGCGCTCACGTGGAACGCCCCAGCCAATCCATAAATCCACGCAGGTCTGTGGCCCAATAAACGGCACGTCTTCAGCGCAATTTTGCATCACGGCAGCGGCTACGTTGACGTCGATATGATCGTTGTGGTCGTGTGTTGAAAGCACCGCATCAATCTTGCGAATGGCAAAAGGATCGAGCACAAACGGAGTGGTGCGCAGATTAGGCTGTAATTTTTCTACTCCAGCCATGCGCTGCATCTGATGACCTGCTTTCATGAGCGGATTGCCATGGCTTTGCTTACCCGTACCGCACCAGAAATCTACGCAGATATTTGCCTCACCCTGGGATTTCAGCCAGATACCGGTACAGCCCAGCCACCACATCGCAAAGGTTCCAGGGGCGACAACTTCTTGTTCAATCTCTTCATTCAACCAACTTCCCCACTCTGGGAACGTGCTTAAAATCCAGGATTCGCGGGTAATCGTTTTTACCTTACTCATTAATTCTCTCCTCTTCGCTTGGTCTTTTGAAGTCAAAATTAATCATAATATGATTATATTTGATAAATGATGACATCAAAAAATTAAGTTTAGAAGCGTTTTTTGACGGTGTGATTTGCGATGTCAGTGCTTTAAAGCACATGAAAAGTTACCGTTACATCTATAAATTAAATGTAATTTAATGATTTATAGTGACTATTTACTTGGCTGGTGTGCTGCCATTTAACCGCAATGTAATTGTGGAAAATAAATTGCGTGGCATCTCACAATTAATCATTTTCAATCTTGTTGTGATTACTTTTGATAAATAAAGTAGTGCAAACCTTACTTCCCCCTGCTTTCGTATCGGGACAGGGAGCGACGATCCTACGGAGAGCTTTATGGAGACCCTCTACAACGTCTTTACCATTTTCTTTAACCAGGTAATGACTAATGCCCCATTGTTGCTGGGGATTGTGACTTGTCTGGGCTACCTGTTACTGCGAAAAAGCGCCAGCGTCATTATCAAAGGCACCATCAAAACTATTATCGGCTTCATGCTGTTGCAGGCGGGGTCCGGGATTTTGACCGGCACATTTAAGCCCGTGGTGGCAAAAATGTCTGAGGTGTATGGCATTAACGGCGCAATTTCAGACACCTATGCATCCATGATGGCCACGGTTGAAAGGATGGGGGATGCTTATAGCTGGGTAGGTTATGCCGTGCTGTTAGCCCTGGCGCTCAACATTTGTTATGTGTTGTTGCGGCGCATTACGGGGATCCGCACCATCATGCTTACTGGCCATATTATGTTCCAGCAGGCTGGGTTAATCGCGGTGTTCTTCTTCATTCTCGGTTACTCGATGTGGACGACCATTATCTGTACGGCTGTTCTGGTTTCCCTTTATTGGGGCATCACGTCAAATATGATGTTTAAACCGACACAAGCGGTGACGGAAAACAGTGGTTTTTCAATCGGGCACCAACAGCAATTTGCCTCATGGATCGCTTATAAAATCGCACCGTACCTGGGTAAAAAAGAGGAAAGCGTTGAGGACCTGAAACTACCGGGCTGGCTCAATATCTTCCACGACAACATTGTCTCCACAGCCATTGTTATGACCCTGTTTTTCGGCGTGATTCTTTGCTCCTTCGGCATTGACGTCATGCAAGCGATGGCGGGTAAAACTCACTGGACTATCTACATTCTGCAAACCGGCTTCCAGTTCGCCGTGGCGATTTTCATCATTGTCCAGGGTGTGAGAATGTTCGTGGCTGAACTTTCCGAAGCCTTCAATGGTATCTCTCAGCGATTAATCCCCGGTGCGGTGCTCGCTATCGACTGCGCGGCAATTTATAGCTTCGCTCCCAATGCCGTGGTTTGGGGCTTTATCTGGGGAACCATTGGCCAGCTTATCGCCGTCGGTATTCTCATCGCCATTGGCTCTTCCATCATGATTATCCCTGGCTTCATCCCGATGTTCTTCTCCAACGCAACCATTGGCGTGTTTGCAAATCACTTCGGTGGTTGGCGTGCAGCGCTAAAAATCTGTCTGGTGATGGGCATGATTGAAATCTTCGGCTGCGTGTGGGCAATAAAACTGACAGGTCTGAGTGCCTGGATGGGTATGGCTGACTGGTCAATTCTGGCACCTCCACTGATGCAAGGTTTAACCCTGGGCTTGTGGTTCATGGGCGTCGTTATCGTGATTGCATTGATTTACATGTTCTTCGCCAGTCGCACTTTGCGACAGGAAGAAGATGCAGAAAAACAACTGACGGAATCTTCCGCTAATTAAGGAATTGAGATTATGACCGTACGAATTCTGGCTGTGTGTGGTAACGGGCAAGGTAGTTCCATGATTATGAAAATGAAAGTGGATCAATTTCTGACTCAGCAGGGGGTGGATCATTCCGTAAACAGTTGTGCCGTGGGTGAATATAAAAGTGAACTTAGCAGTGCCGATGTGATTATTGCCTCAACGCATATCGCTGGCGAAATCACTGTGACCGGCAACAAGCATGTGGTGGGAGTGCGCAACATGCTGTCTGCGGCAGATTTCGGACCGAAGCTGATGGAAGTGATCACCGTGCATTTTCCTCAGGATATGAAGTAAGGAACGCCAATGAAATTACGTGATTCTCTGGCACAAAATCATTCCGTACGTTTGCAGGCGGAAGCCAACACCTGGCAGGAAGCGGTAAAAATCGGCGTCGATTTGCTGGTGGATGCAGACATCGTCGAGCCGCGATATTACCAGGCCATCCTTGATGGCGTAGCGCAATTTGGCCCCTACTTTGTTATCGCTCCGGGCCTCGCTATGCCACATGGTCGCCCGGAAGAAGGGGTGAAAAGCACCGGTTTTTCTCTGGTCACGCTGAAAACACCGCTGGTGTTTAACCATGACGATAACGACCCGGTGGATATTCTCATCACCATGGCTGCCGTTGATGCCACCACTCATCAGGAAGTGGGCATCATGCAAATCGTCAATCTGTTTGAAGATGAAGCTAATTTTGACCGCTTACGTGCCTGCCGTTGCGAGCAGGACGTTCTGGATTTAATCGACCGCGCTACGGCGTCGGCTACTGTTTAAGGAGTTTTTATATGTCTCATTCATTACCGATGCTACAAGTTGCGCTGGATAACCAGACGATGTCAGACGCTTACAAAACCACGCGCCTGATTGCTGAAGAAGTCGACATTATTGAAGTGGGAACCATTCTTTGTGTCGGCGAAGGGGTTCGTGCGGTACGTGACCTTAAGGCGCTTTACCCACATAAAATCGTTCTGGCTGATGCCAAAATTGCGGATGCCGGGAAAATCCTATCGCGTATGTGTTTTGAAGCGAATGCTGACTGGGTAACGGTGATTTGCTGCGCCGATATCAACACCACCAAAGGCGCTCTGGAAGTGGCCCGCGAATTTAACGGCGATGTACAGATCGAACTGACGGGTTTCTGGACCTGGGAGCAGGCGCAAGAATGGCGTGCGGCAGGTATTGAACAGGTGGTTTATCACCGCAGCCGTGACGCACAAGCAGCGGGTGTAGCCTGGAGTGAAGCCGACATCAGCGCTATAAAGCGTCTTTCCGATATGGGCTTTAAAGTGACGGTTACGGGTGGCCTGGCGTTGGAAGATTTACCGCTGTTTAAAGGTATTCCGATTCATGTGTTTATCGCCGGTCGTAGCATTCGTGATGCGGCTTCGCCGGTAGAAGCCGCACGCCAGTTCAAGCGCGCTATCGCCCAGCTCTGGGGTTAAGGACTGCTCATGTTACATAAGCAAGTTCCACTGGGCATCTACGAAAAAGCACTCCCCGCCGGGGAGTGCTGGCTGGAGAGGTTGCAACTGGCAGCCCGCCTGGATTTCGATTTTGTTGAGATGTCGGTTGATGAAACAGACGAGCGGCTGGCACGTCTCGACTGGAGCCGTGAGCAGAGAATGGCGCTGGTGCAGGCTGTCGCGCAAACCGGGGTTCGTGTTCCCTCTATGTGTCTGAGTGCTCATCGTCGTTATCCGTTAGGAAGTGAAGACGACGCGGTGCGTAATCATGGGCTGGAGATCATGCGTAAAGCCATCGAGTTTGCGCAGGATGTCGGGATCCGCGTTATTCAGCTGGCAGGTTATGACGTTTATTACCAGCAAGCGAATGACGAAACGCGTCGTCGTTTCCGTGAGGGTTTGACGCTGGCAGTTGAAATGGCGAGCCGCGCTCAGGTGACGCTGGCGATGGAAATCATGGACTACCCGCTGATGAATTCCATCAGTAAAGCGATGGGTTACGCGCATTACCTGAATAATCCGTGGTTCCAGCTCTACCCGGATATCGGCAATTTATCCGCATGGGATAACGACGTGCAGATGGAACTGGAAGCCGGGCGAGGGCACATCGTTGCAGTTCATGTAAAAGATACCCGTCCAGGGGTATTTAAAAACGTTCCTTTTGGAAGCGGGGTGGTGGAATTTGAACGCTGCTTTGAGACCCTGAAACGCAGTGGCTATCGCGGCCCGTATTTGATTGAAATGTGGAGCGAAAATGCCGTTGATCCGATTGCTGAAGTCACCGCCGCTCGCGATTGGGTACTTGCGCGCATGGTAACTGCCGGGCTTGTGGAGACTGATCATGCAACAGCTTAAGCAGCAGGTTTTTGAAGCAAATATGGCGTTACCGCGCCATGGGCTGGTGACATTTACCTGGGGAAATGTCAGTGGTATCGACTGTGAGAAGCAGTGTATAGCCATCAAGCCTAGTGGGGTGCTTTACGAGACAATGTCTGCTGATGACATGGTTATCGTGGATATGAACGGTGTGGTGATTGAAGGCAAATATCGACCATCGTCAGATACCGCAACGCACCTGGCGCTTTATAAGCAATACCCAGAAATTGGCGGCGTGGTTCACACTCATTCCACTCACGCCACGGCCTGGGCGCAGGCCGGGTTAAGTATTCCGGCGCTTGGCACTACCCATGCCGATTATTTTTTCGGGGATATTCCGTGCTCGCGCCCGTTGACCAGCGAAGAAGTGCAGGGTGAATACGAGTTAAATACCGGCAACGTTATTATTGAAACGCTGAACAATACTAATCCGTTGCACACTCCAGGGATTGTGGTTTATCAGCACGGGCCATTTGCGTGGGGAAAAAGCATTGAAGACGCCGTTCATAACGCGGTAGTGATGGAAGAAGTCGCTCGCATGGCATGGATCTCGCGCGGCATTAATCCGCAGTTAAAACCGATCGACAGCTATTTAATGAACAAGCACTTCCAACGTAAACACGGCGAAAATGCCTATTACGGCCAGAAATAAAAGAGTATTTCGCAATCCTGGTGTGTTTCCCCTAAATACTTTGAGTTGCAGGAAGGCGACAAGGACGCAAGTCACCAGGAGCATAGATAACTATGTGACTGGGGCGCGCGTACGCAGTCAACGCACCAGCAGCTTAAAGTATGACGGGGAATAAAAAGGCCCCCGCAAGCGGGGGCAACGTTGGCTTTCTATGTCGTTGTGGTATTCCTGGTGTTAACGCATTACTTCACTACTTCATTGCATTCAGTTAGCGGTAGATGTCGGCACTGACATGCATATTGCCGTTGCTACCGGGTTCTCTCATCAATATCGAGTGGTAGTACTTTGCTCCGTGTTGATCCGCGTCGTTTTCGATCGCGACTTCAGCCTCTTGCTCAGTAGCAAAATTATGGTTGATGTAAATCACGCCCAAACTCATTACATCATCCATCTTTTTGGCCTGATGGTTGTCGATTTTGATAGCGGCCGTCGCATTCGAGCAAAGCAAGAGAACACCGACAAAAGCTAAGGTAATCATTTTCATGGTCCGCTCCACTACAACTTAATGTGTCTGCTGCGGTCGTCGTTCCTGTTAATAAAAAGTGGCGGCCTATGACAACAAGTGTAATCCCTCATGATTGAATAAAAAGCGACCATTTCTGATGGTGTTGGTCAAAAATTTTAAGTGATTCAGCTCAAAGTTATAGATTTCACTGAGTTAGACTGTTGTTGAAACTTTATCCTTCATGCAAAAGAATTAATTTCCATATCACCTTGAGTTAATTGGGCTGCGCTTGTATGATTACGCGTCAATTTTTCGGCCGCCTTTATAAACACGTTCCTTGCTTCCATGGGCCGCGGCTGACCCTGACAGGAGGCTGAATAATCCGTAAGGAGCAATTCGATGCGTCATT
>Ga0160437_1000874_pt1 | contig 14449 bp, 12 predicted proteins | sample HID1975I_E0MG_FD_108227 | JGI IMG/M metagenome (GOLD analysis project Ga0160437, IMG submission 108227) | Enriched soil microbial communities from UW Madison campus, WI, USA - HID1975I_E0 MG | ecosystem: Environmental > Terrestrial > Soil > Unclassified | place: USA: Madison, Wisconsin... | reverse complement strand
TGCGCTCAATGGTAATCCAGATATGCTGCTGTGCCAGCCGCACTTCCAGATGAAGGCCGCCTTGTCGTGCCTGCGCGATGGGCTCGGCTTCCCTCCCCCGCAGGACCGAGCTGGCGACTGCGCCCTTGGGGGTGAGCACGCTTGCTTCGTCTTGGGCGGACATCGTGGTAGGACTCCTGCTCTGGTGATCGTGACCCACGAAATAATGACCCACCAGATAAAGCGCGCCACGTCTCCGCGGTTTCACGCTATCGATCCAGATCAAGTGCCTGAACTGGAAACTGCTCCCGCGCTTCGATGACGATCAGCAGGCTAAATGTTCCGCTTGTTTTCGGCTCCATCCTCGCGACCGGCATTGCGGCGGCCAGAGACGAGGTCTTCCTCTCGCTTGGCCGACCGATGGGCTTCCTCGCCGGCTTCAGTCGAGGCGGCGTTCCCCTCCGCCCCCTCTGAAAAAGGCTTCGCTTCCGCCCCAGCCAGCCCTCTATCCATGTCGAATTGTGTAGCATCCTGAGCGTCCACGCCACCGGTCGTCGCGCGAACAATGAGTTGATCCGCTGCTTGTGGATGTTCGTGGATTTCTTCGCTGTCGCGGCTCATTTCCGTTCTCCTTCTCCAGAACACAACGGCGAAGCTGGTCTTCTCGTTCCAGATACATAACGCCGTGATCTACCGAACGGACCAGCGTGCCACCGGGTCTGCCCGACGGAAGTCCTGGCCGGATGGCCTGGTAACGGGAACTCGAATCCCATCCTTCCGCGTTAGCACTGCATGAGAGAGCCTGTTCCGGAAAAGCCTTGCGCAATCATCGTCGCGGATTCGCCACGCCATATGTGGACCGAGATCGAAAGCTTGCAGCGGCAAGGTTTCAGCGTGCGCTGTTACGGCAACGTACTCGATGCGCTGGCATCCTTCGGCCAGGCGATGCCGTCCACTGCCGTCATCGGCCCGCTTGCTCCCCATCCGGCGAACGCCCTGCTGATGGAGGATCTCAATCTATATGGCGTGCCTATCGTTCGGGGTCTTGCCGGCATCTCGGCAAGCGGGCCGGCGGAGATCCGTCTATCTCCGCGAAAATCTGCTTCATCGAAACCTGCCGCAAGCACGTAGTGACGCCCCGGCTCGTTGGTAGAATCCGCTTAACATATATTTGGAGCGGGAACTCGCCGGGGATCGACACGTCCTTTCCAGGAAACAGATCACGGGATTAACACATGTCTCAGCTGCTGGCTTTTCGTATTCCCCCTGCCGACCACGATGAAGATAAAGACGAATTGTTCGGAGACAGATTTCAGCGTGAACTCGCGCACTGGAATCATGAGCGGCTTGCTCCACAATTTCCATCCCAGGACTGGCGCGATCGTTTAGAAAGCGATGCCGTCATGCTCCTGCGTGAGGGCGAATTCATCGAGCGGTTGCGCTCGCAGGTTCGTGAAGCCGCCAAAGCGGCTCCAACGCAAGCGGAAAAGTTCATCGACTGGTTCGAGGGGCTTGCGGAAACCGGCCCCGGACAAAACGACCCCCTCTTTCCCTGGCTGGCGGACAATGCGACGCGAGACGAACTGCGCTGGTTCTTCGAGCAGGAGGCCGCCGGCGAGGCGGGGTTCGACGATCTCGTCGCGATGACCCAGATCAAGCTACCTGATCGGGCGAAGCTGGAACTGGCCGGTAACTACTGGGACGAGATGGGGCGCGGCAATGCCAAAGGCATGCACGGCCCCATGCTGCACGTCGTCGCGAACGCGCTCGAGGTCCATCCCTCCGTCGACACCACCGTGTGGGAAAGTCTCGCACTCGCCAATGCCATGACGGCCATGGCGAGTTCGCGGCGCTATGCATGGCATTCGGTCGGCGCGCTCGGAGTGATCGAACTGACCGCCCCCTGGCGCTCGGCTGCGGTGGCCAGGGGCTTGCGCCGGATCGGCCTGTCGGGCGCTCAGCGCCGGTATTTCGATCTTCATGCCGTGCTTGACGTCAAGCACAGCCAGACCTGGAACCAGGAAGCCCTGCTTCCTCTCGTCAGCGAGGATCCGCGGCGAGCCACAGCCATTGCCGAAGGTGCGTTGATGCGCCTCACCTGTGGCAAGCTCTGCTTCGAACGCTATCGTGCGAAGCTCTGGCAGAACGACGGCGTGCCGCGCGCCGACGAAACGGCGGCGTGAGAGCAGGCCGGTAGTACCCACGCACTGGGGGAAGGAGACTACGCGATGAGCCGGAACCTGTCAGGCAAGCGGATCGTCATCACCGGCGCGTCGAGCGGGATCGGAGCGGCGACGGCGATCGCCTTCGCGCGGCTCGGTGCCCGGGTGGTCGTCGCCGCCAGAGGTGCGCCGGGACTAGACGACATCGCGCGGCGCTGCCGCGAGGTGGACGGTTCGGTCGAGGCCCGCGTCGTCGACGTTACCGATGGCGCCGCCGTGATCGCCCTGGCCCGGGAAGCACGGGAGCTCCTGGGCGGCATCGATCTCTGGTTCAGTTGCGTGGGCGTGGGAGTGCTGGGCAAATATCAGGATACGCCCTTTGCCGATCACCAGCGCGTGATCGAGGCGAACCTGATCAGCCACATGCAGGAGGCCCACGCTGTCCTGCCGATCTTCCTGGCGCAGGACGAAGGCACATGGGTGAACATGATCTCGATCGGCGGCTTCGTCGCCACACCCTATGCGGCGGCCTATTCCGCGAGCAAGTTCGCCCTTCGCGGCTTTAGCGAGGCTTTGCGGGCCGAGCTTTCGAAGCGGCCGCATATCCATGTCTGCGATGTCTATCCGACCTTTGTCGATACGCCTGCGGTGGGACATGCGGGCAACTATACCGGCGCAAAGTTGTCGCTTCCTCCGGGATCGCTGCCGCCGGAGAAAGTTGCCAGAGCAGTCGTAAGGCTGGCCACACATCCGCGCAACTCCACGTTCGTCGGCGCCCCCGGCCTTGTCATGAAGCTGGCCCAGTTCACGACGCCCAACGTGGGTCCGGCGATCATGAACGGCTTCCTCGATAGCTGGTCGCAAAAGGCGGAGCCGGGCGCAAATACCGAGGGAAGCCTGTTCACGCCTCCAACCGCGCCAAGCGGCCCTGATGGGCACACGCGCAACCCGGCGCTTCGTCGCAAACTCGCGTCCGGAGCGATCGGTATCCTTGCAGCCTCAGCCGCTCTTGCCGGGTCTCTGGTGGTGGGACGCAAGCGGAGATAAATGAGAGCGTGTGCGGTTTCAAAGAGGGCGTAATAGCACGTATCGCCCCCTTTTTCCGTTCTACGCGCGAATCCGGCGCTGACCTGGCCGGCGAGACCCATGCGCGTCGGCAGCGGCGTCGATCAGGCGAACGAAAACCTAGTCACAAATGTCCTGATAGAACAGGCCGGCCTCCGGCGCCTGTCACGAAGATTTCGGCTGGAACCGTCAGTCCCTTCATTGGCTTGCTTAGTTCGGTGCCAATGGAAAAGGATAGTTTCGCATGATCCGCAAACTCGCATTGCTGGGCCTCGCGGCTTTCGCAGGGCGTAAGCTGCTCGCCCGGAACGCCGCCAAGGGCGACAAGGTCGGCTACACGCCGCGCGATCTCGTCCGCGACCCTGCGCGCGATCGCAACCGACGCGCCGACCCCCATTTCCGACCCGATCCGCATGGGCAAGTTCCTGAAGAGGATATGGAAGGCCTGCGTCCCGTTACCTTCAAGCTCGCGGCGGTTCCGGCAGGCTACACGTCGCGAGCGGGAGGAGCCTGATATGAACAGCAGCCTGGAAAAGACCTTCGCGACACGCGAGCAGGCCGAACGAGCAAGCACCTCGTTCAGGAGTTGGGCGTGGAACGGACTGACATCTTCGTCACCCCGCAAGGTTCGCAGAACAGTTCGGGGGAGATGATCAGCGGTGGCGACGCGCCCGCCGTACTGGACCCCGGCCGGGAGGATGCCGTGCTCGGCGGCAGCATCACCGTCTCGGTCGACGTCAACGACAACAAGCGCGAGCAGGTGATCCGGCGTGCACTCGATGTGCTGAGCGAGACCTGAGCGAAGCCAGTCCGAATGGAGGGAACGGGTGATCGCAACTCGGCCACTCACGGCCTCGCGCCGATGGCACCGGCGCTGGATGCCGGAGCAATGGCTTCGATCAAGGGTTGCAGACCGCATCGGCGACGGATTTGGACCGGCTCTACCTCGGCTAGCAATTGCCCGCCCATCAAGCGGCGCTCGATCTGCGAGTGCCAGGTCGGCAGTGCCGATCGTGAAGCAGCACCTTTCCATGCTGCAGAAGATGCAGTCCGAGAAACCCGCAGGTCACGCGATGTAGGCCGATGGGCTGGGTGTCGATCGATGCCCGGCCCTTGCCTCCGCTGCGTCACTGGCTATTCAGGCAAGACCGCGGAGCTACCGGCGCAGTTCCCGCCTCGATTTCAGTCCCCTGGTAAGCCGTTCATGGGCCCTAGTGGTTCGGTGAGCGAAGGGCAGGTATCAGGGAGTCGCGACGGGCTGCTCTAGGTCGGCTTACTCCGCGAAACCCCTGGCGGGGCAGGGGAGTACAGGCTAATCGCGACCAACTCGAGTCGTCCCACGTCCCGCACCGGATGCCCTTGACACAACTTGCCGTTCGCCCAGCGCGAAGCCGTCTGGCAGCAACGCGCTCCAAAGTCGGACATTCCAGCCGTACGGGCGCTGGCCCGAAAAGCTGCCTCTCCAGTCAAGTCTTAGAGCCCCACCGACTGGCTCGCTACCCTTGATCATTTGAGCGAGAGAGTCGCCGACTTCTATCATTCAATCCGCCGTCATCCGGTCGGCCTCCCAGTTTTCTCCGGGTTTGCCCCGAAAGAGGCGCATTGAGATCCCGGCCACACCCTGACTCGCAATGTGGGAGCGAGCAGATGGCGACGCTACCGGTGACGAGCAATGTAACAGATCCAGAAGGCCCGTCGCGCGAGCAGCTCGATAAGCGTGCCGCTTATCGCCGCGCGGTCGAGGCCATGATCTGGGGCATGCCTGCAGTCGATTACGACCGCATGCTGCAATCGTTTGTTGCGGCGGGTGGCGGGGCCAATCAAATCGCCTATTGGTCGCCCTACTCGATCGCGCTGAGCTGCCACAGCCTCCGGAATGCCGGCGATTATCGACAAGAGAATGGAAGGCCGAATCAGTGCCGTAAGCCCATCAGTAAACGATTCGCCGACCGTGATTGTTCGCTCGCATCCGCGGCAGGTTATTTGACGGATATTAGACGAATCAGTGAGAAGAGAATTTAAGTCAAGGAATCTAAAGGAAAAAACCGTTCATCCCCAGCGTCCAGTCTCCATCCCGAATGGAAACGTGACGCGGGGCGGCAAGTGGCTGCAGGCGGTGGCACCAGGTGGCACGCTTGGCTTTCCCTAAATCGCGCATCGGAGCGTAGAGATGGGGCGGTCCGCCATTCTCAGTGGCCGGTTCGGAGAAGCCGTGGTGATCCATTTAGCGGCAATGTCGGAGACGCTGCTGTCCGGCGGCTCAAGGCACCAGATCGGCAGGTTTAGGCGGATCCGGCCGTTCGCGTCCTAAAGGCGAACGGCGAGAATTGGTCGGGACCGACAAACGTCCAGGTCACCTAGAACGTCCGGGTAAAATGGTTTGCCATCCTGCGAATAAGAGATGCGAGCAAAAGACTGCTGTCGTCCAAAACGACGGTGTTCTGAGACCGCTGGAGCGAACCGGAGGCTTGCCGCTCACACGAGGTTTAGGCGCGACGCTTCGCCCAAAACGCAGCAAGGGCCATTACGATCGCTACCGCAACGCCGACGCCGATTGCGATGCCTGATCCGACGGAATACGTCATATCTGCCTCCAGGTTTTGGAGGTGGTCGTTGAACGTCAATGCTCCCCCACATGCCGCCGGCGGTTAGATAACCGCGCGCGAGGGCAGGCAGGCTTGAAAGAACGCCATGTACCACGCTACCGCTTGCCAATACGTTGTAAGCCAGGAAAAACGGCGACATGATCCCCGCGCTTTCGGAAGACATCCTGTATTTTACCATCCAGTCCGACCGCATGGTCGAGGCAGGGAAGCGTTATTTCCAACAAGGGCGCGTGTCGGATCTGCGGATTGATCAGCCGTTCGACACGGTTTCGGCGCTGGTGCGCGGCAGCGGCAAAATCCATTATGTCACCTCAATCATTTTTGACGAGGACGAAGAATTCGGCGGTCTTCCAGCCAGCGAATGCACATGTCCGGTCGGCATGGGATGCAAGCACGTCGCAGCGGTACTCTTTGCGCTGCAGGCATCGGAAGCTGCCGGACAGCTAGAGCGCGAAAGGCCTCGCTTACGCATTCAGGCACAGAGACAGGGCGTGCCGGCTGTTACCGGTCCATTGGCCGAATGGCTCGAGGCGGCCGTTGTCGACGATCTCGCCGTGCGCGCCAAGCACGAAGAGCTGCGCTTCAGTCTCGAACCAGTCCGCATCTTCAAGCAGGGCAAGCGCCCGGGCAGGGGGATGCCCGCCTCGGTGCTCCCCGAGCGATATTACCTTCAGGTCCGCGCCTGGAGGCGGTGGCCCCACGAGATTACGTGGCGTGCTGCTCATCCGTGGGAAGTGCAACACGCACGGGGCAGTCTCCGGCCGGCGGCAGGGCGGCTGCTGTCACGCATGTCCCATGCTGCCGGCGGCGACTTCACGGCGAACCGAAGCCCCACTGGTCCAAACGGTTGGAGTTGGCTATGGGAAGCCAGTATTGAAGGACTGCTGCGTTGGAAAGGACCCGATGGTCCTTCGGCTACCGTCAGGCGGGAACACTTCGCGTGCAAGCTTCGTTGGGAGACCCTGGCTGATGGCCGGCAGGTCGTTGCCCTTGACGAGGATGGTCACGAGCCCGCCGGGCACATGATCTTTGCGGGCGATCCGCCGATCCATTTTGATCTCGGCACAAGCGAGCTCAGGCTTATCGACGCGGGCAATCCAATGGTCGTCGGCCGCTTGTTGGCCATGCCGCCGGTCGCCTCCCACGAGATCCCGGCGCTGGCCGCACGTTGGCAGGACATTGCCTACGACATGCTGCCGGCGCCGGAACTGATATCGTCGACATCGCTAACGGACATAGTTCCGCAGCCAGTGCTGCGCTGTCTGGTCGATAAGGTCGGGCGTCCGTATTACGATCGGGGCTGGCGAGGACGCTCGGCATCGCAAGGTCTTTTAGTAGCGCGGCTCGAGTTCAATTACGGCGCGCACCGGGTTGGTCCGCTCCATACCGCAACCGAAGTGATCGTAAGCGGCACCGAAGGCGTCATACGTATCGTGCGGGATATCGAAGCCGAGCAGGCCGCAGTTGACCGTCTGGCGCAGACGCCGCTGGTGCCTCTTGTTTTGACCGGACGCTATGAGACAAAGCCACAGCAAGGCTGGGATCATGCTTTTAACGATGAGGATGATGAGCATGACCAGCGTTTCTGTGAGTTCCTCGTCAACGATGCCCAGGCCTTGCGGGATGAGGGCTGGCTGATCGAATTCGCGCCGAAGTGGCCGCACGTCCTCATCCCGCCTGAAGATGGCAGCTTGCAGGCGCCGGGTATCGAGGTTTCGCCGCGGTCATTGCCGGCAGTAAACGGCAATGCAATCGACTGGTTCGATGTCGAGCTGGCCGCGCGCGTGGAGGGCGGCCAGCGCATCGATGTGTTGCCGGCACTGCGCCGACTGCTCGCGGGTGGCGTTGATCAAATTCTCGAGCGAGACGACGAATACCGCATCCCGTTGCCGCTTGGCGGCGGCAGGTTCACAGCACTTCGTCTCGGCGCCGTGCGTCCTCTCATAGAAACGATCGTGCGCATGGCGCTTGTCGATCGTGGTGCGACGACCCTGAAGCTCAGCAAGTTCGATCTTGGGGCCGTTCATGACCTGGCCAACGCGGGATTGTCATGGGCATCGAAAGATAGTCTGCGTGCCCTGGCAGCCAGACTGAATTCGCCCGGGGGAGAAACCTTCGTGGCGCCGGCAGGTCTCGATGCGCAGTTGCGTGCCTACCAGGCCACCGGTTGCGGATGGCTTTCAGCTTTGCGCGAAGCGGGCATGGGGGGCATCCTCGCCGACGACATGGGCCTGGGCAAGACGCTCCAGGCAATCGCGCATATTCTGGTCACTCGCGGCGGTACCGCCGCGTTACGCCCTGCGCTGATTGTCGCGCCTACCTCGGTGTTACCAAACTGGCAGGCCGAGATTGCCCGCTTTGCGCCCGGTCTAACTTGCCTTTTGTGGCATGGCGCGGATCGACGCCACTTGCATGGCGATGACTTTACAGGCGCCGATATCGTGCTCACCAGCTATACGCTGTTGGCCCGCGACAGCGGTCTTTTGAGCTCGCGCGATTTTGCGCTGGCCATCCTTGACGAAGCTCATGTGCTTAAGAATCCCAAGACTGCGGGGTTCAAGGCAGCGGCGATGCTGAAGGCCGACCAGGTTGTCGCGCTGACCGGCACACCGGTCGAGAACCGTCTCACCGACTTGTGGTCACTGGCGAGCCTTACCAATCCGGGACTGCTCGGCACCTATGAAGGGTTTCGTACGAACTACCGCACGCCGATAGAAAAACACAACGATCCGTCTGCTCGCGCGGTGCTGGCGCGGCGGATCAGGCCATTTATGCTGCGCCGGACCAAGGATGCCGTCGCCGCTGATCTTCCCCCCAAGACTATCATCCCCGAGCGCATCGATCTAGCGCCCCCGCAACTGAGGCTCTATGAAAGTCAGCGTCTGCTGATGCATAAGCGAGTGCGCGACGAGATCGACCGGGTCGGGCTGATGCGCTCCCAGATCATCGTGCTCGACGCGATGCTCAAGCTGCGCCAGATTTGTTGCGATCCCGTGCTGCTGCCAAATGATCTTGGCGCCGAGGTCGCATCCGCCAAGCGGGAGAGGCTGAGGGAGATGGTCTCCGAACTTATTGCGGAACACCGCCGGATCATCATCTTTAGCCAGTTCACCACAATGCTCGATCTCATAGCGGTCGATCTCGAGCGTACCGGCATCCCATTCGAGCAACTGCGAGGCGCAACCAGGGACCGGGGACGGCCGGTTCGGCGCTTTCAGGAAGGCGGTGTTCCGATTATCCTTGTCAGCCTCAAGGCGGGCGGCGCGGGTGTGAATCTTACCGCAGCTGACACTGTGATCCTTTATGACCCTTGGTGGAATCCAGCCGTCGAGGCGCAGGCGATCGACCGGGCTCATCGGATTGGTCAGTCTAAGCCGGTATTCGTTCATCGACTTATCGCGACCGGGACGATCGAGGAGAAAATACTAGCGCTTCAGGAAAGGAAGCGGGGACTTGCCGATATGCTGTGGGATGAGGAGGCGAAGCCTGGTTCGACCAGTCTGACAGATGCCGATATCGATTTCCTACTCGGGTAGGTGTTGGCGCTCACAATATGAAGCGGGCGGTGATGCACCGCCCTGGGATTGCCGGAGGCCCTGTTTCCTGAGAGAATGGGTCTACAATGAGCAAGACGAAAAACAAGTTTGCGCCGTACCCATCCGCTGAGCGGAGGCAATGGAAAGCGCGAGCGGCTGGGACCTGCACCAAATCGTCGCAGACCGGGTGTTTGGAGCAGATGCAGAAGTGAAGCAGGTTGAGAACGGCTTGCCTTTCTTGTTAGGGCCGTCACCGGCGCCGCCCTGCGAACGGCCGCATCATCTAGAACCTGCCGTTCGCGATGGTGTTTGGGAACGGCAGGATTGTCCCAAGGCTACCTTCACTGTCGCTAGTGAATCGATGAAAGAAGGCTGCTAGACCTGCCGTTCGCCCCACGACCCGAAGTGGGCGCTAAGCTTTGATGGACTCTAGAGACGATGCTTGGGTATGACAAAGCGATTGCTGTGGTTCGGGTCACGATCCTGAGGGCGTATGGCTGCCGCTCAGCGGTTTTTGAACCGACACAGATGACTATTCGATTGAGGCGCGACCGACTGCATGAACCGGGATTTTGCTCAAGACATTGAACTGATCGAGGGCATCAAATCTGTCCCGACAATTCTCGACGTTGTTTGCCAGACGACAGGCATGGGATTCTGCGCAGTCGCGCGAGTGACCGAGGAGCGGTGGGTCACTTGCAGTGTGAAGGATGACATTGGTTTTGGGCTAAAGCCGGGCGATGAGCTGAAAATCGAAACAACCATCTGCCATGAGATCAGAGAGCATCGAGAAGTCGTCGTCATCGACGATGTGTCGAAAGACCCTGTATACTTTAACCACCATACCCCTAAGCATTACGGCCTTCAGAGTTACATCTCGATGCCGATCATATTGGCCGATGGGACATTCTTTGGCACGCTTTGCGCGATTAGCCCGAAGCCCGCGACTGTGAAAAAGCCGCATATCGTTTCGATGTTCAAGCTCTTTGCCGACATGATCGCGCATCAGATTGAACTCAATCGCACGCTGAAAGCCAGCGCGTCGGCTTTGCTGAATGAGCAGGAGACATCTGCGCTGCGAGAGCAGTTCATCGCGGTCTTAGGCCATGACCTTCGCAATCCGTTGGCCGGAATCTCTGCGGGCATGAATTTGCTCAGCGGCGAGACGCTGAGCGATCGTGGAACGTCCATCCTCGGGATGATGAATCATAGCGTCAGCCGCATGGCTGGTCTGATCGATAACGTCATGGATTTTGCTCGTGGACGTCTGGGTGGAGGCCTGACCCTTTCTCGAACCCTCGCGCGGCTGACGCCTGTCTTGCAACAAGTTATCGATGAACTGGTATCTGGTCATCCTGACCGGGTCATCGAGGCTGACCTCAATTTACCCGAAGTGGTAAACTGCGACCCAGTACGCGTCGGGCAACTGCTGTCGAATTTGGTAGGCAATGCATTGACTCATGGTGCGCCCGATTTCCCGGTGCGGGTGAATGCTGATGTCGCCGGAGCCCTCGTCGAGCTGAAGGTCAGCAATGCAGGCGAGCCAATCCCAGAGGCTGCGAGAGCCAAATTGTTTGCGCCATTCTCACGCGGTGAGGTCAGGCCGAGCCTTCAAGGCCTTGGGTTAGGGCTGTATATTGCCTCGCAGATCGCCAAGGCGCATGGCGGTAGCCTGAGCGTCGCGTCTAACGAAGTCGAGACGACCTTCTCGTTCCAGATGCCATTAGAACAGCCAGCAATCGCTCATTGATTTTTGAGCATTGATACGGTTTCTGCGCGAAGTGTTTGAAGCACGACGCTGGGGCATCGGAACCTCTGGAAGGACTCCAAACTAACCCTCACGAGTGCCAGGATAATGGCAACTAGCCCGCAGTTTCGGGGCAGATATTCCTTATACCCCGCCTTTCGGCATGCAGGAAGGTTGTCAGGCGAACGTCTGCTCCATGTAAGAGTGGCCCTCCATTGCCTCCAGCGGATATCGGCAAAGTCACACGATGTGGCGATCGCTTTCGCCAGTTAGCGACTACATCAGGACATCTGGCCATGCTAACGAGAACTACCGGATCTGACGAAAACAGCCGCTCAGAGCTTATGAGGCTGCTTTAGGGCTTCGCTTCAAAGCCAGTTTGCCGGAAAGCAATTCAACTCTGTGAGCTATTGATTTGGCCGAGCCAGTCGCGGACATGATTGAGCGTGCGCCGTTCCTGGTCTGCCTCCATGACGAAGGCGTCTTCGATTTTTGCGCCGGTCGCCTGGGTAGCCAACACCGCGAGACTAGCGCCAACACCATATCCGCCGTGCGTAATGAACGGGCGGAGCGTCTTCCCAGCTAGATCATGAGCCTTGAGGAACGAGCGGATTGGCGGAGGTGCTGTTTCCCCCCAGATGGGGAAGCCAAGAAAGACGGTGCCATATGCGCCAATGTTGTCGACCTTGGTCGTCAGTGGAGGTTCAAACCCGCTGTCACGCTCGCGCATTGCCTGCGCGACATGCTGCTCATAATCATCCGGGTAGGGTCGCGCGGGACGTATTTCGAAGAGATCAGCCCTTAGCGTGCGTTGCAAGGTTCCTGCGATCACGCGCGTGTTGCCCGAGCGGGTAAGGTACGCGATCAGCGTCTTGCCGGCGCTAGGCTGCTTTAGCTCCTCCGCACATGCCGTGCCACCCAGTGACAGCATCGCCGAGGTCGCTAGGACGTCCCGGCGGGAGTACCGCTCCGCACCCTGCATCACACAATCTCCGGCAGCTTTGCAAGATGCTTGTCGAGCGTGATCGGATATTCCCGGACCCGGACCCCGGTCGCGTTATAGACCGCGTTGGCAATGGCGGGGGCTACGCCGGAAATACCAAGCTCGCCGACGCCCTTCGCCTTCACCGGCGACATTGTGGGATCGGTCTCCTCAAGGAAAATCACCTCCTGATGTGGGATATCGGCATGGACCGGCACTTCGTATCCGGCGAGGTCGTGATTGACGAAGAAGCCGAACCGCTTGTCGACCGCCAGCTCTTCCATCAGCGCCGCGCCCGCACCGCCGACCATGCCGCCGATAACCTGGCTGCGGGCAGTGATGGGATTGAGGATACGTCCGGCCGCGCAAACGGCGAGCATCCGCCGTATGCGAATTTCGCCGGTGTAGGCATTGACCGCGACCTCGCAGAAATGGGCACCGAAGGTTTGCTGCTCGAACTGCTTTGACAGGTCGCCATATTCCATCCTGTCTTCGGCGGTGATCGCACCATCCTTCGCGGCCTGTCCAAGCGGGGCACGTCGGTTGCCGGCACGGACCTCGCCGTCAACGAACTCGGCGTCGGCAGAGTTGAAGCCGAGCTTCATCGCCACGGCTTCGCGCAGTTTGACGCACGCGGCGTAGGCACCGGCCGTGGCAGATGCGGCACCACCCTGTCCGCCACCCCCGAACGCTTCAGGAAAATTGGAGTCCGCTAGCTTCACCACAACGCGGTCGAGGGACAGGCCCATCATCTCCGCGACCGTCTGGCCGATGATGGTGTAGCTGCCAGTCCCCATGTCGGTCATGTTGCTTTCGACGGTCACGATCCCCTTGCCGTCAAGCGTAACACGTCCGCCGGCCGGAATGATCGGCGCACCGCGGATCGCGGAGGCCATCCCCATGCCGATCAGCCAGCGGCCTTCACGACGACTGCCGGGCCTGAGGCTTCGCTCCTTCCAACCGAAGCGCTCGGCACCCGTGCGCAGGCATGGGACAAACTGCCGGATGGAGAACGGTCGCGGCCCCTGTTCCGGCTTGCCCTGATTGCCGCTTGCCGATTGCGGATCAGTGGGTGAGCCGCGACCGGGGTCACCTGGTACGACCTGGGTATCGTTGATGACGCGCAGCTCCACCGGGTCCATCCCCAGCTTCTCGGCCAGCTCGTCCATCGCCACTTCAAGCGCCATCAGGCCCGACGCCTCGCCTGGTGCGCGCATCGCATTGCCTTCAGGCAAGTCGAGGGTCGCGAGCCGGGTCAGGTTGAGGCGGTTGGCACCGGCATAGAGCAACTGCGTCTGTGCAGCCGCGATCTCCGGACCGCCTCCCGGCAGATTGCCCGACAGCGTTTCGTGGCCAACCGCGACCAGCTTACCGTCGCGACCCGCCGCCAGACGAACGCGCTGGATGGTGGCCGGACGATGGGTCGTGTTGTTCGGCATTAGCGGGCGCGGCAATGCCACCTTCACCGCGCGGCCGACAGCGCGAGCGCCAAGCGCCGCGAGGATCGCGTCCGAACAGACGCTACCTTTTCCGCCGAACCCACCCCCAATGTAGGTCGCGACGACACGGATCTTGTCCTGAGGGATACTGAGCTTGTTGCCGAGGTCGCGCCGCGCCCAACCGACAATCTGTTGAGCGGACCAGATCGTGAGGTGATCGCCCTCCCAGCGCGCGATCGTGGCGTGCGGCTCCAGCATCATATGGCTGTGGTCAGGCGTGGTGTAGGTCGCATCGACCTTCACGGGTGCCGACGCGAACGCCTTTTCAAAGTCACCAATGCGGATGTCCGGTTGGCGCTGATGCGGTTTGGCACCCCCGCGCGCAGCGGCCAGGTCGAATGCGCCTTGCGCACGCGCGTAATCGACCCGGATCAACGAGGCGGCATGACGCGCCTCCTCGAACGTCTCCGCGACGACCAGTGCAATAGCCTGATGGTAATGCTCGATCTCCGGCCCCGCGAGCGGCTTGGCGACGTAGAACCCCTGCTTCTTGATCGGCCCGGCATTATCAGCCGTCACGATTCCGAGAACACCCGGCGCGGCCTTGGCCTCGCGAACGTCCATCGACGATATTCGCCCCTTCGCGATACCCGAACCGACTACATAGCCATAGGCGGCGTTCGGCGCGGCCTCTTGGTTCTCGTAGGAATAGACCGCGCGTCCAGTTGTCTTCAGCGGCCCCTCGATGCGCGGGTGCGGCTTGCCGACGACCTTTTCCTGATCGATTGGGTTGATGCCTGCTGGCGTGTCGAACTTCATGCTGACTTGCCCTCCGCGATGGTGGCTGCAAGCGCCCGCGTCGCGAGCGGTATCTTGAACGCATTGTTCTCTGTAGGTCGGGCGTTCGCGAACGCTCTGGCCGTCACGGCTGCG
>Ga0160437_1000873_pt1 | contig 14451 bp, 18 predicted proteins | sample HID1975I_E0MG_FD_108227 | JGI IMG/M metagenome (GOLD analysis project Ga0160437, IMG submission 108227) | Enriched soil microbial communities from UW Madison campus, WI, USA - HID1975I_E0 MG | ecosystem: Environmental > Terrestrial > Soil > Unclassified | place: USA: Madison, Wisconsin... | reverse complement strand
GGCCCCGGGAACGTAATCCTGATGGCCCAGCAAGGTCAACACGAGAACAGGGTCGCCTTCATGATCGAAGACCGACACTGAAAAAGCGTTGACGCCCGGGATAGGCCTGCCCTAGGGAGAAGGATCGTCATCGTCGCTCTCGACCTTTTGGTAGGTTTAGGTGAGGAGCTCAACCTGCCAGCAGGCCTCATCATCTTGTTCTGCGTTGACCTTGGTTTTGGTCATGAGCTCATTCAGTGCCCTGTCCGCGATTATCGGAACTTCCCCTGCCGACGAGGCGATCGCCCACATGTTGAGCTCTGATGAGTAGTAGCCAGGTATCTTGTCTTCCCCTTTCCGTGGCGTGGCGAACTTCGAAAGAAACGGCGAGGTTCCAGACAAATTTGCTGATGCCCCAAGCTTGCCTCTCCTGTGCCGGCGAGTCGCGAAAGGCGACAATGATTGACCATGCCATTTGGCCAGTACAGAGGTAACCGCAGATCCAATGTGTACGAAGCAGCCAGCCATTGCATCACAGCTCAGAGGGCGGCAGCTTCAACTCTGACACAATGGAATGGCGCTCCTTCCCCTCTAAGATCGCCCAACGGCATCATGGTGTACGATCCCGACATTCTACTTTACAGCGTGAATGCTCTTCCTCGGATGAACCCGTCATGGCACTTGCTACACCACCGGATCTGGCCGGCGCCGAACACCCTATCCAGCCCTTGGCACGCGCCTACCCCAAAGGTCACATTACTGATCCTCACGTCCACGACTGGGGGCAATTACTCCACGCCGAAAGCGGCGTGATGTGGGTGGATACCCCTTCCACTGCGTTGCTCGTTCCGCCCAATCGCGCAGTATGGATTCCGCCCCATGTTCACCATGGTATGCGTGTGGTGGCCGACCTCGAAATGCGAAATATCTACCTTCACGGGGAACTGGCTGCGCAAATCGGCAGCGCACTTGCCGTGGTAGAGGTAAGCCCGCTGCTGCGCGAGCTGATCACGCGTCGCGTCAGTCTCGGTCAGACTTTCGATGAGTCCCATCGCGAAGCCCTGGAGAGTTTGTTGGTAATCGAACTCCGCCTGTCACGCTCGGCCCCTCTGCAGGTGCCTATGCCAGAGAACGGGGATCGGCGGTTACGCAGCCTGTGTGAGGACGTTCTGCGCTCCCCGTCACTGGAGACCTCATTCGAACAACACGCTCAAGCCGTAGGGGCCAGCACTCGGACTCTGGCCAGGCTTTTCAACATTGAGCTTGGGCAGAGCTTTACCGACTGGCGTAGGCAGGTGCAATTGGCCTAGTCTTGAAACCCGATGAGACATACCTGGGCGTTACCGCGGCGCTCCACCCCGGCTGGCAAAAATCTAAACTAGGCCAGTAGTTTTGGAAGGTCTGGTAATCCAACGACATTGCCGCGTTCCTGGCGTCATCGTTCACCGCATGCCATGCCGCGCTCATCCGGCTCTCCCAGCTCTCAGCGGCTAACAACAGCTTAACGACGTCATCCGGCCACCCTTCCCCGCCAAAAATTGCTCGAGCAACGCCAACCGCAGTATGTTCGAGCCCCAGATTTAGCTCAGTGATTGAATCAAGCATATGATAAAGAAGCCCAACGGCTTGAAACTTAGAGAGCTCCTCGCTCTCGAGTTTCTCTATGCTATGCCGGACATTCAGCCTACCAGCTACAACTTCGATGAAAATCTTAAGCCCGGTCACTTGATACACCTTTTTATTATTATTTTATCGTAGATTACTCTGGATCTTACAGCTGCACAACTCCCGTGACGATTAACGCCTCATCACAATTGAAAATAATTCTACCGGAGTCAGCCAACTCAATTGTAGTCGGCCCTACCCCAGGGGGGATTTGAATTAATGTGTTCGGTAGCGCAAAGGCACTGCGCCAATATCAAGTAGACTGGGATTGACTTGCGCCCTGCTCCAAGGCATTAGCCAGTTCGTCGAGCGCATCACGCAAACGCCGATCCTCCTGCGTGTTGCCAGACGGAGGCTGTAACCGACGCGCATGTCTAAGTAGCGTCTCTAGATTATTGACGCTGAGCTCTAGCTCAATCCGCACGGGGTATTCAGGCGCGAATTCGCCAACTTGGTCGAAGAAGATCGGCACGACGCGAAGCTCACTGAATCCCACAGTCTTCGGAGATCCTAGCAAATATCCATAACAGACATTGCTTTGAATTATGACCACTATCAACAACTGATTTGATTCGCGGCTCCTCTCCATGACCCAAGCTTCAAGATATCGTTGAGAGTCAGTCAAGCCAGCAACAAAAGCATTTAGCTTTCCAATCGATGTAGGCCATACGTCATGCGTCCACTTCATGTCGTCAGCAATAGGGACTAACAAGCAGTGCCCTTCCCTCAAATTCGCGATTCCCCCATCGTAGTAGGAGTTAACAGGGCGCGGGCTGATATCGCCCGGCGGCACGAAAAACAGCGTACAGCTCATTTGCTTACCGCCAGAAAAGCTGGCCGCAATCCGTGCTTCCGTTGGCCGATAAATTTGTGGGAGCTCAACGCGGGGACAGGTAATTTCAGTGGTTTCCTCCACCGCCCTATGCCGCAGGCAATAGCGGGCCCACTCCGCATTTCTAGCCTTGATGTCAATTTCACCGACAGCGGTGACCTGGCCTGGCTCAGTGGTAGGCCTGGGGGTGACAGAGAACTCATTGCGCCGATCAGCGTAATCCTGGTCTTTCATAGTGCTATCCCGGAGGCCTCCGCTATGTCGTTGCGGTTATGCGAAGCATCACGTCACGGTTGGTTTGCCTGTAGCTTTGAGCGCATAGGTCAACCAGGCCAACAGCTATGCTTCGATCAGCAGCCGAGGCCGTGGTCAATTCGCTTAAGCTCACTCTTCACTCGCAGATACCCGGTCTCATTACGTGCGCACTCCAGCGCAGCTAAACCACCGAATTCCACCCGAGGGCGAGCCAACCACGCATCGGCCTTGGGCTTGCTGCCAAACACCTGCTCGGCGTGACGCTGAATCAGCTCCTCAAAACTCATTTCTGCTTTCATGAAAGTTGATTCCCTCGCCCCTTGAGCATTCATCTCTTCGGCGAATAGCGCACCGATGAGTCAGGCGTTTTCCAATGCCAGCAGTGCAGGGAGACTCACATACTTTCTTATCCCAGGCCCGGCCAAGACGAAACTCGTGTTCATGCTCTCAAAGGTGCAACCATCAAATACGCGCTGAAAGCTAGAGCGAATGGCACCTGGGCGGGAGTTTTCAGCCCTGCTGTCGTATGCCACAGTTTGTGCATAGACTACCGTTGGCTGCAGCCCGTTCGCTTTAAGTTCATCCTCAACATCACTGGGCACCATGATGTCGAGTAGCAGCCAATCCCGTACAACATAAAATGGCCGATTCTGATTAGCTGTCCATGCAGTCTGTACGATATTTTCATCTGACTGGCCGTCACCTTCTAAGGGAATGCCACCTTCAAATAAAAGGTTTGCTACGAGCGCTGCTTCCACTTTCCCTACCTTATTCGTTTTGCATGAGCCACATTGACCCATCACTTCTTTGTGCTACGTAGGCTCAGTGCAGGGCGCCCTCAAACCGAGGGCTACCGCCGTCCGGCGACCAATCGCAGACTACATAAGTGCTGCCATTTATCGTCTGAAACAGATAGTACGCACCGTGCTCAATACGTCGGCGTAACGGAGATGTCCGGATTGTTGAACCATCTCGAAATCGGCCGCGGCTCTCTCGATACACAATGCCCACCAGGAAATTTATTGACTCGTCGTATACAGCGCAGCAGAGGAACCCCGTTATAGCGATGCCAAAGCTCGTGGCCATCGCCCTTTCTACACTGCCAGGCACCAACCCGGCTGGTGTTTCTATGGGTGATTGCTGGCTAGCCAAAAGCTCAAATTTTCTGGACATATCAGTGCACCTGATAAGAAGGCTGAATAGCACTACTCTGGTAGTGCCTGCTTGTAATCATGTGCAACCCTCCCCTTACTAAATATCTATGCTGTAAACCTGTGAATGATTGGCGGCGTATGCCCTGACAATCCATTTAGAAAGCTATTGCGACGGCCGCGCGCGCCCCAGCATGCACGACGACCTGGGCAACCTTTGGCATCTGACGTCGACCTAGGACGCGCCAAAGCTCTCGATCACGTCGCACACGCGACGCCGTAGATTTCTTCGGTCGTTGCCCCATCAGATATCGATCGCCAGGTCTGCCCTGAAACCAGTGATTTCACCGGGGTAGCCTCTTGGATTGGAGACGACTCTGCACCCGGCCAATACTGCGCCGATGGACTGGTGTGTATGGCCGAAAACCCAGAGATCTGCCTTCCCAATAAGCTCAGGCCAGTGATTGGCGTATGCCGCAGCAAGGTGTCCGTCATGCTTGCCAGGCATTACTTCCATAACAGGCGCATGATGTGTCACAACCACAGTCTTTCCTTGAAATGGCCTGCTGAGTTCCTGAGCAAGCCAAGAGCGGGACACCCCGTTCCGGCCGGCCACATCATTTGGACGCAAACGTCGATAGGAGGTGTCCGCACGGATCGCTCTGAAGTCGTTCATCCAATCAGCTGCCTTACGCGTCGCCGCGCTGACATTCCCGGTAGATGTGAAATCCGTCCAACATGTCGCCCCTAGGAATCGTGTTTGGTTCCAAACCCAAGACTCGTTCTCAAGGATGTGGACATGAGGCGCCGCGGCCGCCTTCATTTTCTCCAGCGTCCGGTCTATGTGCCCACCGTAGAATTCGTGGTTTCCGCACACATAAACCACTGGGCAGCTGAACGTCTCATTAGCCCATCGCACACCTCGCGCCTTGGTGCCGATGTCACCGGCCAAGATGACCAGCTCAGCATCCGTGGCCGGCGGCGTGAACGCCTCAAATTCGGTGTGTAAATCGGAATAGACCAGAATTTTCATGAAGCTGCCCGGCAGAGCTACCTTGCAGCTCTGTGTCGACGATTAAGCGATATATTGAGATCGTCCCTAGCCTGCGGAAGGATGGGCTTCTTGCCCTGACGGATGCACAGCTATCCGCATTTGTTCCACTCGATTGACTATACGACATTGAGTGGAACAGCGCAAACCGGGCATACAGTCGGATTTTACGGATGGCCCCGAATGCTCAGGCAAGCGATCGCCGCAGCGTTAATCCACGTTCGCCAGCACCAGCAAGTGCTGCTGACAGATCTTGAAGAAGGTGTAACCGCTTCACACCTCAGTCGCGTCGAACGTACACAACGTGGCGTCACGGTAGAGAAGCTCGATGAGATCGCCCGGCAGCTCGGTGTTCACCCTCTCACCCTGCTTGCCCTGGCTTACGGCGCAGATGAAGCTGTCCGTCCTACGGATCTCTTGAAGCAGGTGTCCAAAGAAGTGTCGACCCTAGGGGGATCTGTGGCGCCGCTTGTGATCAAACCTGAGCTCCGACAACACTCTCGAGTGGCAGCGGCCCATGAGCGTCGCGAAGAGGTACAGCGCCTGAAAGCTCAAGGGTTGACCAGGGCTGAGGTGGCTCGGGAGTTAAAGGTTTCCAGGCAGACTGTGGGGAGGCATTGGTGATGGGGATTTCCGACATCTGAGTCCCCTAGGTATTTCGGAGTTCGATTGATCAGACGTCACATCTACGTCGGTTATGGAGGCAGTTGGAATCCGAATTACACCCTTGGAAATGTCGGCCCGCACCATAATGTGTAGTTTCACTGCCGGTATTGCCGAAGCGAGGGCGACCATGAAGAGGGTGCCCAGCCAACAGGCGTAGCTCCAAGCATCGCTAGTTGACTGTCACTTGGATAGCCGTGGATAACCAGCTGCCCCAAGAGAATGTTAAGTGGCTCTCCGACCCAGTTTTCCAGAAAGACACCCAGCGAAGGCTTGAACCCGGGAGCCATGACTCGCACCATTTTTTAACTCCAGCCACTACTGAAGGCCACTTGACATGGCTACCAACGTCCTAGGCCTTGCTTTCTTTAATACCCATGGCAAGGGCAAGTCGGTACGCAACCTCTTGGCAAGGAGATCCCGCTGATACACGAGCTGAGCGCAATAGGTTCGACGATGGTCACTCCCATTACTCGCCCCATTCACCTGGTAGGCAGATGCCTAAAGCTCACGCCAGGAAGGCAGTACATCAGCACCGTATTCCTTTTTCCATTCCTTCAGTCGGGAGTGGTTTGATCCACGGGTTTCGACGACCTCCCCAGTATGAGGATTACGGTACCGGCGCATAGGCTTCGTAATGGATTCCTCGGCTAACAAAAGCCTTTCCTCTGACAAAAGGAGCTTGAACAAATCCTCTGTCAGTGATGGCGCTGCGACAGATGCAGCGGGCCTCAGCAAGCGAAGGACATCTTTAGCACTGAAATTGTACTGAGCCTTTAGCGCCATTAACTCTTGACAGAATCTCGCTTCCTTATCAAGGCCGCAGTCGTACTGGAGCTTTTCCACCCTGCCCATCGTAGACAAGAGTTCCATGATCACTGTCATTAGCCCTCTCCTATGCAGCGAACTAATATGATTGCTTTAGCGCTACGGCTAAATCCGCCAAAGCGCACTGGTTCGAAAACCCTAAACTAGAGCCGTTTTACGATCGGAAATACCCCCTTCATTGTCTACACCAATGCCAGGTTCAACGCCTTGAGGGATGCGCTTCATAAGTAGATCAAAGCCAACGCTACCGCGAACCTCATGCTCGTCTATAAGCTCAATAAGCTCTACTACCTCCTGATCCGTATAGCCGTATCGACTGATCAGCTCATCCAGCTTCGCGCTGAACTCACGATCCAGCCGAAAATTGACGTCACTGCTCTCAAGCTCGCGCATCTCGCCGAGCGTCTTCTCAAGCAAGCTTTTAAGCTGTAGGTACCTAACGAATGTATGGGATCGAATCATGGCTTCGTACCAGGCGTTAGCTCGACCTGAGTGTAGCGCACGACATATTTGACTTAAAGGTGTCAAAGGCATTTGCCTTACCTGTTTAAACCAAACCACTTTAGATTCAATGAGTTACTTTGAACGACACCTTAATGAATCTGCCAACCGGCGACAGATGGACATTCTGCCCGCCATATTGCCCAAAGGGGAGCACCAGGGCCATCACAGGCGCCACAAATTTATTATAAGATTCAGGGGCTTAGTCTTATTCAACCATAAACAGTAACAATTGCCTTACGGCCATCTTCAGGGCTGTGACCGAGGAGCTTAAGCCGGAAGTCTTCGCCTGCTCGCCTATGCCTAAAGCGCATATTGTCAATATTGCCATCTGCTACCTATGCCTAAAACGCATGTTGTCAATTTAAGCCTTAATATGCGCCAGCCCAACCCTCAAATTAGCACGCCCGTGGCAGAGAATTTTTCTACCGAAAACAAGCACCATCGTGTTCGACAGACAAATAAACAGACCCCTCTAAACCGGAGCCTCCATGGTTTTCGAAAGATTTCTTGTGATTTGCTGGCGGTCGGAATTCAGCATTATTCTCTTTATTGACGGTATTTAATTTTCGATGCCGCATCGTCGCGCTGGAGGAAATTCCGCCCTCGGAAGGCCTGAGGAATTGGGCTGGCATGAGCCTGGATATGCCAAGGAGCAATTCCTAGGGCATGGCATACGGGGGCAGCCGGGTGCTGCTGTCATCTGCTCATTCCGGTAATGAATGAACTAAATTTATTGCTGATATTTACCTGCGCACCTCCACCTTTGTGCGTCACACTCTGAGCTCCCAGGAAAGCAGTGTAATCAGGCGCATTCCAATGGTGAGCCAACCTTTCATATCTGTAAAGCTCCTCAAGCCTGAGGTTATTTCATATCGCGGGCAACGCCGGCACGTGGACGACCATTGAAATAAGCGCACGGATCATGACCAGCTTTAGACCTTTACGTGTGCTCTACTCAAAAAAATACGCGCAGCTTTAGTGATGCCTTAACAACCAAGCAAGTTTAACAAGGTCGTCAATCTGCAGATTTCTGAGAGCACTCTCCCAGATATCATCAAGTTGATACGGCTGAAAGCATTGCGCCAAGGACTTTAGCTCTTCGCGAGACTCAGGAAATAAACAATCAGTAAAGACAAACGTACGACGAAGCAAGTCCACTTCCTCTTTAGGAATCCGATCATATGCAAACCCTAGAAGCAAGTAAGCAAATGCTAGGATGCGTGGCGAAGCCGATTCGATATTTTTAACCATTTGCCCTACCGTCGGCTTTTCGTACTGGTACGTGTTCAATCTGGAACCGCGCTGGCCTTTGAAAAACCAACGGGCAACTCCACCATCACTGACGAGATTGCCTTGGTACAAAAAGAAACCGAGCATGAAGTAAAGCGCATACTTCGAGGGTTGCTGGCCAGATGGGACAGCGGGCGCATACTCAACCCACCGCTGAATCCGGCACACTATTCGACACACGCTGGCTTCTAGTGATGTTGATTGATAGCCCGACTCATGTCGGGAGACTAGGCCTACACCATGATCAAAGTAACCCCGCAGCGTCTGTTGCATGTACGCTTGCCATGCTCCTGAGAGCTCGCTCAAGCTCCCCTTCTCCAGTTGCTGCAGCAGGACGGGCTGTTGGTGCGCCGTGCAGAGGGCGGCCCCCCTGTTGCGCCATGCCCGCCTTAGCCCTGGGGCTCTCATTGCTGTCACGTCGTCCGCTAGGCATTGAGCACAGAAACGGAGGTTATCTTGATGGCTCACCGCGTTGCTTGGCAGTTTGAAACGTCCAGCCAAATGGGCGCCTAGCGGGCCACCGAACGCCTGGAGAAAGGCTTCAGACCTATAAAGGTCATCATACTCAAGGTCTTTAGCTTCCTGGTCTTGATCCTGGGTTCGGGGATTTCCGAGCAGCACCTCTGGGTTCCATTGCGTTTGAACCACATCGTCCATTCTACTTGCGGCAGCTTTTGAGTAAGGCTCATGTGTGAAATCGTCAGCTGTACATGCCGCAAACGGCGTAGCGGTCGGCTTGAACAGTCCGATGCACCATTCAAGAAAGCCATCGTGGAGGGTGCTGACAGTGCTCGACGTAGCGTTACGAGAAAGCCATGACCCCAGGGTCTCATCATATACGGGCGTCAAATAGCCAAAAAAGAGCTGATTACGTTTGGGCCGTATTAACAAGTCGCTCGAAACCTTTCTTAACATGCTCTCTGGGATACGGCTACAGATGCTCACTTCAGAAAGCTCAGCGTGTATTTCGTTCTCGACCATAACCGGAGCATCAGCGGAGTCAGTGGCTCGTTCTGGAGGGATCTCAAAGCCAAGCTCCAACTGCACCTCCATCTGTCGAACTTCGATCAAAGAAAAGGGCAGCGCCAGTTGCATGGCATCCTGGAAATCGGTTTGGTCGGGTGTGCCTAAGAACAACGCCCCCGCCCCATAGGCACTATGGTCGCCAGTTTGCTTCAATGGGCTCGGAGGTTCGCCAGAGAGCTGGCTGCGTCGTTGGTCGACTCAGTCAATGAGCCTGCATCTTCGGCTTGGCCTGACGAGATTGCTGGGCCTACTCGGTCTGGAAGCTCTGGTAGAGTCGAATTTGCAGTGTTGGCGGGTGCTACGCTACTGAAAGCAGGCCGCGATATCACGTCTTTAGAAGGTGTGTTGGAACTTCCGGGTGACAACCACGCCGCCAGGAGCCCTTTCACTACCGATACCGTATTTCCTACCAACCCCTTTGTGTGAGCATGCAGGATGCTAACGTCGAGCCCCTCCGGGCCCAAGGGACAAGGATTGAGCGCCAGGAAGGCGCCAGCGCCCAGTTGAGTGTCTCCAGCGGAGAACTCCGACACCATGGGGTTGGATATCGGCGCAGGCGGCGAAAGCGGCACATGACCTGATTGTTTGGCCGTGACCTGATCGGTTAGCAGCAGAGGCGCGCGGATGGGGAGCAGGAATGGACTGAGGCTCTCCGAATTCCCTATCGGTGCAAACGTCCTCACCACATCTCGCACGAACCCCAAGTAGGATTGATCGCAGCGCATCGGCCTAAGATCAACATACTCGACATCCATCCCGTCCGCTATCGCCCTGTCCCCCACTACCGTCAGCGAGTCGCGCAGCCCACAAAGCACGACGAGGTGGTTATACGGAGGCAGTGTCAGCCGATGGATCGAGTCGTAGATGTTCTCTTTCTTTATCTGGTGCTTATGAAAAAAGTCGTGAGCATCTTCGCAGATGACAGCCCGGTAACACCGCAGATGCATAGCGGCTTCGTAGTGGCGTGTCACCCGCCGAGCCGCGGTAATATCGAAGGACGAGCTGGGCAAGCCGAGCGACTTGAAGAGGTGCGTGGAGAAAAGAAAATCTGCATTGAAAGGTAATCGCGGGATGAAAGCGGATTTGATATTGCTGCGTAATAGCAATGAATGAAGGCGTGAAGCGAAAGCGCTAGCTCCCGCTCCAGCCTCACCTCGAACAATGATTATCTTGCCTCGACCATTTCCTCCGCGCAGTCTGATTGACTGAAGAACAGAATCAAGCGGCGCTTGATTTGCAGAACCTCTGATCCAGCGCCTCCCCATGTTCAGTTGTCCAAAAAGCCCGGCAGGCGTGCCTCGAAGCACACCTCCAGCAGGGGTTCATCGATGCACTCATGACTGCTTTCGATGGCCATCTTGGCAGCAGTGGTCAAGACCCAAACGATGTCCCGCGTGCTGCCCCGACATTTTGTGGCCAGGGTCTCCTGGATTTCCTTTGTATCCAGAATCGATGGCTTGCGCAGCGGCATGAACCGTACAAACGCCTTGAGGAAACGGGAGAAATCCTCCCCCTCGGCCTCCCACAAGGGTACCTCCCACACCCCGAACCGGGAGCGCAGCTGGGGATCCACGCTAAGGTAGATCTTAAGATCCTCGGTACCAGCAATCACCAAGCTGACCCCAAAGTCCCGATTCGCCATCGCACGCAGATAGGTGTAATTAGGCTGCAGGAGCATGGCTTTCACCCCACTAAGCGCATTGCCTTCGTCAAGAATACATACAGCCAATTGGATCTCTTTGATCCGCTCGGAGATACGGTGTACGCCGCTTGCGGTGCAGAGCGACTTGACCGGCTCGGTAAACCCCAGATGGCTGAGGAACACCTGCTGCAAGTCGATATGCCGACCGTAGTCCGACAGATCGATGGTTAGAATCGGTGTAGCGTCTGGCGTATTGAGCCGCGCATTAACCTGCTCGATCATCTTCGTTTTGCCGATGCCACTGACCCCGATTAGTGCCATACAGGATCGGCTACCCATCCGGGTCGCCCTGACCATACGCTCAATGTCCGTAATGAACGTTTGGCTACTATTGGTTTTGATCCATATTGGGTTATCGCAATACGCGATTCGCGCTTCGGCATCGAGCATTGCCACCTGTTGAACCTTCTGAGCGAGATGTGGGTAGTCCATGGCTACTCCTCCTCAAAAGGTTCGACATCAACGGCAAAGTTCCGGATGGCAAGCTTCGGCTTTTTGGCACGCCGCTCGTGATGGGTCAGGAGAGGACTTTCCTTGTCCTGCTCATTGATTTCACGCTGCTTCTGCATCGCAGGAATATCACGCAGGATGCTCTGGAGAAGCAGGTTTGAACGAGCCAAGAACGCCTTCACAGCTCGCTCGCCAAACTTGCCAGCGCGTTTGAGATACTTCTGCAAGATCGCTTTGGCGGTCAGCGTCCCGGTGGTCTTCTCGCACGCAGGCACTTCAATCCATTGACCTTCGAACCGGGCCAATACGGCAGACAGATTTACGGGATCGTATTTAACTCGGATGTGCTTGCCCACCATTCGGCGAAGCACGTTATTAGAGTAACGGAAGCCGTTTACTTTGAGACCAGTTTTGCTCATCACCGGGTATTTTTCAGGCAACACCTCGATGATGAAATTCTTCGCATCGTGTACACACCGGGGAGCCATAGGGCGCCCCTTCTCATCCCGAAGCGCCTCCGTCCAACGATCGCGTGGAGTTTTACCGTCCTCCCCAGGTGTGTCGTGGTATTCACACACCGCAAGAGTAAAGTACTGGATGAACTCCTCCAACGTCATAACGGCATGCTTTTTCGGATTGAAATCCCGATCCTTGCGAGGTCGAGATGCCGTTCCGCCAGGAAGCATATGGACATAGCCGATGTTCAACGTTCCGAGTACGCGCTCGCAGATCCCGCCATCTTGCTTCTGATGCCGATGCTGCAGCTTGATGCCTTCTAGGGCGCAGGCTGCCTCAAGGTTTGCCGAGCGGAACTCACGCGCATTATCGGTCAACAACTCCTCGAAAAGGCCGTAGAATTCGTACTCGTGTTGCTCTAACCCCAAGCTCTTCATGAACGCTTCCTTGCTCATAACAGCATGCTTCAAGGTGTGAGCAACGCTAGCCAGGCTGGGATATCGGAAGCTTATATAGAATCCCAGGATGACTTTCGTTTTAGCGCAGATAGCGAGAGTGATCCACGGACGACCCACTGGATCTGTGTGATTCCCACGCCCACACAGAAAAATATCTGCAATGGTGTGATCCATTTGTACCTGCTCAAGGGCGCGACTGAGCTCACGAAATCCGTCTCGGAGCTTGAATGCATCGTTGGCGTGATCCTTCCCATGCACCTGAAGATCTTTGTCGTATTCGGGCAGGTGATTCATTCGATCGCATACAGTTTCATACGAGGGGGCATCAATTTTCAATCGCCAGCATGCAGCTTGTACTCCCTTCCAAACTGTGCGATATGAAGCATCGTCACCCCGATAAAGCCACACATGCTCAGCTATAATCTGCTCAACCTGGGGAGAAATAGCCTTAGTTCCTTTCTTACGGCCCCGTTTTTTACCAAGCAAACTGATAGGGCCCAATTCTGCGCTGAAAAGCTTACGCACTTCGTAATAACGCTGAATACTCAGACCACATTCCTTGGCGGCCTCTTCGACTGTCAGCTTCTCGGCGAATTGTTTTTCAATCATTTCGAACCGATGTCGTGCCTGTTCTTTCTGCGCCGGGGTGAAATCTTCTCCTAGGATCAACGCCCGCTTTGCGGTTTTTTCTGCGTTTTTCGTCTCGGCCGCTTGAATGATTGTGGCGTGATCGACCGAATCTACTAGAGCAGAACTGACTAGTCGCAGTGCATCGTTATGAATGCTTTTAAGATGGAGCTTGCGAGTTGACTCATCAATTCCCTCGACGACCCAAATGCTCCCTTCAAAAGTCACAAGTTGCTTGCTGCCATCTGGATTGGTGTATGTGCCCATAGCACACCTCCAATCGACCAGGCGGCACCGCTAGAGCGCAAGCGCCGCGCTGGTCGGAAGCCTCGACAGGCTGATTACTCTGGGGCTGCCGAGGAGTTGAGTTTCGGGCTAGTCCGGTGGGTAGCCCCCTGGTTTTTCCGAGGATCCGTCACGGGTCAACGGGTGGAAGCGCAGCACCTCACGCGAAAACAAGCAGTCAATTCGTGTGGCCACCGCCTGGTAAGACGGGGACTTGACGCCCACTTCCTTGCACTTGGCTCTGACATTTCCCCACACAGACCTCTTAGTGGCGCATTGGTCGAGCCAGCCGGCTCGGAAAGCATGTCCGATGATCTCTTCAACCTCAGGAGGCAGCACCGCAGGCTCATAAGCCAGCTCAGCGATGCCACGCAACGACCGAGCGTCGAGGGACTGCAGGTCAATTTGATGCTTATGAGGCCAAGCACCGTTTGCATTGCTCTCATTAGCATCCATCGGCTTGTTCACGACCACTGGTGAGATAAACGCCTTCGCTGGATCGCGAGCGAAAATTACCGGCTGGAAGGCACGCTGCCCTGGATAGCAAATGCAGAGCTTCACCGAACCTTCGACTCTCATAAAACGGAGCTTGGGCAGTAGCTCACAAGAGGACGGAATGGCGGGGAAAAATTGGTTCCCGAGGATCAGGCTGCGAGAACTGCAAGCTCTTGGGATAGCAACAGCTTTGATAAGCCTTAACTTCGGACGATTGTCATTGGCCATGGTGAGCCTCTCTTTAAGTCAGCGTTGCTAATGCGTAAAGGAAGGTTTGCCTAGTATCGGCATCCACTCACCATCCGATTCAAGCATCACTTCCCAAACAGGCTATGTATGTTTATCCATAATGGCATTGCGCCAAGAATCGTTCTAAAATCATAGCCACGGTTTATGTCTAGCCGGCAAATTCAGGCTGTCAAATGGTGGTAAATTCTTCTATTCAGGTATGTTAGAAAATTCAATCAGTTAAGCTAAAAAATTTACATTGTCACAGAATTGAAATGAAGAAAAAACGTTGGATATTTTCTTCTTTTATGCTCTATAGGGAATAAGGGGCAGGAAAAGGCGGGGAATTCGGGGGATCGGTTTTCAAGGGCTGGTCACACTGCAAAGACTCATCCGCCTCGCAGTCATCACCCTGGACAACGAGAAACAGACCACTGGCCTCAGCGCCACATGATCGTTTCGCGTGCCACCTGCAGAAAAGCCCGCACCGCACCGTTGACCTCGTC
>Ga0160437_1000869_pt1 | contig 14531 bp, 15 predicted proteins | sample HID1975I_E0MG_FD_108227 | JGI IMG/M metagenome (GOLD analysis project Ga0160437, IMG submission 108227) | Enriched soil microbial communities from UW Madison campus, WI, USA - HID1975I_E0 MG | ecosystem: Environmental > Terrestrial > Soil > Unclassified | place: USA: Madison, Wisconsin... | reverse complement strand
TTGCTCCTTGCTTTGTCCGAGCAATGACGGATTGGGGCAGTCGAGGGTTGCCGCAACGGGAGTCGACCGACCCGGCGTTGTGTAATACGGACGAGCGTAGTATTTGGCGAGGGCTGTGTCAAGGTGCGTTGGAGCATGGACGCTTGTCAATGTGCGGGGCCCCGGCCCGCTTAGGCCAGATTTTCCGGAAAAATGAGCGTGTTCTGCAGCTTCTCGACCATACCGTTCCCGAGCGCAACGGCATATGGCGTAGTAAGTTCTTCGCCGGGCATGAATCCAAGTCTCGCAGGGCGGAAGCCGGGTGGCGGCCAATCTTGGACCCCCAGTTCCTGGTCGATCAACTTTGGCCGGTGCAGCCTTCCATGTGGCCGCGTTTAACCTCTCTGTTGGACCCGCACGCATGTAGCATTCAGCTCGAAGAGACAATTCTTTGCCATGCGAGAGGTACGCAGTGGTGGCTTGCTGTGAAGTGCCGCCTCAGTCGGTCCCGTATGGCACTAGACAAATCATCAGGCGACGCTATGGCTCAGAGCGGCTTTTCCATGCTGGACCCACTACAGGTGTGGCGCGATGCGCTTTCGAAATGGGAGGGGAGTGCGAATTCGCTGGCCAACAAGGAAATGGGCTCCGAAGAGTCGGTCCGCGCCATGCAGGCAATGATGAGCGTGGTGATGGGGCTGCAGCAGACACTGGGCAAGGCCAACGGCGTACTGCTGAAGGAACTGAACCTGCCCAGCCGCAACGACATCGTCGAGATCGGAACCCGATTGCAGCGCATCGAGGACATGCTGGAACAGCTGTCACGCCAAATGGGCAACCCGGTGGCTTCGGCCCCGGGATCTGCCCCGGCAACGATGCCGCCCCGCACCCGCAAGCCGGCCCCCGTGATAGAGGCGGCGGCTGCGGCCGCCGCCCCGGCAGCGGCACCGGAAGCGTCCCAAGGCAGTAAACCCGCCGCTCGCAGCCGTGGCGGCACCGGCAAGTCCTCTCGGGCGGCAGGTGCCAAGGCCGCCACCGCCCGTCAGCGCTCCCCCAGGAAAAAGGCCTGACACCGTGGCCAGCACCGCCAGGCAACCCGGCATACAGGCACCCGACGAAGACTGGGTGCAGAAGATCCGCGACGAAATCGATCGTGCGGTGCAGCGCAGCGTCAAGGGCGTGGAGTTCCTGGGCGCGCCGCCGGCCACCGTGGGAACCACGCCCAAGGACGTGCTGATCAACCGCGGCACGCTGAGCCTCTACCACTACCGGCCCATGGCTTCGGAGATCTACCGCATTCCGCTGCTGCTGGTGATGGCCACCACCAACCGTGCCTACATCTTCGACCTCGCGCCGGGGCAGAGCCTGGTGGAATACCTGCTGAAAGCCGGCTACGACGTTTACGTGATGGACTGGAACCCGCCGCGCGCCGACGAGGCGAACCTGCAGCTGGAGGACTACACGCTGAAGTTCATCCCCGAATGCGTGCGCCGGGTGCAGGAGGATTCGGGCGTCGACGACATCAACATCATCGGCTACTGCATGGGAGGCGTGCTGTCCACCGTCTATGCCGCGTTGCATGCCGATGGGCCGATGCAGAACCTCGTGTGCTTCACCACGCCGGTCGATTTCAGCAAGATGGCGCTGTTCCAGGCCTGGTCCGACAAAAAGCATTTCAACATCGACAAGATGGTCGATGCGACGGGCATCGTGCCGGCCAACGTCATCACCGGGGGCTTCGACGCCCTGCGGCCGACCGGCCGCGTGACCGGCACCCTGCGCCTGTGGGACAACCTGTGGAACGACGAGTACGTCCGGCAGTACCGCATGATGGACCGCTGGGGCACCGAAACCCTGCCGGTGGCCGGCGCCTACCTCAAGCAGACCATCAAGTCGCTGATGTGGGACAACGGGCTGTACAACGGCACGCTGACCGTCGGTGGCCGCAAGGTCGACCTGAAGAAGATCAAGGTGCCGCTGCTGTCGGTGGTGGCCGAGCACGACCACATCGTGCCTTACGACTGCGCCCATCCGCTGATGGACAAGGTGGGCTCCACCGACAAGGAAGAAGTGATGCTCAAGGGCGGCCACGTCAGCCTTGTCGCGGGCCCCAACGCCGTCAAGCGCCTGTGGCCCAGGCTGGACCAGTGGCTGGGAGAACGATCGACATGAACACCACCGCAACTGCAACCGCCGCCGCCGGGCGCAGCTACCCGCGCTCCGTCGACTGCAACGGAACCGCCGTGCAGATCGACGTGCTGCGTGCCGGCGACGAAGCCGCGCTGCTGGCCTTTGCTCAGGCGTTACCCGCGCACGACCTGCTGTTCACCTACCGCGATATCAGCCAGCCGCGCGTCATCAAGGCATGGATTCGCGAGGCGGTGGAGCGCCAGCGCATGCCGAGCTTGCTTGCCTGGCTGGACGGTAAGGTGATCGGCTGCGCCTCGCTGATCCATGACGATTTCTCGTGGTCGCCGCACGTGGGCGAGCTGCGCGTGGTGGTCGGCGCAGACGCGCGGGGCCTTGGGCTGGGCCGGCAACTCATCCAGGAGAGCTTTGCGCAGGCGCTCGCGCTGGGACTGGAAAAGCTGGTGGCCCAGATGACCACCGACCAGCGCGGCGCCATCGCCATGTTCGAGAGCATGGGCTTCCGCGCCGAGGCGCTGCTGGCGGGCCATGTGCGCGATCGCGATGGCGGCAAACACGACATCGTGATGCTGAGCCACAACGTCGCCGAGGTGGCGGCGCGGCTGTCGGCCTACGGTGTCGGCGAGTAATTCATCCACCACAAGGAGACAAGCATCATGGATCTGAGCGCGATGCTCAAGGGCAAGGGCGTGCTGATTACCGGCGCCTCGGGCGGGCTGGGAGCGCACTTCGCGCAGGTGGCGGCGCGCAACGGTGCGCGCGTGGTCATCGGCGCGCGGCGCAAGGCCAAGCTCGATGCGCTGGCCGGCGAACTAAAGACCCTGGGCGCCCAGAGCGTGCTGGCGGTCGACATGGACGTGGGCAGCGAAGACGCCATCCGCGCCGCCTTCGACGCGGTGGAGGCCGAGGGCGGCCCGGTGGACGTGGTGGTCAACAACGCCGGCGTGGGCGGGGAGGGCGCGGCGATCGACATGAGCGCGGCCGACTTCGACGCCACCGTGCAGACCAACCTGCGCGGCGTGTGGCTCACGTCCACCGAGGCGGCACGGCGCTGGCGCGCGGCGGAGCGGGGCGGTTCCATCATCAACATCGCCTCCATCCTGGGTGAGCGCGTGGCCCACATGGTGGTGCCGTACTCGACCACCAAAGCCGCCGTGATTCAGATGACCAAGGGCTTGGCGCTGGAGTGGGCGCGCTACGGTATCCGCGTCAACGCCATTGCCCCAGGGCACATCCGCACCGACATCAACGACGCGTTTTTCGAAACTCAGGCCGGGCAGGACATGATCAAGCGCATGCCCATGCGAAGGTTGGGCAGGGCCGAAGAGCTCGATGGGGCCTATTTGCTGCTGGCCACCGAAGCATCGTCGTGGATGACAGGCGCGTTGATTGCCGTGGATGGCGGGCACTTGGTGTCCTCGCTGTAGACGATGGCTAGCGAAATTGGCCTTCCGGCCGTGCGGCGCGCGGTGCGGCTTGACCCGGAGGCGCATGCTTTGCTACGCGCCATCAATGTCATGCTGCCAAGACTTGATCAGCAACTCCCCCGATTGCGGCAGATGCGCCGGCGCTGGCACCTGCTGGCACGTCTACTGGGGCGGAAGGTGCCTGTCGCTCACGTTGACGACCGAAGCATCCAGGGCCCGGGTGGGCTGTTGAAGCTGCGCATTTTTAGGCCGGGTCTTGCGGGCACGGGTGATGCGAAGGCGCCTGTGCTCCTGTGGTTTCATGGTGGGGGATTCGTGCTCGGCAGCGTTGCAACCGCGGATTCGATCTGCCGCAATCTCGCGGCGCGCAGCGGCGCCGTCGTGGTGACCGCGCAGTACAGGCTGGCGCCCGAGCACGCGCTACTTGCGGGCCGTGAAGACAGTCTGGCGGTGCTGGGCTGGTTGGTCGCGAACTCGGACGCGCTGGGCATAGATCCTGCGCGTATCGCGGTCGGTGGCGATTCGGCCGGCGGTAACCTGGCCGCGGTGCTGGCGCAACAGGCAGTACCTCACGGCTACCCCGCGCCAGTACTACAAGTGCTGGTCTATCCGGCAACCAACCTGCGCGACGAGCCGCCTTCCCGGACTGAGAACGGCAAGGGGTATCTGCTGACGGCCGAGTCCATTGCGTGGTTCGATGCGTTGGCTGCGGCCCGTGGCCCCGTGGATGCAAACGATCCCCTGCTCTCACCTGCGCTGGCGCGCAACTTGAGAGGCTTGCCACCCGCATTGATCGTGAGCGCCGGCTACGACCCCATCCGCGACGATGGCCTGACCTATGTGGGCCAGCTGCGCGCAGCCGGCGTGCCGGTGCATTTACTTCACTACGGTGGGCAGTTCCACGGCTTCCTGAACTTCGACACGGTGTTGCGCGCGGCGCGCGACGCTTTCGACCGCATGGGCGCTGCACTGGCCGACGTCTTCGCGGGTCGTGGCGCACCGGACCGGACGTGCGAGATCACCGCTTCGAATGGGCCGCAGGGCTTGGCCGGCGAAGCGGCGCGAGACCTTCTTGTCGGCGGGTTGATGTGGGGCGAATGGCTGGAGCGGTCGCGCAACGGGTTGCTGGGCGCGGCCGCTCCTGAACACCCGCTCTTCAACCCCGCGACCACGGCGCGCGCGCGGTGGTCGTCAGCCCTCGCGCAATTGGAAGTGTGTGAGACCTACGCGGTCGCGCCTCGGGCCTGATCGCTCAATCGAGCGTGATGCCGCCCATGTCTTTCACCACTTTGCCCCAGCGGTCGGTATCGGTGCGCACGAGCTCTTCGAACTTGGCGCCCGACAGCCCCGTGGCCGTATAGCCCAACTCGGCCATGCTTGCCTTCAGTTCGGCCGTCTGCAACACCTTGCTGATGGTGTCGGCCAGCTTGTCGGTGATGTCCTTCGGTGTCTTTGCGGGCACGAACACACCCAGCCAGCCGGTCATGGCCGTCAAGCTAGGTTGCCCGGCTTCGGCGAATGTGGGCACATTGGGCAGCGCCGGATCGCGCTTAGCGCCTGTCTGCGCCAGCGGCCGCACCTTGCCACCCTGAATGAGACCACGTGCCGAGCCTAGGTCCGCGACTACTGAGGTTACGTTGCCGCCAATTAAGTCGGTGAGTGCCGGGGCAGCGCCCTTGAAGGGGACGTGCAGCAGGTCGATTTCCGCTGCCTTGCCGAAAGCGGCCCCTAGCAGATGGCCGGTCGTGCCGTTGCCGTACGAACCAAAGCTCGCCGAGCCCGGCGTCGCCTTAGCCGCGGCCACGAATTCGGCCAGCGTCTTTGACGGGTTGGTGGCGCTCACCAGCAGCAGCAGTGGCGTGTTCCCTGCCTGTGCCACCGGCTGCAGATCCTTGGACGGGTTGTAGGGTAATTTTTTGTAGACGTGCGGATTTAGGTTGATTGATGAGCCCGCAGTGAACAGCAACGTGTACCCATCTGGCGTCGCCTTGGCCACCGCGTCCAGGCCGATGATGGCGCCTGCCCCCGGACGGTTGTCGACCGTGACCGATTGGCCCAGCGCTTCGCTCATCTTCCTGCCAAGTTGGCGTGCAATGGCGTCGACGCCACCGCCGGCTGCATAAGGCACGACCATACGTATGGGCTTGTTGGGGTAGCCGGCGGCGGTCTGCCCGTGAGCGGTACCGGCAAGAGTAGTCCAGGCAAGGAGCCCAGCGGCAACGAAAGAACGCTTCTTCATCAAACTTGTCTCCTGGAGTCGGCAGCCCTCACTGTGGCCGCGTATGTGATGCGAGGGATTGTTGAGCGCCCCGCAAGCAGCACCAAGGTCACGTGCGGTCAGAAACCGGTGGCCCGCGGCCAACATGGCCCACTGCTTGGACCCGATGGGCCTAGGCTGTGTTCAGCGGCGGAAGTCGCTCGGGCTCTTGTGCGTCCAGCGGCGGAAGGCATGGCGGAAGTTCGCGCCATCGCTGAAGCCTAACGTGGCTGCAATGTCGTCGATGCTCATGCGCGTGCTGCGCAAATATTCCTTAGCGAGGTGGCAGCGCACGTCGTCCAGAATCTCCTTGTACGAGGTGCCCTGTGTCGTCAAATGGCGGCGCAGCGTACGGGAACTGGTGTTGAGTTTCCTCGCTAGTGCTTCCATGTCGTCGAACTGGCCCGGCCGATCCAGCAGTAGGTTGTAGACGCGGCGGGTCAGGCCGCTGGAGGTCTTGGCCTCCAGCAGCATGCGTTCGCACACCTCGGCCGCCATCGCCACCGTGATGTGGTTGCGGTACGCGGTGGGGGTGTCCAGCAGTGCCGAGGGATAGCGCAGTTCGTTGTCCGGCTGGTCGAATTCGATGGGGCAGCCGAAGTACTCGCCGTACAGCGCGGCGTGCTCCGGCCGCGGGTAGCGCGCGCGCAGGCGACTCAGCTTGAATTCGGGGCCGAGCATGTCGCGCGCCAGTGTCTGGTGAATGCCGTACTGGAACTCAACGAAAAAGCGGTGCAGCGCATCGTCGGCGCCTAGGCCCAGCACGTCGTCGAACGTCCAGACAGCCTCGCCGGCCTCTTCGCGAAAACTCAGCGTCACGGTGGGCGTAGCCAGCCGGTGGAACTTCACCGCCATTTGCGTGACCTCGCGTAGGGTCTCGCAGCACAGCAGCGCATAGCCGTACATCCCGTAGCTGGACACATGCATTCGCGTTCCGGCGCGGAAGGGAAGGGCCGGATCGCCGGTGACCGCCATTCCGTTGCGGCAAACGGTCATGAATTGGCGGATGGAGGTTTTTAGCGCGGTGCTGCGCAGGTCGTTGGCCTGCAGGCCGGTACGTTCCAGCGTTCGTGCGGGATCGATGCCAGCCTCAGCCAGCGTGTCAACCAAGGTCGCGATCTTGTAGGGAAGGTAGACGCGTTCGTCGGCCAGCGGCAACTGCACCTTTGGAGGGGTTTGAGGGCGAGTCACTGCGATGAAGTCTCCCTTAGGGTCAACCCGAATACGCCCGTAGTAGACATGTCCGGAACTCACCTCATGTTAGCCGTTGTGCACCTGTCATCGCAAACGGCGAGCTCTCAAAATGCCACAGCACGCAAGGAGACAACGTGAGCGCGCCACATATTGAAAGAACTCCCTCGGCCTACGGCTATCCGTTGTTGATCAAACAATTGCTTCACGCTCCGCTGCAGCATGCGGGCGACCAAGAAATCGTCTATCGCAATCTGGCGCGCCACACCTATAGAGAGACGCGCGAGCGTATCGGAAGGCTGGCCGATATGCTGGCCGCCCAGGGTGTGGGCGCTGGTGACACTGTGGCCGTCATGGACTGGGACAGTCACCGGTATCTTGAAGCCTATTTCGCGGTGCCGATGATGGGTGCCACGCTGATGACTGTGAACGTTCGGCTCTCCCTCGAGCAAATTCTCTATACGCTTGACCACTCGGGCGCCAAGTTGCTGCTAGTAAATGCAGAGTTCGGCTCAATAGTGGAAGAGTTGTTGCCCAAGCTCACTAAGGTCAAGACCTTCATCCTGCTTGACGACGATGCGGCCGGCTCCGGCCATGGCATTCCTTTTGCGGGCGAGTACGAGTCGCTGCTGGCCGTGGCGTCAGGCGACTACCGTTTTGAAGACTTTGACGAAAACGCTCGCGCCACGGTGTTCTACACCACTGGCACCACCGGACTGCCCAAGGGTGTGTCGTTCAGCCACCGCCAGCTGGTGCTGCACACCTTGGCAACCATGGGCTTCATGGGCACCAGTTCGCCGGGCCAGAACCTGCATCGCGGCGACGTGTACATGCCCATCACGCCGATGTTCCATGTCCACGCCTGGGGCTTGCCCTATGTCGCAACTGCGCTGGGCCTCAAGCAGGTGTATCCGGGCCGCTATGACCCGAAGCTGTTGCTGCAGCTCAAGTCGAGGGAGCGGGTGACGTTCTCGCATTGCGTGCCAACCATCCTGCAGATGCTGCTCAATGTACCCGCGGCAGAGTCGGTCAACTTGCAGGGCTGGAAGATGGTCATCGGCGGCTCGGCGCTGAGCAAGGCGCTTGCCAAGGCCGCGCTGGCGCGTGGCATCGACGTGTGGGCCGGATATGGAATGTCGGAAACCTGCCCCACGCTGTCACAAGCACAGCTCAAGCCAGATTCCATGGCGCTGGGCGAAGACGAACAAATCGCGCAGCGCACCCGTTCAGGCATTCCGTTGCCGCTGGTCGAGATGAACATCGTCGACCCGGAGATGAATACGCTGCCGCATGATGGCCGCTCCACCGGCGAAATCGTTGTGCGCGCACCCTGGCTAACCCAGGCTTACTACCGCAACCCCGATGCGTCGGAAGCTTTGTGGGAAGGCGGCTACCTGCATACGCAGGACATCGGCAGCATCGATGCCGATGGCTATCTGTTGATTACCGATCGCATGAAGGACGTGATCAAGAGCGGCGGGGAATGGGTATCGTCCATCGCTATCGAAGACTTGCTACTGCAGCATGCTGGCGTGGCCGAGGCGGCCGTCCTGGGCATTAAAGATGAAAAGTGGGGAGAGCGTCCAGTCGCGTTGGTGGTGGCGCGCGCCGGCAAGGCAGGCGAGTTGACCGAAGCTGCGCTTAGGCAGCACTTGCTAGCCTACGTGGAAAGCGGCGAGATTTCTAAGTTCGCCGTGCCCGCCACCATCCGAATCGTAGAGGGCATTGCTAAAACCAGCGTCGGCAAGGTCAACAAGCGCGCGCTGCGGGACCAGTACGCCCGTCAATTTGGCGAGCAATGAACGGAACCGCAAAATGAAAATCGAGGAACTATTCAAGCAGGTTAGCACGCCATTAGGCGCGCCGGCCTTTCCGCGCGGGCCCTATCGCTTTCATAACCGGGAATACCTCAACATCACCTACCGCACCGACGTAGAAGCATTGCGCAGTGTGGTGCCGGAGCCCATCGAGATAGACGAGCCGCTGGTGCGCTTCGAGGTCATGCGGATGCCGGACACCACGGGTCTGGGAAACTACACCGAATGTGGGCAAGCCATTGTGGTGCGCCTGGGACAGGAGCGTGGCGAATACCTGCACGCTATGTACGTAGACAATCATCCAGCCATCGCCAGTGGCCGCGAGGTCAGTGCTTTTCCCAAGAAGCTGGGGGCGCCCAGGCTCTACGTCGATTCCGACACCCTGGTCGGCACTCTCGACTATGGCACGCTGCGCATCGCGGTCGCGACAATGGGCTACAAGCACCAACCGCTGCCGCTGGAAGAGGCCCGGGCCGAAATCTGCGTTCCGACTTTCATGCTCAAACTCATGCGTGGGTACGACCGGCAGTTGCGCATCTGCGAATTGGTGCGCTCGCAGATTCAGGACATCGATATCAAGTTTGCCTTTCGTGGGCCGGCGCGGCTGCAACTGTTCGAACACGTGCTAGCGCCGATGGCCGACTTTCCGGTGCGCGAAGTGGTGGCCGCAAGCCACATCGTTGCCGATTTGACGCTGGCGCCGCCGAGAGTGGTTCACGACTACCTGGCAAAGACATCATGAGCAACCCGGTCGAGTCGAGCCGCACTCAAGTGCGTCAGCGCGATCAGGTCGCGGTGGTCGGCGCTGGTGTCATCGGTGCATCATGGGTCGCACTGTTTCTGGCGCATGGCCTGAGGGTCTGCGTGAGTGATCCGCGCGAGGGTGTGGATGTCGAGGTACGCGACTATGTGTCGCGCGCCATGCCCACGCTGGCGCAGCTTGGAGCGCCACGGGCGAATGATGAGATTGGCGAGCGCCTTCGCTTCGAGCCCGACCTTGAGCGCGCGGTGGCGCAGGCCGACCAGGTGCAGGAAAACGGCCCCGAGAGGCTAGATTTCAAGCGCCAGCTCTGGCGTCGTATCGAGCAGGCGGCGCCGGCTGACGCGTTGTTTCTTTCGTCTAGTTCAGCGCTGCCGGCCACTGACCAGGCATCGGAGATGGCGACGCCGGAGCGCCTTCTGGTTGGCCACCCGTTCAACCCGCCACACATCATTCCGCTGGTGGAAGTGGTTCCGGGCAAGGCCACTTCGCCCGAGTCGGTGCAAGCGGCCGTGAACTTCTACCGCGCGGTGGGCAAGGTGCCGCAGGTGCTGCGAAAGGAGGTGGCTGGCTTTGTCGCCAACAGGCTGCAGTCGGCCATCTTCCGTGAGTGCGTGGCGCTGGTGGTGGGCGGCGTGGTGAGCGTCGACGAGTTGGACGAGATAGTGACGAATTCGGTGGGATTGCGGTGGGCCGCCGGCGGCCCCTTTGCATCTTTCCACCTGGGTGGCGGCGATGGCGGGCTGCGCAGCTTCGTGGAACAGTTTGGGCCCGGAATGGAAAAGCGTTGGGCCTCGATGCAACGCGAGGTGCGCTTCGACGAGGCCACGAAGAAGTTGCTTTTTGAGCAGGCCGATGCCTCCTACGGCCAGCACACACGCGCCGAACTGGAGGCTATGCGCGATGCACGTCAGATTGCGATCCTGCGGGCACTGAGCGGCGGGAGCGAGAGCAGTAAGGGTTGAGCGCAATGAGCGACAGCATCACGAAAGACATTCAACGCGCATTGGCTGCTCCGGCGACGCGTGCTGACGGCTTCGATCCGCACGCTCACCTGCGCAACGTGCTGCAGGACGTTGGAATGGCGCCCGAAGACAGCGGTGGCGCCATCCAATTCACCGGACAGGACCCGGTCATCCCAAGCGCGTTCCGCATCGCCTCTGCGGCTGGCATCGGGCTGGTAGCCAAGTCGGTGGCCATGGCTGCTCTGTGGCGCTATCGCGGTGGCGCGGGGCAGGACATTGCGATGGACGTGCGCCGCGCGCCGCACCGCTTGTGCCCGTTCTATGACCGCAAGTGGGAACTGATCAACGGCTACCCACCGCGCAACACGGCCGACCCGGATTCGCCGTTCACGCTCAAGTTCTACGAAACGGCCGATGCCCGCTGGGTGATGCCGCTCAACCTTTACCCGCGCATCAAGTCGTCTGCGCTGCGACTGCTGAACTGCAGCGACAGCGAGGCCGCCGTGGCGCAGGCCATTCGCGGCTGGAAGGCGCGCGAGCTGGAGGAGGCGAGTGCCCAGGCCGGCATCGTGATGCCGATGCTGCGCTCGGTCGAGGAATTCATGGAAGAGCCGCAGTACCTGGATGTGCTGCGCAGCCTGCCGCTGATCGAGATCGAGCGCATCGGCGACTCGGCGCCCGAGCCCTTCACGCCCAACCCCCAGCAGCCGCTCGACGGTGTGCGTGCGCTGGGCTTGGCGCGGGTCATCGCGGGTGCCGGCACGGGCCGAACGTTGGCGCTGCATGGCGCTGACGTGCTCAACCTCTGGCCGCCCAGCGATTTTGAGAGCGATCTGCTCTATGCCACGGCTAACGTCGGCGTGCGCTCCGCGTTGCTCGACGTGGCAGATCGTGAGAATGGCGGCTTCGCCCGCGCGCAGGCGCTATTGACCGACGCGGATGTGTTCTTTGCCAACCGGCGCCAAGGATATCTGGAGCGCCGTGGCCTTTCGGCCCGGCAAGCGGCCGCCGTGCGGCCAGGCATTGTCCATGCCAGCATCAGCTTGCATGGCGAAACCGGCGCCTGGGCAAGCAGGCCTGGTTTCGACCAAACGGCTGGCTGCGTGACAGGTGTCATGACGCTCGAAGGCTCACCCAGCAAGCCGAAACTGCCGGTAATCATGGTCGTCAATGACTACCTGGGCGCTTGGCTGCTGACCACAGGCATCGTGGCCGCGTTGATGCGCCGCGCTCGCGAGGGCGGCAGCTACAGGGTGCATGTGTCACTCACACGGCTGTCGTTGTGGCTCTACACGCTGGGCCTGTTCGACAAACGCTACGCGGATGCCACAGCGAATAGTTGCGAAGCCCATCGTTATCTGGGCCCGCATGTGTTTCAGGCCGAAACTCCCATGGGTCTCTATCAGGGCGTGACGGATCAGGTGAGCATGTCCGTCACTCCGGGGCATTACCGGCAAGTGCTGGTACCACGCGGGTCTTCACGCGCGGAGTGGCTGCAGAGGGGCTGAGTCTGGGTGGTTTATTCCACTTAGCGTTGCAGCGTCATCGGCGCCTGCCAGTCCTGCATCTCAAGCCACTGCAACGCAGGAGGCCGCGTTTACGCGCTGCCTGAAAAGAGCCTGCCATCGTCGGAGGCTTCAGTACGGGCAGGCCTTAGATGAGATGTGCGAGAGGACGCGGATGCATCGCTGAGGTTCTTGTCCCCCGCCCCGGTCAGTGCGTTCGCTGACTGGCAGCATATCGATAGCGAGCCGTTGCTCACGACGATTAGCCGCGATGTTCGCTTTCGCGTGCTGGGCTCGCGGTGGAAGAAGGGCTGATTCAAGTAGGAAGCGCCCATGAGCAGCGTTCTCCTGCGATGCTCGGGCCGACGCGCGACGCGCCTCCGCCATAATTGACGGATGGATTGCAAGATCATCGCCGTCGGTAAGCGCCGAGATGGGGGAACCCGCTATTGGTGCCTGGAGCACCATGCAAATGCGACAGCCAAATACGGAGTGGCCGCGATCAAGTGCGTAGCGGCCGACGACCCGCCGATCACGGCTGAAGAGACGCTGCACCTGGATTTCGCAGACTACCCTGGCGGGATCGCGCTGTGGGGCTCAGTCCCTGCTGTTTACGACACCACGATCCAGCCCACCGACCGCGGCATCCACGTTCACGCTAGGTCGGCTAAGGGGGCCTTGAAAGACATTGACAAGACGTACCGACGCCTGCGAATCCCGCACCGTGCGGATCTGCTCTCCGACGGCTGGGTCGACGTGGACGAGATCGACGCGATCAATTACATGGTCTCGGGCGTCTTTGGCCTTGAGACAATCCCGGTCAAGTGCGTCTATTGCGGCTTCCCGCATCTAGACCGCGACTGGTTCGCCGTGCACTCGCACCGAAGGCACCAGTGTCACGGCTGCGGCCGCCAGTTCTCCGACACGGGCGCTGGCGTCGGCAATCCTATCGCGGAGCTGCGCCAAGTGCTCGGCGCGATGCCCACGAAGAAGCGCAAGGCTCCCGATTCGATCTCGATCAAGCAGCGCGACTACCCGGGCGGCATCCAGATATGGGGATCGAACCCCGCAATCCTTTGGACGTCGAATGAGCCCGAGATGACCGGCATTCATCTGCATGCCTATAAGACCCTCGAACAGGAACTACCTGATGTCGACGAGACCTATGCTGAAGTGACGATCGACGGGATCAAATTAGATCCGGAGCAGGTTCGTACTTACATGGCTCAGTCGGCCATGCCGCATCTTGAAGGCCGCGTGGCGGAACTCGTGTGCTCAACCTGCGGAAAGCCGCACTTCGAGAGTGGCATCAACGCTTTCACCCCTCACATCGAGCACGAGTGCTACTCCTGCGGCGCCAGATTTTTGGCCGCTGGTCAGAAGAAGAAGACGATCGGTAACCCGTTCGTGGGCGTGCGCGAGAAGCTGGCCCTAAAAGCCACCGGGCCAGTGCGCAAGGACAAATTGGGGCTTCGTCCGGAAACGATCTAAGGCGTGAAGTCGGTCAACGACAGCTTGGGCAGGAAACCGCCCAGGCGCTTCATCTGCTGATAGGCCTTAAAGGCCTCCTCATCTGAGAGCAGCCTCGCGACTACCGCCTCGCGAAGAAGGCCGACGGTTCCCGTCATGCGAGGGATGCCCATTTCGCGCTCGATCACCTTGCGTGCAGCCCCGTCGTCGCAGGCAACCGAGCAACCCAGGGCCGTGGCGGCCAGGATGCATTCAGTCTCTCCTGGGCCCAGTCCCCAAACGGCGAGTGCGTCCTCGTAATCCTCCGCATCGATCGCGGTGTCGTCCACCCAGTCGATTTCGCCGCGCTCCACGGCCGCCTTGATCGCCTTGGCGACAGTGCGCGACTCACGCAGGACTTCAGGGCTGATTTGAAACGTCCTGCCCGGAAGCGAAAGGATTTCGGCGAGGACGTCGCCGTTGTCTAGGTTGATCAATGTCGATGCGTCGAGGATGACGATCACGCGGTGATTTCCGAGTTCGCGACCACTATGGCCGAAACTGGAACGTTCAGCAGTTCCGCGGCTTTGCCCAGCGACAGCGTGCCGCCCCGCACTCTCGCCGCGGCGGACCGCATGAGTGCCGGCGTGGTTTCGATATTGAGTTCGCGGCGCGGCGGTACGCCGACGTCGGCAGCGAACTTCTCAGGGTTCTTGAAGTCGTCCTGCAGGCGTTGATAGAAGGCGCGCGCGCCGCTGGTTGGCAGCAAGCCGAAGGTTTCGAAGCGCCTAGCGGCCACTTCGAAACTAACGTGGAATAGATGCGCGATCCAGGCTATCTCCGCCGCCCCCAGAGGCTGCTGCGAGATCCCGAGGTGTTCGCGCACGACTTTCAGCGCACTAAGCACGCCGTGCTGGGGCAACAATATGGAGGAGGCGAATGCGTCAGCGAACTTCTCTTCGGTTCGTCTGGGACTGCTCGACCAGTCGGCTTCTTTGTCTAGGTGTGCGTAGCCCTGGGCGCGCCGGTCGTG
>Ga0160437_1000866_pt1 | contig 14574 bp, 11 predicted proteins | sample HID1975I_E0MG_FD_108227 | JGI IMG/M metagenome (GOLD analysis project Ga0160437, IMG submission 108227) | Enriched soil microbial communities from UW Madison campus, WI, USA - HID1975I_E0 MG | ecosystem: Environmental > Terrestrial > Soil > Unclassified | place: USA: Madison, Wisconsin... | reverse complement strand
GAGATCCTGAAGGGCGTGGCCGACCAGTACCGCAAGCTGCGCAACACCTTGCGCTACCTGCTGGGCGCGCTGGACGGTTTCTCCGACGAGGAGAAGCTGCCGGTTGCCGAGATGCCCGAGCTGGAACGCTACGTGCTCTCGCTGCTGGCCGGCGTCGACGCCGCGCTGCGCCAGGCCGTCGCGGACTTCGACTTCAATACCTACGTGCGCACCCTGCTGGACTTCTGCAACGAAGACCTCTCGGCCTTCTTCTTCGATATCCGCAAGGACTGCCTCTACTGCGACAGCCCTGCCGATCCGAAGCGCCGTGCCTATCGCACGGTGCTGGACACGCTGTTCCACGCATTGGTGCGCTATGCCGCGCCGGTCACCGTCTTCACCGCCGAGGAAGTCTGGCAGAGCCGCTTCCCCGGCAGCGACAGCGTGCACTTGCTCGAATGGCCGGAAGTCCCGGCCGTGGAAGCGGACGCTGCCCGCTGGTCCGAACTGCGCGCCCTGCGCGTGAAGGTGACCGAGGCGATCGAACCGCTCCGCCGCGAGAAGATCGTCGGCTCCAGCCTGGCCGCCGAAGTTACGGTTCCCGCCTCCGCGCCGGCCAGTGCCTCCGACGCAGATCTGGCCGAACTGTTCATCACCGCGAAAGTCGCGCGTGGGCAGGGGGATGACGTGACCGTCACGCCTTCCACCAACCACAAGTGCGGCCGCTGCTGGCGCCATCTTCCCGAAGTTTCGGAAGACGGCGCCCTGTGCGACCGCTGCGATGACGTGGTCGGCGCGCTGGAGACCGAGGCATGAGCGCCGAGATGACCGTTGGCCGCAAGCGCCTCATCGGCTTTCTGATCGCCGCGGTGGTCTTCATGGTGGACCAGGGCTTCAAGGCCTGGGTCGTCACCGGATTGAAGCTGCGCGACGTGGGCGTGATCGAGCTGGCGCCGTTCTTCAACTTGCGCTGGACCAAGAACCTGGGCGTCTCGCTCGGCCTGTTCACCGCGGATTCGCCGGAGGGCCGCTGGGCCCTGGTGGCGATGACCGGCGCGATCGCGCTGTTCGTCCTCATCTGGATGCTTCGCGAACGCAAGCTGGGCGAAATCGCCGCGCTGGCCATGGTGCTGGGCGGTGCGCTGGGCAACATCCGCGACCGCTTCACCATGGGCTACGTGATCGACTATGCCGACCTTCACTTCGGTGAATGGCGCCCGTTCCTCATTTTCAACATCGCAGACGTCGCCATAACCGTCGGCGTCCTGATTATCCTTGCCCGCTCATTGCTTTCGCGCGACAAGCCGGAAACGAATGGCGGACATGACACGGCGCCCGACGCCGCCCCGGAGATTTGAGTTGATGCCCATGAAGAAGACCGGAGCCCTGATTCTCGTCGCCGCCGGTGCGGTGCTCGTGTCCGGCTGCGGAAGCAGCGGCCTGCTGAACCACAACCGCCCCGATGAATTCGCCGTGCAGCGCCAGTCGCCGCTGGTGGTGCCGCCCGATTTCTCGCTGGCGCCGCCGAAGCAGGGACAGCCTCGCCCCAATGACGACAATCTGCAGCAGCAGACCCTCGACGCGCTGTTCGGCGGCCCGCAGGCCCGCAGTGAAATCGAAAAGTCGACGCTGAGCATGGCCGGCCCGGCCGCGCCCTCGATCCGCTCCACCGTGGGCGATCCGGGCACGTACACCGTCGCCAAGGGCCAGGTGACCCGCGCGATCCTCGCCGCCCCGGAAGGCGACGGCCGCGACGCGCAGACGACTATCGAGGGCTGACCCCCTCTTCGACGAACGCGAAAAGGGCCGAAGCGGCATGGCTGCTCCGGCCCTTTTTCATGCCTGCTCTGTCTGAAGATCCGACGCGGGCGGATGACGGCGGCACGCGAGAATATCCTTTTCGGGAATTTTCCCGAAAGGCTGTCAGATCCCACCCGGGAACATTGCCAGCAGCTTGCCCAGTCGGTCGTGCACCAGCCGTTCCTGCTGCGGATCGCTTTCGCCAAGGCGCACGATGGTGAGCAGCTGGTCGGGGGAGCCGATCACGTATTGGCCATATTCGCCCACGCAGGCGAAAACGTTGCCGGGCGCCATGCCCGGGAACAGCACTTCCTCGCCCCCTGCCCCGGCTTTCGCCTTGGCCTTGTTGAGCCAGACCCCGGCGCCATAGCCGGGATTGCGCGGCGAGGATTCCAGCATGAACTGCACCCAGCGGCGCGGCAGGATCTGCGCGCCCTGGATCGAGCCGGTATGGCGCAGGAATTCGCCCAGCTTCGCCCAGTCGCGCGCCGAGGCATGGACCATGGCCGAGCCGACCATCGTACCCGCACGGTCGAAGCCCGCAGTGGCCGAATCCATCCCGATCGGGGCGAAGACGCGGTTGCGCAGATAGTCGTTCACGGCCTTGCGGCGCCGATCGGGGTTGCGATCGGACGAAAGCACGCGCGCGGCCAGGTCGGAGAGAATGACCGAGGTTGCCGCGCTGTCCACGAACCGCGCGCCCGCCGGGGCTTCCAGGGGCTGGGCCTCGGCATAGGCCGCCATGTCGTCACGCCCGTCGAGATAGAGCATCCGCATCCGGTCGGACTGCCGGGCCGGACCGCCGGTGGCCGATGCGGCCGTTTCGGAATGGCGCAGGCCCGAGCGCATCTGCAAAAGCTGCTTGAGCGTGATCTCGCCGCGCGGATCGCCCGGGCGCTGCCATGCAGGGATAGGGGCCGATTCGGCGAGGCGCAGCCGTCCATCGCTGACGAGCTGCCCGACCATCAGCGCCGTAACGCATTGGCCCATGCCCAGTCCGTCCAGCCGCGTGTCCGGCTTGACCCCGGCGCCATAGCGCTCTGCAATCACGGAGCCGCGCTTCATCACGACCAGTGCCTGGGTCCGGCCGAGATCCTCGTCGAACAGTCCGTCGATGGCGCGGCCGAAGGCGGCGCGCGGCGCTCCGCCATCGTCCTTGATCGCCGCCTGCGATTCCGCGCTCGGCGGCGGCGGCCCCTGCTGCGCATCCTGTCCACAGCCGGCAAGCGCGCTCAGCGCCAGGGCTGGCAGGACGGAAAGGGCAAGGATAAGGGGGGGACGGCGCACCGGCATGACGCGCGGTGTGATGTGCGAGGCGCAGGAATATGGCAACAGGCACGAGGTACACGACCGGGGAAAGCCCCCCAGGAGATGGGCCTGCTGCAAACGGGCCTGCCGATAACGGCCCCTCCGGAAGCACCCATCGCAGCCGCCAGCCCTCGCGCTGGATCCGCAATTCCCTGCTGCTGGCCTTGCTGGCGGTGGTGCTGGTCATGGCGATGTCGTGGCGCGGCCTGCGCGAACAGGCGCTTGTCGGCACCTCCTACGGCGCCCGCGTCGCCTGCGCCTGCCGCTTCGTCTCGCAGCAGGACCTGGGCACCTGCAAGGGGCAGATCGCCATCGCCGGGCTGGGCCGCACCGCGTCGCTGATGATGCTTTCCGAAGATGCCGAGAATCGCTCGGTCAAGGCCAGCGTCCCGTTGCTGGCCAGCCAGACTGCCACGTTCGCACCCGATCGCGGATGCCAGCTCGAACCCTGGGCCAACTGACGGGCCACGGCGCTTCTCACATCAGGCGCCGGGCCCCCTTACGTACCTTCAGTCCAGCGGAACGGCGGACTCGGTCCCCTCGATCCAGCCGCCGCCCACCACCCGGTCGCCGGCATAGATCACCGCCGCCTGCCCCGGCGCAACGCCATATTCGGGGTTCGCGAAACGGATCGTGACGGCCGCGCCGCCGCCGAAGTCGCCTTCGAGCGTGATCGGCACCGGCTTCGCCAGCGAGCGCACCTTGGCCGTCAGCGGCGCATCGGGAAGCGGGCCGATACGGTTGGTCTCGGTGACGAGGGCGGCGGCAACGCCCAGCAGCGCGCGCGGGCCGACCAGGACGCGGCGTCCCGGCGCATCGATGCGCACGACATAGAGCGGTTCGGGCTGGCCGCCGATCTCCAGCCCCCGGCGCTGGCCGACGGTGTAGTGGATGATGCCGCGATGCGTGCCCAGCACTTCGCCGGTGAGCGCATGAACGATCTCGCCCGGCGCTTCGCCCTCCGGACGGACGGCGCGCACGATCTTGGCATAGTCCCCATCCGGCACGAAGCAGATGTCCTGGCTGTCCGGCTTGTCGGCAACGCGCAGACCTGCCGCTTCGGCCAGGCGGCGGGTTTCGCTCTTCGGCAACCCGCCCAGCGGGAAGCGCAGGAAGTCCAGCTGCGCCTCGGTGGTTCCGTAAAGGAAGTAGCTCTGGTCGCGCGCGGGATCGAAGGCGCGGTGCAGCTCCGACCCGGCCGGTCCCTCGACGCGGCGCACATAGTGGCCGGTGGCAAGGCAGTCGGCCCCGAGGTCGCGGGCCATCGTCAGCAGGTCGGTGAACTTCGGACCCATGTTGCAGCGGATGCAGGGGATCGGCGTGCGCCCGGCCATGTAGTCGTCGGCGAAGCGCTCCACCACTTCCTCGCGGAAGGCGCTCTCATGGTCGAACACATAGTGGGCAATGCCCAGGCGGTCGGCCACGGCGCGGGCATCGCGGATGTCGTCGCCGGCGCAGCAGGCGCCCTTGCGGCCGGTCGCGGCGCCGTAGTCGTAGAGCTGGAGCGTCACGCCGATGGTTTCGGCGCCGGTGGCTGCGGCCAGCGCGGCCACGACGGAACTGTCGACACCGCCCGACATGGCGACGACGATGCGGCGGGCCGAATGCGGCGCAGGCAGCTGGAACAGGGCGGCGGGGTCGAGGCCGGCCACCAGTCCTTCAAGATCGGAAAGGGCGGTCATGCGCCGCCCCATACAGCCGAACGCGCCGGATTCCTACCTTTGACGATGGAGGACCGGCGAGACACCCGCTTTCATCCCGTCGGCCACGGCGGTGCCTTCGCCCGGTCAAGGATCATGGCGCTCGGTTAAAGGTCATGGCGAAGCCGGTGTTAAGAATATTTAACAAAAGGTAAGTCCGGCCTTTACTCTCCCTTGACCAAGCGCCGTTACAAGCGATCGACATGAACATCGCTCATGATCATGAAACCTGCAAAGCGGGGCATGCGTCGGGTCGCGACAGCGAGGAGTTCATGCCGGTCCGTTTTCCAATCGACTGGTTTTCCTTGCGTTCCCGGCTCTTCGCCGCGCACGATCTGCGTGCGGCTTTTGCCGAGACGTCCGCCTCGCCGCGCCTCCACCGCTTCGGCAGTTTCGCCGGGTCGGTCGCTTATGTGATTCATACATATGCGACAGTCTCAAGAACTGTTAACCCAAATGCTTCAGGCAATCGCAAGCCAGCGCAGGCCAAGGTCCTTTCCGTCGCCGGCAATCCAAGCACCGGCGTACGAGGGTGATGATGATCGAAAACCAGAAAATCCGTCCTGCCCAGGTAATCGGGCCGCTCGGCGAGCCGTTGACGCTGGAATCGCTGCCCCCGGCGAACACCACCCGCTGGGTCGTGCGTCGCAAGGCGGAAGTCGTGGCGGCCGTGAACGGCGGCCTGCTGTCGATCGACGAGGTCTGCGATCGCTACCAGCTCACGCTCGAGGAATTCGCGTCCTGGCAGCGTGCCGTGGACCGTTCGGGAATGCAGGGCCTGCGCGTCACGCGTATTCAGCATTACCGCGATCTCTACGAGCGCCAGCAGAAGTATTGAGCGCACTACCTATTTGGTCCCCAAAGGACCTGAAAGCGGCGGCGGACCTCGGTTCGTCGCCGTTTTTCGTATATCTCCTGGCAATTCTCGAAAGATAGCAGGGGCCTGGCCGCCGGATACTGTCGTCGACGCTGGTCGATCCGGGTCGGCGACACGGCGACTGCTGATTGCCACCCGTCCGCCGCAGGTATATGTCGTTTCGCAGGAAATTTGGCCGTTGCAGCGGCGTGGACCGACGTGTCCGCGCTCCGGCGGCAGATCGTGCCTTCCGGCCACCCCAGGGGCGACATCGCTTTCGCGGGGCAAGGGCATCCGGACGAGGCATTCGGGACTGGGGGCAATCGCAATTTTTGCGGTGACACGATGAATTACGACAGCAGGATCGACGTGACGGAGAACGAGGGGTTGGCGGCCACCGGAAGCGGACTGGGCGGCAATCCGCTCGACAGCGACAATGAGCAGGACCGCGCATCGCGCCGCTGGTGGCTGATCGCCATCGTTGCCGCGATCGTGTTGGCCACCGGGATATGGTTCGCCGTGCGCGGCGGCGAAAAGACCGAAAAGGCCGGCGCCGCGGACATCCAGATGCCTGCGGTCACCGTCGTCGTGCCGGGCCGTGCCTCCGTCGAAGGCGAGATCACCGCCACCGGCTCGCTGGCGGCGCGCCGCCCGATGCCGGTCGGTTCGGTCGGCGAAGGCGGCCAGGTCCGTTCGGTTCTGGTCGAACCGGGCGACTGGGTTGCCCAGGGCCAGGTCCTCGCCGTCATCGATCGCTCGGTCCAGTCGCAGCAGCAGGCCAGCCAGTCCGCGCAGATCGCGGTGGCCCAGGCCGACGCCCGCCTGGCCCAGGCCAATCTCGACCGCGCCCTCAAGCTTGTCGACCGCGGCTTCATCTCCGCCGCCGATGTCGACCGCCTCACTGCGACGCGCGATTCGGCCAATGCCCAGGTCAAGGTCGCGCGCGCCACGCTGGGCCAGCTCCAGGCGCAGACCGCCCGCCTCAACATCGTCGCGCCGGCTTCCGGCCTCGTGCTCGAACGCAATGTCGAACTGGGCCAGGTCGTGGGCGGCGGCAGCTCGGTGCTGTTCCGCCTTGCCAAGGGCGGCGAAATGGAACTGCTCGCCCAGATGAGCGAGGATGACCTTGCGCGCATGAAAGTGGGCGTGGAAGCCACGGTGACGCCTACCGGCAGCAACCAGAACTTTACCGGCCAGGTATGGCAGATCGCCCCGGTGATCGACGCCACCAACCGCCAGGGCATCGCCCGCATCGCCCTCGCCTACAATTCCGCCCTGCGTCCCGGCGGCTTCGCCAGCGCCGTGATCAACAGCGGCCAGACGGTGGCCCCGGTGCTGCCCGAATCCGCGATCCAGAACGACGACAAGGGCGCCTTCGTCTATGTCGTCGATGCCAAGGACGTGGTCCACCGCCGCGCCGTGCAGACCGGCATCGTCACCGCACGGGGTATCACCGTGAAGCAGGGCCTCGACGGCAGCGAGAAGGTCGTGCTGCGTGCCGGTGGCTTCCTCAACGAGGGCGACAAGGTCAAGCCGCGCCTGACCGCCGCCGCCAAACCGAACGCGGGCGAGTAAATACGCGATGAGCCTTCGCAATATCTCGGCCTGGTCGATCCGCAATCCGATCATTCCGATCGTCTTCTTCATCGGCGTGATGATCGCCGGCGTGGTCTCGTTCATGCGCATGGACGTGAACAACATGCCGGACGTCGAATTCCCCGGCGTCCACGTCATGATCTCGCAGCCGGGCGCCGCCCCGACCGAGATCGAGACGCAGATCACCCAGATCATCGAGGGCGCCGTGCGCTCCGTGCCGGGAATCGAGGAAATCCAGTCGACCGCCTCCGAAGGCACCTCGACCACACTGGTCTTCTTCACGGTCGGCACCGATCCCGATGTCGCGACCAACCAGGTCAAGAATGCGGTCGATCAGGTTCGCGGCCAGTTGCCCGACGGCATTCTCGAGCCGATGGTCACCAAGATCGAGGCCAATGGCGACAATCTCGCCTATTATGCCGTCAGCGCCGACGACATGACCATGGAGCAGCTCAGCTGGTTCGTCGACGACACGATCTCCAAGACCCTGCTCTCGATCGAAGGCCTGGCCTCGGTAGAGCGCAACGGCGGCGTCGATCGCGAGATCCGCGTCGTCGTCGATCCCGAGCGCCTGATCGCGCTGGGTCTCACCGCCAACGACATCAACGGCGTGCTGCGCCAGGTCAATACCGACGCGGCGGGCGGCCAGGCGGAAATCGCCGGCTCGCGCCAGTCGGTTCGCGTGCTCGGCAATGCCCAGGACGCCTTCCAGCTTTCGCAGACCCGCATCAACGTGGGCGGCGGCCGGCAGGTCAAGCTGTCCGACATCGCCAAAGTCTACGACGGCTATTCCGAGCAGACCCGCATCGCCAAGCTGCGCGGCCGCGAAGTGGTGACTTTCGGCTTCACCCGCGCCCTCGGGGCCTCCGACGTCGCCGTCTACGACGGGGCCGAGAAGGCGCTGGACAAGATCCGCAAGGAAAACCCGAACATCCACATCACGCGGCTGTTCTCCGACGTGGACTACACCAAGGGGCAGTACACCAGTTCGATGGAGGCGCTGGTCGAAGGCGCTGTCCTGGCCATCGTCATCGTCTATCTGTTCCTGCGCGACTGGCGGGCGACGATGATTTCCGCCATCGCCATCCCGCTCTCCGCGATTCCGACCTTCTGGTTCATGGACATGCTGGGCTTCACGCTCAACTTCCTCTCGCTGCTGGCGCTCAGCCTGGTGGCGGGTGTGCTGGTCGACGATGCGATCGTGGAGATCGAGAACATCGTGCGCCACATGCGCATGGGTAAATCCGCCTACCAGGCCTCGATCAACGCGGCGGACGAGATCGGCCTGGCCGTCGTCGCCACCACCTTCTCGATCGTCGCGGTGTTCCTTCCGGTCGGCCTGATGCCCGGCATCCCCGGCCAGTTCTTCAAGGCTTTCGGCCTGACGGTCGTGGCTGCGGTGCTGATGAGCCTTGCCGTCGCGCGCCTTATCACGCCGATGGTCGCGGCCTACTTCCTCAAGGCGCACGGCCATGCCGAACATGGCGGCGGGCGGGCGATGGACTTCTATCTGAAGATCCTGGCCTGGACGCTCGATTCCAGCGAAGCGCACCGGCTGAAGGCACGCCTCGTCAAGAGCCCGGCGCGCTGGTGGTACTATGTGGTCGCCGCCGTGGCGGTCATCGCCATCCTGGCGGGCGGTCTCTTCGCCGCGTCCCTGCTCTTCATCGGCGTCAAGGCAGTCCTGACCAAGGCCGGTCTCGACAAGGCCGCCCTGGTGCTGGCGGCGGTCGTCGCACCGCTTGCCGTCCCGATCGTGATCTTCCTGCTCGGAGCGGGCATGAAGATCCTGCTGGGCGCGATCGGCCGCTTCGGCGTGTGGTATCGCTACTTCTCGGACCGTTTCGCGGCCCGCATGCGCGACCACCGGTTCTACGCCTTCTGCGCGGGTATCTACGCGCTGGTGCTGACGTTCGCCCTGCTCGCCGGCCTGCCCTCGCAGTTCCAGCCGAACACCAATAACGACACCAGCACGGTCAATCTCGAGATGGTACCCGGCACCACCATCGAACAGACCGCCGCCGTGGCCGACAAGGTCACCCGCCTGCTGGAAAGCCAGCCCGAAGTGCAGCACATCCTGGAAGCCTCGCGCGAGGGCAAGGGATCGCTCTACATCGCGCTCAAGCCTGCCGACCAGCGCAAGGCGACCAGCATCGAATTCGAACGCCGCATGGCGCCGCAACTTCAGGACATCCCCGATGCCCGCGTGACTTTCGCCACGCAGTCGGGCGGCTTCGGCAGCGGCCGCGACATTTCGGTCATGCTTTCGGGAAGCGATTCGGAACTGCTGCGCAAGACGGCGCAGAAGCTGGCCGACCAGATGCGCACCATCCCCGGCGTCATCGCCCCGCGCATCGCCGCCGATCTTCAGCGCCCCGAACTGGTCGTGGTGCCCCGGCTCGACCTTGCGGCACAACTCGGCGTGACCACGGCCGCACTCAGCCAGACCATCCGCATCGCCACCCTCGGCGAAATCGACCAGAACGCCGCCAAGTTCTCGCTGAGCGACCGTCAGGTGCCGATCCGCGTGATCCTGGCCCGCGCCTCGCGCCGGGATTTCTCGACGATCGAGAATCTTCCGGTCACCACGGCCAGCGGCGGTTCCGTACCGCTCAAGCGCGTGGCGGAAATCCGCTTCGGCGCCGGGCCCACCCAGATCCAGCGCTACAACCAGTCGCGCCGCATCTTCGTGGGTGCCGACCTCGGCGAGGGCCAGGTCAAGGGCCCGATCATGGAGCAGATCCAGAAGCTGCCGATCATGAAGGACCTACCGACCGGCGTCTCCAACGCCCCCGTCGGCGAGGACAAGTGGCAGGCGGAGATGGTGAACAGCTTCGTCATTGCCGTCATCAGCGGCATCTTCCTGGTCTTCGCGGTCCTGGTGCTGCTCTACCGCCGTTTCGTCTCGCCGCTGGTGAACATGGCCTCGCTGCTGCTGGCCCCGCTTGGCGGTCTGCTGGCGCTGGTGATCGTCGGCCAGCCGATCTCGATGCCGGTCTACATCGGCATCCTGATGCTGCTGGGCATCGTCGCCAAGAACTCCATCCTGCTGATCGACTTCGCGATCGAGGAAATGGAAAAGGGCGTCGACAAGCTCACGGCGATCATGGACGCGGGACACAAGCGGGCGCAGCCGATCATCATGACCACCGTCGCGATGACGGCGGGCATGGTGCCCACCGCGATCTCGCTGTCGGGTGACGCCGCCTGGCGCGCGCCGATGGGCATCACCGTGATCGGCGGCCTGCTGCTCTCGACCATGCTCACCCTGGTGATCGTTCCGGCCGCCTTCAGCCTGGCAGACGGTTTCGAAAAGCGCCTCGGCCCCTGGCTGCGCCGCAAGCTGCTCACGTACGAGCCGCATCATGCACAGGAAACCGCCCATGGTGCCGTGCCCATGCCTCAGCCGATCGCGGCGGAATAAGGGATAGGGAGGAACATTGCCGGCCCCCAAGCGTAGCATCCCCGTGGCACGGCAAGACTTTTTCCAGCCGGGTCCGGTCCCTGGCGATCGCGCCCGCCGCATGCGGATGTTCGCGGGCGGGCTGCTGCTGTTCATGGCGGCGGCTTTCGTCGTGCTCCGCCGTGTGGCCGTATTCCATCCGGAATGGAGCGTGCCGCTCGGCTACGCGATTTCCTTTACCGAAGCGGCGATGGTGGGCGGACTGGCCGATTGGTTCGCGGTCACGGCCCTGTTCCGCCATCCGCTCGGCCTGCCGATCCCCCACACCGCCATCATCCCGGTCAACAAGGATCGCATCGCCGATTCGATGGCGACTTTCCTGCGCGACAATTTCCTGACTCCCCAAGTCGTGGCCCGCCGCCTGCGCGGCTTCAACCTCGCTGCCGCGGCCGGGGGCTTCCTGGCCGATCCGGCCCGTGACGAGCAGTCCCGCATCCGCGCGGGCGCCGCCAACCTGCTGGGCGACGTGCTCGAATCGCTCGATCCCGAACAGATGGGCGGCATGGTCAAGGCCGGCCTGCGGCGGCAGATCGAGAAGATCGACGCTGCCCCCCTGCTCGGCCAGATGCTCTCCAACGCCATTGCCGACAGGCGACACCTCCCGGTCCTGGAAAGCCTGCTGCGCAAGATCGGTGAAGCGATCGAGGCGAACGAGCCGATGATCCGCGAGATGATCCACCAGCGCGCCAATACCGTCATGCGCTGGACCGGGCTCGACGAGCGGCTGGCCAATGGCGTGCTCGATGGCGCCTATCGCCTGCTCGCCGAAGTGATCGTCCAGCCCGACCATCCCCTGCGCGCCCGCATCGACGAGGCACTCGCCAAGCTGGCCGACGACCTCCTGCATCGGCCCGAGACCCGCGCCAAGGTCGAGCGCATCAAAGGGGAACTGCTGGACAACCCGGCCATGGCATCGTGGCTAGACGGCATGTGGGAACGCGCGCGCGGGGCCTTGCTCAAGGCCGTGCGCAATCCCGATCAGGCGCTCGCCGGTGCGCTCGGCGAAAGCCTTGCCCAACTCGGCCAGGCTCTGGGCGAAGATCCGCGACTGCAGTACATGGTCAATCGCTTCGCACGCCGCACGCTCGTAGGCGTCGTATCGCGTTATGGGGGAGAGATCGTGAGGCTGGTGTCGGAAACCGTAAAGCGCTGGGATGCGCGCACCGTGACGGACCGGATCGAAGGCGCCGTGGGCCGCGATCTGCAGTTCATCCGGATCAACGGTACGCTGGTCGGCGGCCTGTTCGGCGTCTGCATCCACGTTGTGGACCAGTTCCTGTGAGCGTCGCAGCCTTGGATGGCCCGGTTCTCGTGACCGAGCGCTTCGAACTCTGGAAACCGCAGGCGAGCGATCTCGGCGACATGATTCGCCTGATTGCCGATGAGGAGACCCGCACTTTCCTGGGCCAGGCGCAGCCGGAGCCCAAAGGCGTGTTCGAAAGGCTGGAACGCAACGCCGGATCCTGGTCGCTGCGCGGCTACGGCACTTTCCCGGTGCGCCGGCGCGGCGGCGATGAGATCGTCGCGAATTGCGGGGTCTTCCACTCCTGGCGCGGCTTCGGCAAGGGCATGGACGACGTCCCCGAAGCAGGCTGGATCGTGCGCCGCGACCATTGGGGCCAGGGCCTCGCCAAGGAAGTCATGCGCGCCGCCCTCGAATGGTTCGACAAGACCCACGGCCAGCGCCGCATCGCCTGCATGATCGAAGAGGGCAACCGAGCCTCAGAGCGCGTCGCCGCCGCCCTGGGCTTCGTCGCCTATGGCAGCCACGACCTTGGCGACGGCGACAAGTCGGTCATCGTGAACCTGCTGGAGCGTGGCGCGGATTAACGCGCTTCGGCTGGTTCCTCAGGATTTGTAGACGATCACCGTGGTGTAATAGGAAGCCGTTGCGCGGCCATCCTTATCTCTGGCAGGCGTAAAGCGCGCGTCCCTGAGTATGATGCCACAGGCCCGTACCTTGAAATCGGTGTTATCGAACGCCTGCCAGGTATCGCAGTTCTTGGGCATGCCCTGCTCATCGACAATCACGAGGACATTAACCCTGGCCTCCTTGTTCTGAGCGAGCAAATCCGACGGGTATGACGCCTGGATTTTTTGTGCCCAGGTCCGGATATTTTCCGTCTTTGCGCGTGAACTCAGACTGGCCTGAACCGCAGGATCCAGTCCCCATCCTTTGACCAGATTGTCCGTGCACTGGCGAAGGCTGTCGAGCGCCTTCTTCATCGGTCCCGTATTCAAAACGAGCTTGCGATAGGTGGTCGTCAGTGCGATCCGGTCCAGCTGTGCCTCGAAGGGCACATCGGGATAGGCGCGAACCTCGCGACTTTCCTCATCGCTGTCGTCTCCGTCCTTTACGGCCATCTCTCCGGAAAAGATCAGCGCCGGCCCATACTCGGCGATGCGGCCGACCTGGTATCTGCGAATTTCGATCGGTGAGCCCGTCCCATAGGCAATAGAGAAACTCTTGGGCGGCTGCAGTTGCGACATGGCCTTGCCGGCTATCGTCATTTCGAAATGATAGCTGGGGGTATAGGTCCGCATGCTCAGCCAAAGCGGGGCGTCCGCCGTTCCGAACTTGCGTGCCAAAACACAGCTGTGATCGGCCCAATCAACCAGCCAGTTCGACGAGCCCTTCAGCGAGACTTCCTTGACTTTCGTCATCCCTGGGACCGGAGCAAGAGCCATCCCGATCATGGCCAGGGCAGAAAGATAACCAGCAGGAGGCATTGGGTAACTCGCTTCTACAATCCGAAAGCTCGATGGCGTTCAGTCCACGCCCGACAACACAGAGAGTCATGACGCTGCCACTCGCCGGGCCTGCACGTCGATTAGTCGTTCTTCCCGAATGTGGCGAGCACAGACCAGCGGCTGAAAAAAGAAAACCCCGGCCGTTTCCGACCGGGGTTTTCGGTATTCCCATTATTTAACCGCTCAGAGCTTGCCGGTGAGTTCCGGCACGGCGGTGAACAGGTCTGCCACCAGGCCGACATCGGCGACCTGGAAGATCGGGGCATCCTCGTCCTTGTTGATGGCGATGATGGTCTTGGAGTCCTTCATGCCCGCAAGGTGCTGGATCGCGCCCGAGATGCCGACCGCGATGTAGACTTCGGGCGCCACGATCTTGCCGGTCTGGCCGACCTGGTAGTCGTTGGGCACGTAGCCCGCATCGACCGCGGCGCGGCTGGCGCCAACGGCGGCGCCGAGCTTGTCGGCCAGCGGCATGATGACCTGCTCGAAGGTTTCCGAATCCTTCAGCGCGCGGCCGCCCGAGACGATCACCTTGGCGCTGGTCAGTTCCGGACGTTCCGACTTGGCGAGTTCGGCACCCACGAAGCTCGAAAGCCCCGCGTCACCGGCTCCGGCGACGTCTTCGATGGCAGCCGAACCACCCTCGGCAGCGGCCTTCTCGAAGGCGGTGCCGCGCACGGTGATGACCAGCTTGGCATCGCTCGATTCGACGGTGGCGATGGCGTTGCCGGCATAGATCGGGCGCGTGAAGGTCTTCTCGCCCTCGACCGAGAGAATGTCCGACAGCTGCATCACGTCGAGCAGCGCGGCGACGCGCGGGGCGACGTTCTTGCCGGTGGTGGTGGCGGGCGCCAGGAACGCGTCGTGGTGGCCCATGAGGTCCACGATCAGCGGCGCGACGTTCTCGGCCAGCGCGTGTTCGTAGGCGGCGTTGTCGGCCAGATGCACCTTGGCGACGCCGGCGATCTTGGCAGCGGCCTCCGCAGCGGCGCGGCAGTTCGCACCGGCAACCAGCAGGTGGACTTCACCCAGCTTGGCTGCGGCAGTGACGGTGTGGAGCGTCGCGTCCTTGACCGACGCGTTGTCGTGTTCGACCCAAACGAGCGTCTTCATCTTAGGCG
>Ga0160437_1000865_pt1 | contig 14588 bp, 5 predicted proteins | sample HID1975I_E0MG_FD_108227 | JGI IMG/M metagenome (GOLD analysis project Ga0160437, IMG submission 108227) | Enriched soil microbial communities from UW Madison campus, WI, USA - HID1975I_E0 MG | ecosystem: Environmental > Terrestrial > Soil > Unclassified | place: USA: Madison, Wisconsin... | reverse complement strand
GTGTGCTGCAACGCCCGCTGCACCCAGGGCGCCACATCCTGACCATCGACATGCACACTGGCCCCCGCCGGCCAGCGCAGCGCCACATGCATGGCCGCCCTGTCTTCACTGGCGTTGATGGCGTCGCCCTGGAACATGGCGTCGATACGCGCCGGCACGCCGCATTGACCGGCCAGTGCCAGCAGCAAGTCCACCGTCTGGGGGGTGACGCGGTTCTTGGAGTAGTCCAGATACCAACCGGCCGCTTCCAGCGTCAGACGTTCGCCCCGCGCAGGGTCTTCCAGGAACAGTTCGCGCAGGCGCTGGGGCGCCAATGACGCCAGGTGCGCGTCCAGCGCCCGCCATGCCGGCGTGGCCGGCAGCGCTTCCCTATGGGCCGATGCTTGTCTATCCATGGCAAAGCCCCTTGTTGCCGATCCATCAGCCGCCGGCATTGCGCCGCGCAACGTGGCGGCTTGGGTTGGGTTATGGCACAAGCGCCCGCCGCCGTCCGTGCGGTAACGCACAGAGCCGGGGCGCGCGCTTGGTCACCCTATGGCAGGGAGGCCGCCCACCCGGGCGCTGCCTTGCCCAGACGGATCACCCATGGCCCAGTACCGATGAAACCCATAGATTGGCCCTCGCTAGAGGCTGCCCCGGAGTGGATCGACCTGTTCGCCCGCAGCAAGCCCACGCTTAGCGCCGCCAAGAGCGAACCGCCGCTGCGCGCGGAATTGTTCAACGCCGTGCAGATGGAATCGCACGGCCGGGCGCTGGCCCAAACGCACGTGCTGGGCGCACTCAGCACGCAGGACAAGCTGCTGCCGCGCCTGAATGAAAACCAGAGCCTGCTGGCCGAGGCCTGCGCGCTGCTGATCGAATCCATGCAGCAGAACCGCCAGTTCACGCCCGCCGACGAATGGCTGCTGGACAACTTCTATCTGATCGAAGAGCAGATCCGTCTGGCCAAGCGCCATCTGCCCAAGGGCTACAGCCGCAGCCTGCCCAAGCTGGCCAGCGGCCCGTCGCAGGGCCTGCCCAGGGTGTACGACATAGCGCTGGAGATGATCTCGCACAGCGACGCGCGCATCGATGCCGCGGGCATTGCCGCCTTCGTGACCGCCTACCAATCGATTGCGCCACTGCAACTGGGCGAGCTGTGGGCCATACCCATCATGATGCGGCTGGCGCTGATCGAGAACCTGCGCCGCGTGGCCATCCGGCTGGCCTACGCCAACATGAACCGTGGGCTGGCCGACACCTGGGCCGACGCCATGCGCAAGTCCGCCGAAGAGGACCCCACCAGCCTGATCCTGGTCATCGCCAACATGGCGCGCTCGAATCCCCCCATCGATGGCGCGTTCGTGGCCGAGCTGGCGCGGCGGCTTCAAGGGCATGGGCCGGCGCTGGCGCTGCCCCTGACCTGGTTCGAGCAGCGCCTGGCGCAGTCCAACCTGACCATCGAGCAGATGGTTGTTGCCGAAAGCCAGCAGCAGGCGGCCGATCAGGTGTCCATCAGCAACAGCATCGGCAGCCTGCGCGCGTTGTCGACGACGAACTGGAACGAGTTCGTGGAAGCCGTGAGCCTGGTCGAGCAGACCCTGCGTCGGGATCCGGCCGAGGTCTATGCGGACATGGATTTCCCCACGCGGGACCGTTATCGCCACCGGATAGAACGCCTGGCGCACAAATCACCGCTGTCCGAGATCGAAGTGGCCGCGCTGGCGATTGAGCTTGCGGCGGCGGCCGACAGGGCCGAAGCTGAACCCGATACCGACCCGCGCCGCCGTCACGTGGGCTATTACCTGATCGATCAAGGCCAGTCTGAACTGGTGGCGCGCGCAGACGTCAGGCAAAGCCTGCCCGAGCAGTTGGCGCGCCTGTCCCCCGCCGTCGCCCTGGCGGGCTATGCCGCCGCCATCGTCGTGCTGACGGCGGCCGCCAGCGCGATGCTGGTGTGGATTGCGCAGGCGTCCGGCGCCCCCCTGTGGGCCTTGGCGGCCCTTGCCATGCTGTCGGTGGTGGCCACCAGCCATCTGGCGGTGGCCATCATCAATTGGGCGCTGACCTGGCTGGTCAGCCCCCAGCGCCTGCCGCGCATGGACTACGCCCGGCGCATTCCCAACCATGCGCGCACCCTGGTCGCGGTGCCGTCGATGCTGATCACGCCCGAAGATGGCGAACAGCTTAGCGAGGCGCTGGAAATCCGCTTTCTGGCCAACCCCGGCGACAACCTCAGCTTTTGCCTGCTGACGGATTTTGCCGACGCAAACGCCGAACACCTGCCCACCGACGCGCTGCTGCTGGAACGCGCCAAAACCCATGTCCAGGCGCTGAACCACAAGTACCGGCGGCTGGGCCGCAGCCCGTTCTTTCTTTTGCATCGTCCGCGCCGCTGGAATGCCCGCGAGCGCGTCTGGATGGGGCAAGAGCGCAAACGCGGCAAGCTTGCCGATCTGAACGCGCTGCTACGTGGCCAAGGCACGGGCGCGTTCTCCTGTGTGGTCGGCCAGCTTGACGTGCTGGACGGCGTGAAATACGTGATCACGCTGGACACCGATACCGAGTTGCCCCGCGAAAGCGCCTGCAAGCTGGTCGGCGCCATGGCGCATCCGCTGAACCAGGCGCAGTTCGACCCGGCCCGCCAACGGGTGACGCGCGGCTACGGCATTCTGCAACCCAGGGTGGCGGTGAATCTTGCCGACCTGACCCGCTCGGCCTATGCGCGCCTGCAAGGCGGTGACCCCGGCATCGACCCCTACACGAATACCGTGTCCGACGTGTACCAGGACATCTTCAAAGAGGGCTCTTTCATCGGCAAGGGCATCTACGACGTGGATGCGTTCGAAGCGGCGCTGAAGGACTGCTTTCCCGATAACCGGGTGCTTAGCCATGACCTGCTGGAAGGCTGCTATGCGCGCTCGGGCCTGCTTAGCGATGTGCAATTGTTTGAAGGCCACCCGGCGCGCTATACGGCGGACGTCAGCCGTCGCCATCGCTGGATACGCGGAGATTGGCAGCTACTGGGATGGCTGATCGGCCGCCCACCCAGCACGCCGGGCGCCCCCGCCAGCAGGCCCCTGCCGTGGCTGGCGCGCTGCAAGATCCTGGACAACCTGCGCCGCAGCCTCGTGGCCCCGTGCCTGGTGCTGCTGATGACGCTGGGCTGGACGCAGTTGCCCTACCCCTGGCTTTGGACCGCCGTCAGCCTGCTGGTGCTGTTCGTGCCGGCCTTGTTCGCGTCCGCCATGGGCGTCGTCAGAAAGCAAGAGGACGTGGTGCTGGCGCAGCACCTGGTCGGCTGGATTCCGGCGGCCTCACGCCAGTTTGCGCGGGCGGCCTTTGCGCTGGCCTGCCTGGCGCACGAAACGCTTTACAACCTGGACGCCATTTTGCGCACGCTGTACCGGCTGACGGTGTCGCGCCGGCGGCTGCTGGAATGGAAACCTTCCAGCCTGACCAACCGCGAAGGCGCCACGCGCTCGGGGCCGCTGCTGCTGTCCGTGTGGGGCTCGCCGCTGCTGGCCCTGGCCATTGGCGCCTGCGTCATGCGCTGGAACCCGTCGGCCATGCCGGCCGCGCTGCCGGTGTTGGCGCTGTGGGCGCTGATGCCGCTGATCGCCTGGCACATGAGCCGGACGCCGGCCCCGGCCAAGATCGGGCTCGCCCCCGCGCAGGAACAGTTCCTGCGCCTGCTGGCGCGCAAGACCTGGGCTTTCTTTGATGGTCATGGCGGCGCCGAGGACAACTGGCTGATTCCGGACAACGTCCAGGACCTGCCCGCGCCCACCACCGCGCACCGCACGTCGCCCACCAACCTGGGGCTGGCGCTGCTGGCCAACCTGAGCGCCTACGATTTTGGCTATCTGCAAGCCGGCCGATTGCTTGAGCGCACACAGGCCACGCTGGCCACCATGGGGCAGTTGGAACGCTACGTGGGCCACTTCTACAACTGGTACGACACGCAGACGCTCAAGCCCCTGAACCCGCTGTACATCTCGACGGTGGACAGCGGCAACCTGGCGGGCCATCTGCTGACCTTGCGGCCCGGCTTGCTGGAGCTGGCGTACGCACCGATTCTGCATCCGCGCACCTTCGAGGGCCTGTCCGACGCGCTGGCGGTGCTGCGCGAACACGTCGCGGCGCCCGGGCTGGCGCAACTGGACCTGGTGGCGCAAGTGCTGAAGTCCTTGCAGCCCGCGCCTTCCGGACATGCCGCGCGTCCCGCCCTGACCTTGGCCCAAGCCAGACAGGGCCTGGAACGGGTACGCGAACTGGCCTATGGCTTGCTGCAAGGCTACGCCGGCCCCAAGCACGCCGAAGCCCTGTGGCATTGCCAGGCCATGCTGCGCCAGTGCGAAGCCGCGCGCGACGAACTCACACAACTGGCCCCGTGGCCGGACGTGCCCGCCGACGTTTCCTGGGGCCACTTCCCTTCGTTGCTGACCCTACCCACGTTGCAGCAGGTCGCCATCCAAAGCGCCACGCTGCTGCCGGCCATCCGCGCGCGTCAGACCGAAGCCGACACGCCCGACGATGAGTGCGCCTGGTTGTTGGCCACCGAACAGGCCGTGATGGCGGCGAGTGAACGTGCCGCCGAGCGCTGCACGCGACTTGAGCGTCTGGCCGACACGCTGGCCGACATGGCGGTGGCCGAATACGGATTCCTGTACGACAAGGGCAGCCGCCTGCTGGCCATTGGCTACAACCTGTCGGAACGCCGACGCGACGACGGCCTGTACGACCTGCTGGCGTCCGAAGCCCGGCTGTGCAGCTTCGTGGCGATTGCGCAGGGCCAGTTGCCGCAAGAGACCTGGTTCGCGCTGGGCCGCCAACTGAGCCACTCGCCGGGCGGTCCTGTGCTCTTGTCCTGGAGCGGCTCCATGTTCGAGTACCTGATGCCCAGGCTCGTCATGCCGTCCTACCCCCATACCTTGCTGGACCAGACCTGCCTGTCCGCCGTGCGCGCGCAGATCGATTACGGCGACAAGCTCGGCATCCCCTGGGGCATGTCCGAAAGCGCCTACCACCTGTTCGACGGCGGCATGAACTACCAGTACCGCGCGTTTGGCGTGCCGGGCCTGGGCCTGAAGCGCGGGCTGGCCGATGACGTGGTCGTGGCGCCGTATGCGTCGATGCTGGCGCTGATGGTGATGCCGGACGCCGCATGCCGCAATTTGCAGCGGCTGGCCAAGGACAAGCTGATGGGCCGCTACGGCCTCTATGAAGCCATCGACTACACGCCGCGCCGCCAGCCCCCGGGCAAGAACGGCGCCATCGTCCAGTCGTACATGGCGCATCACCAGGGCATGGGTCTGCTGTCGATCGCCAACGTGTTGCTGGGCGGCACGATGCAGGCGCGCTTCGAGGCGGACCCGTCCTTTCAGGCGACGATGCTGCTGCTGCAAGAACGCGTACCCCGCGCCGCCGCGGCGTACGCCAAGGCCACGGAGCTATCCGTCATCCGCAGCACCCCGCCGGGCCAGACCGAAGTGTCCGTGCGCGTGCTGGACACCGCCGACACCCCGATTCCCGAAGTGCAACTACTGTCCAACGGCCGGTATCACGTCATGGTCACCAACAGCGGCGCGGGCTCCAGCCGCTGGAAGGACCTGGCCGTCACGCGCTGGCGCGAAGACAGCACTTGCGACAACTGGGGCACGTTCTGCTACGTGCGCGACGTGGATAGCGGCCAGCGCTGGTCCACCACGTTCCAGCCGACGCTCAAGCGTCCCGACCGCTACGAGGTGATCTTTTCGGAAGGCCGGGCCGAGTTCCGCCGCAGCGATCACCAGATCGACACCTATACCGAAATCGTGGTGTCGCCGGAAGACGATATCGAATTGCGCCGCTGCCGCCTGACCAACCGGGGCCGCGAACGGCGCACGCTGGAATTCACCTGCTATGCCGAAGTCGTCATCGCGCCGGCCATCGCCGACGAACTGCATCCTGCCTTCAGCAACCTGTTCGTGCAGACCGAGATCCTGCCCGAGCAGCGCGCCATTCTGTGTACCCGACGCGGCCGCAGCCCGGACGACAACCCGCCCTGGATGTTCCAACTGCTGGCGATCCATGGCGGTGACCCGGACGATGCCGCTTATGACGCCTCGTTTGAAACCGACCGCGCGCTGTTCCTGGGCCGGGGCCGGGGCACGGCGGATCCACACGCCATGGCCACTGACGGCCCCTTGTCAGGCTCCCAGGGCTCGGTGCTGGATCCGGTATCGGCCATCCGTTGCACCATCACGCTGGACCCCGAGCAGACCGTGGTCGTGGACCTGGTGCAAGGCGTGGGCGACAGTCGCGAAGCGTGCATGCACCTGATCAGCAAATACCAGGACCGCCACCTGGCCGACCGTGCGCTGGAACTGGCATGGACCCACGCCCAGGTCATCGTGCGCCAGCTCAACGCCACCGATGCCGACGCGCAGCTCTACGCCCGCCTGTCCAACTCCATCCTGTATCAAAACCCGCTGCTGCGCGCCGAGGCCGCCATCCTGCTGAAGAATCGGCGTGGGCAGTCGGGCCTGTGGGGCTACGCCATCTCGGGCGACCTGCCCATTGTGCTGCTGCGCATCAAGGACCCGGCCAATTTCGAGCTGGTGCGCCAACTGGTCCAGGCGCATGCCTATTGGCGGCAAAAGGGCGTGGCCGTGGACCTGGTGATCTGGAACGAAGACACGGGCAGCTATCGCCAGGCACTGCAAGACCGCCTGATGGGCCTGATATCGGCGGGCGTGGAATCGCACATCATCGACCGGCCGGGCGGGATTTTCGTGCGCTCGGGCGATCAGATTTCGGAAGAAGATCGGACGCTGTTGCAGGCCGTGTCGCGGGTGTCGCTCAGCGATGCGCTGGGCACCCTGTCGAATCAGGTGAACCGCCTGGCCTTGCCGGAAAGCCGCGTGCCGCCGCTCGTGATCTCGACCGGCCCCCTGCCGCCCACCGTCGATACCTCTGCCGCGTCAGCCCCCGCCGGGCTACTGCATGGCAATGGGCTGGGCGGCTTTACGCCCGACGGCGAGGAATATGTCATCACCACCACTCCTGATCAACGCACGCCAGCGCCCTGGGTCAACGTCATCGCCAACCCCCACTTTGGCACCGTGGTGTCCGAAAGCGGCCAGGCCTACAGTTGGAGCGGCAACGCGCACGAATTCCGGTTGACCCCGTGGCGCAACGACAGCGTGTCCGACACTTGCGGCGAAGCCTTCTACTTGCGCGACGAAATCAGCGGCCATTACTGGTCGGCCGCGCCGTACCCGTCGGGCGGAATATCGGCCTACGTGACGCGTCACGGCTTTGGCTACAGCGTGTTCGAACACGTGGAAGACGGCATCGAATCCCAGTTGTGCGTGCACGTGGCGCGCGACGCCGCCATCAAGTTCTACTCGCTGACCGTGCGCAACCGGTCCGGCCGCCGCCGTCGCCTGTCCGCCACCGGCTACGTGGAATGGGTGCTGGGCGACCTGCGCAGCAAATCGTCCATGCACGTCACGACCGAGATCGACCCGCAGACCGGGGCGGTGTTCGCCCGCAACAGCTTCAACGCCGATTTCTCCGGCCACGTGGCCTTCTTCGACACCAGCAGCGCCACCCGGACGGCAACCACGGACCGCCGGGAATTCATCGGCCGCAACGGCACCCTGCGCCATCCGCAAGCGCTGCGCCGCAGCCGCTTGTCAGGACGCGCGGGCGCCGGGCTGGACCCCTGCGCCGCCCTCCAGGTCCCCATCACGCTGGAAGACGGGCAAGAGCAACAAGTACTGTTCCTGCTGGGTGACGCCGCGCAAGGCGAAGCGCAGGCCCGGACCCTGGCGCGCCGCTACAGGGAACCGGGCGAGGCCGCCAATGAACTCGTGGCCGTCCGACAGGCGTGGCGCGACACGCTGAGCGTGGTGCGCATCGACACCCCGGACGCCGCCCTGAATACCCTGGCCAATGGCTGGTTGCTGTATCAGACGCTGGCGTGTCGGGTGTGGGCGCGCAGCGGCCATTACCAGTCCAGCGGCGCGTATGGCTTTCGGGATCAGTTGCAGGACACGATGGCGCTGGCCATCGCGCGACCCGACCTGACCCGCGAACATCTGCTGCGCAGCGCCGCGCAGCAGTTCGTGCAGGCGGACGTGCAGCACTGGTGGCATCCGCCCACCAACCGTGGCGTGCGCACGCAATGTTCCGACGACTACCTGTGGCTGCCGTTCGCCGTCAGCCACTATGTCGAGGTCACGGGCGACGCCGACGTGCTGACGGAAGACGTGGGCTTTATTGAAGGCCGCGCCCTCAACCCCAGCGAATCGTCCAACTACGACCACCCCACGCCATCGCGCGAATCCGCCAGCCTGTACGAACACTGCGCGCGCGCCCTGTCGCATGCCTTGAGCAAGATCGGCGCGCACGGCTTGCCGCTGATCGGCTCTTGCGATTGGAACGACGGCATGGACAAGGTCGGCGAACACGGTCGGGGCGTCAGCGTATGGCTGGGCTTCTTCCTGCACGACACGCTGAACCGTTTCGCCCGCCTGGCCCGCACGCGCGATGACCTGCCCTTTGCCATGGTCTGCGAATCCGCGGCCCGGCAGTTGGGCCTGGACCTGGAGCAAGCCGGTTGGGATGGCCGCTGGTATCGCCGCGCCTACTTCGACGACGGTTCGCCCTTGGGATCCGCGCAAAACCTGGAATGCCAGATCGATTCCATCTCGCAAAGCTGGTCGGTGCTGTCCGGGGTGGCCAGCGCCGACCGCGCGCAACTGGCCATGCAATCGGTGGCCGAACGCCTGGTCGACCCGAAGCTGGGGCTGATCCGCTTGCTGACGCCCGCGTTCGACACCGCCCCAATGAACCCCGGCTACATCCGCGGCTACGTGCCGGGCGTGCGTGAAAACGGCGGCCAGTACACCCATGCCGCCGTCTGGACCGCCATGGCGTTCTGCGCCTTGCAAGACCCGGCGCGCGTCGGCCCCTTGCTGCACATGCTGAACCCCATCCACCATGCCGACTCGCCCGCCGGTGCCGCCACCTACAAGGTCGAGCCCTACGTAATGGCGGCCGACATCTACACCACGCCGGGGCAACAAGGCCGGGGTGGCTGGACCTGGTACACCGGGTCTTCCGGCCTGATGTATCGACTGATCCTGGAATCGGTGCTGGGCATGCGGCTGCGCGGCGACACACTCAGCTTCCAGCCCTGCCTGCCCGCCGACTGGGACGGGTTCACGTTGCGTTATCGGCACGGCGGCACGACCTATACGGTGACGGCGGTACGCGGGGGAACCCTGGGCGACGTGGACGATGGCGGCGATGTGGGTGATGCCGGTGACCGGGGCCGCGTGTTCGTGGATGGCGTGGTGCAGGAAGACGGCATCATCTCGCTGCAAGACGATGGCCGCGATCGCGCCATCACGCTGGAATTGCCGGCGATCTTGGCCACGGCTTAGCAGCTCTGGCCCCACCCGCCCGCCGCTAGTGGTTTTCCCTGAAACCACCAAAAAACCGGAGCACCCCGGTTCCCAAGCCGGGTTCGCTCCGGTACATTTCGTCCAGTGGCCTGACCACTGGACCATCAGGCACCTCAACAACACCGCATCCCCGTACCGCCCACGCAAGACACCACCGCCCCAAACCTATTACGCTCACCGTCCCGAACACTCCAACCTGCCCCACGATGACTTCCCTACAGGCCGTAGCCTCAACCCGCCTTTACCGCATGATTGCCGACCAGATCGCCGCGCGCATCAAGGCCGGTGACTTTCCCGCGGGGGGCCGCCTGCCCGCCGAGCGTGAGCTGGCCGAGCAATTGCAAGTCAGCCGGGCGTCGGTACGGGAAGCCTTGATCGCCTTGGAAATCGAGGGCTATGTGGATGTGCGCGTGGGCACGGGCGTGTTTGTGTGCCAGCCGCGTGAAGACGGCCAGTATCAAGACGCGGCGCCGGCCCCCGCCACCGACAGCGTCGAAGCCACCGATATCGGCCCCTTCGACCTCTTGGAAACGCGCTTGCTGATCGAGCCGGAATGCGCCGCCCTGGCCGCGCAAAAGGCCTCGCCCGCGCAAATTGCCGCCATCCGCGCCGCGCACGACGGCATGTCGCTGACCGAATCGCCCAGCGTGCACGACCGCGCGTTCCACAGCGCCATCGGCGCCGCTTGCGGCAACGCCGCGCTGGCCGCCGCCATTTCGCACATCTGGCACCTGAGCACCTTGAGCCCGGTGTTCCACCGCCTGGAAGAACACTTCGTGACCACCAAGGTGTGGATCGAAGCCCAGAAAGAACACGAACGCATCCTCGCGGCCATTGTCGACCGCGATCCCATCCGCGCGCGCCACGCCATGCACGACCACCTGGTCGGCATCCTGGCGCGCTTGCGGGAAGACTTCGGCAACGTTGGGATCCGATGATTTGATGAACTTCTAACCTCTTCGGCCTGCGCGCCAGGCCGCCTCCCTGACCGACCGTGCATGCACCGCCGGCGCCATTGGCGCCGCCCGCGGCAAGGGGAGCGGCTTGCCCGCCGAAACGCAAAAGGCGCAACCGTCGCAGCACAGCAAGAACGCAGCACCGCAGCACCCCGTAGGCCACACACATAAAACATATCAAGGTGAAAACATGCAGCTAACCCGTACCGTGAAGTTCGTGAGCGCGGCGCTACTGGCGCTGGGCGCCCATGCCGCCCAGGCCAACAAGGCCGACAATTCCCTCAACATCGCGTTTGACGCGGCGCCCGCCACGCTGGACGCCTACAAGGAATCGGACCGTCCCGGCCTGGCGCTGGCGCGCATGGTCTTCTCGGGGCTGCTGCAAAAGAACCAGGACACGGGCGAATTCGGCCCGGCCATCGCCACGGGCTACAAGTTCGTGGACGACACCACCATCGAACTGCCGATCCGCCGCGACGTGAAGTTCCACGACGGTTCGCTCTTGACCATCGACGACGTGCTCTACACGCTGAACCTGGTGTCGTCGGATGCGTTCAAGGCGCGCTTCCAGAACCAGGTGGCCTGGATTGCCAAGGCGGAAAAAGTCGGTGACGACACCGTGCGCATCAAGATGAAGACGCCCTACCCGCTGGCGCTGGAAATGCTGTCCGAAAATCTGCCGATCTATCCGCGCAAGTACTACGAGGCCAATCAGTCGGACATGGGTGCCAAGCCCATCGGCACGGGCCCGTATCGCCTGACCGACAGCCAGCCCGGCAGCCGCTACGTGTACGAACGCTTTGACGATTACTTCGGCCCCAAGCCCGCCGTGCAAAAGCTGGTGGTGCGCGTGCTGCCCGACGCCAATACGCAATACGCCGAGTTGCTGTCCGGCGGCCTGGACTGGATCTGGCGCGTGCCGCCCGACGTGGCCAAGCGCATGGAGAAAACGCCGTCGGTCACGGTGAAGAGCAGCAGCATCATGCGCATCAGCTATATCTCGCTGAACCCGCGCTTTTACGACGGCAAGTCGCCGCTGGCCAAGCAGGAAGTGCGCCAGGCTATCAACCATGCCATCGACCGCGAAGCCATCCGCAAAGCGCTCGTGGGCGGTGCGTCCAAGGTGATCAACGCGGCGTGCAACCCGGCGCAGTTCGGTTGCACGGCCGATGTGCAGTCCTACAAATTCGACCCCGCCCGCGCCAAGCAACTGCTGGCGCAAGCCGGCTACCCCAACGGCATCACGCTGGACCTGGTCATTTCGGCGCCGCCGCGCAGCATCCTGGACGCCGCCGCCGCCCAGATGGCGCAGGCCGGCATCAAGGTGAACCTGGTTGAACAGCAATACGGCACCGCCATGACCAACTGGCGCGAGGGCAAGACCGCCATGCTGGCGTCCAACTGGGGCTCCTACGGCATTGCCGACGCGGCGCTGTCCACCAGCAACTTCTTCCGGGGCGGCCCGGACGACCAGGCGCGCAACCCGGAAGTCATCAAGCTTCTGGAAGCGGCCGACACGTCCGTTGACCGCGACCTGCGCGCCAAGAACTACGCGGCCGCGCTGAAGATCGTGGCCGATCAGGCGTACTGGGTGCCGTTGTGGAACCACTCGCTGAACGCCGTGCAGGCCAAGGACCTGAACTTCTCGGTGGACGGCGACGAGTTCCCGCGCTTTTACAAGGCCTCCTGGAAATAACGCTTGGGGCCATCGCGCCCAGGCCTTGTTCCAACCGTTGTGCCATTCCGGTCCGGGCGCGTGAAAGCCGACGTCGCGCCCGACCGGAACGGCGCGCGCCGATGCACGTCGATGCGCGCCGACGCAAGACCATAAAGGTTGACCCATGATTGCATTCCTGTTTCGCCGTGTGCTGGTCGCCGCCCTGCTGGTGGTGTTTGTGTCGCTGATCAGTTTTTCGCTGGTGTTTGCGTCCGGCAACCCGGCCGCCCGCCTGGCCGGTGAAGGCAGCGCGGCGGATGCCGCCCGGCTGTCGGTACAGCACGGCTTTGACGACCCCATCCTGCTGCAATACGGCCGTTGGCTGACAGGCGTGGTGCGCGGCGATTTTGGCGACAGCCTGTACTTCAGCCGCCCCGTGGCCGAACTGCTGAGCCAGCACTTTCCCGCCACCGCCAAGCTGGGCCTGGCCGCCATGGCGTTTGCGCTGCTGCTTGCCATTCCGCTGGGCGTGCTGGCCGGCATGCGCAAGGGCTCGCTGGCGGACCGCGCCACCATGTTGCTGTCGGCCTGCGCGCAAGCCATGCCGCCGTTCTGCCTGGCGTTCCTGTTGATCATCGTGTTCAGCGTGCGCAACCAATGGCTGCCCGCCTCGGGCTTTGACACCTGGAAGCACTACGTGATGCCGGTGGTGGCGCTGGGGCTCTTCGCCATGCCCGCCATGCTGCGCCTGATGAAATCCGAAATGGAAACCGTGCTGGCCACCGACTACATCCGCACGGCCCGCGCCATGGGCCTGGGCGGCCCAAGCGTGGTGCTGAAGTACGCGCTGCGCAATGCACTGCGCCCGCTGGTGTCCCTGGCGGCCGCGCAGATGGGCACCTTGTTGGCGGGCTCCGTCGTCATAGAAACCGTCTTTGCCATCAACGGCGCGGGCCTGCTCGCCTGGACGTCGATCCTGCGCGGCGACTTTCCCACGATGCAGGCGCTGATCCTGATCTTTGCGCTGATCTACATCGTCCTGACTCTCGTCGCCGACCTGATCAACGGTTGGCTGGACCCCCGCGTGCGAGCCGCCTCATGAACACCGCTATCCAAACTCCCCTGCCCGTCGCGCCGCGCGGCGACCGCCTGGCGCGCGCCGGCCAACGTGTGGGCCTTATCGTGCTGGCCCTGATGGTGCTGGCCGGCCTGATCGGCCCCTGGCTGATTCCGCACGACCCGTATACGCAAGACCTGCTGGCCCGGCTGCAAGAGCCGGTGTGGGCCGAAGGCGGTGACTGGAACCACATCCTGGGCACCGACCAGTTGGGTCGCGACGTGCTGGCGCGCGCGCTGTACGGCGTGCGCGTGTCGGCGTTGATCGGCCTGTCCGTCGCCCTGATGGGCGGCGTGATCGGCACCACGCTGGGGGTCATCGCCGGCTACTTCGGCGGCACGGTGGACCGCGCCGTGTCCTTCCTGATCACCGCGCGCCTGGCCTTGCCCATCATCCTGGTGGCGCTGGCCGTGGTGTCGGTGGTGGGTGCGTCGCTGGCCGTCGTGGTGCTGGTGCTGGGCCTGCTGCTGTGGGAACTCTACGCGCTCGTTGCACGCACCATGGCCGCCGGGCTGCGCAACGCGGAATTCGTCACGGCCTCGCGCCTGCAAGGCTGCACGCATCTGCAAATCATCTGGCGCGACATCCTGCCGAACCTGGTGGGCAACCTGCTCATCATCGGCACCGTGGACGCGGCCATGGCCATCACGCTGGAAGCCTCGCTGTCGTTCCTGGGCCTGGGCGTGCCCGCGCCGATGCCGTCGCTGGGCCTGATGATCGCCGAGGGCAAGGAAAACATGCTGTTCCAGCCCTCGCTGGTGGTCATTCCCAGCATCGTGCTGTTCGTGCTGGTGCTGTGTGTGAACCGGGCGGGCGAAACGCTGCGCGCCATCCAGATGAAGAAAGGTTGACGCCATGACCGCCACTTCCCACCCCCTGCTGCGGGTTGAAAACCTGCACATCGACATCCATACCGCCACGCACACCAAGCACGTGGTGCGCGCGGTGGACTTCACCCTGGAACGCGGCAAGACGCTGTGCATCGTGGGCGAATCGGGCTGCGGCAAGTCGCTGACGGCGCTGGCCTTGCTGGACCTGCTGCCCACCGCCGCGCGCCGCCGCATGACGAGGCTGGAGTTCGCCGGGCAGGACCTGTCCACGCTGAACGCGCGCCAGTTGGCGGAATTGCGCGGCGCACGCATCGCCATGATCTTCCAGGATCCAATGACGTCCTTGAACCCGGTGTTTCAGATTGGCACGCAGCTGATCGACGTGATGCGCCGCCACAAGCGCGTCAGCCGTCGCGAAGCCGCCGAGCGCGCCGAATACCTGCTGCGCCGCGTCGGCATCACCAACCCCGAAGAACGTATGCGCCAGTATCCGTTCGAGCTCTCGGGCGGCTTGCGCCAGCGCGTGATGATCGCCATGGCGCTGATGTGCGGCCCCGAACTGCTGATCGCGGATGAACCCACCACCGCGCT
>Ga0160437_1000863_pt1 | contig 14601 bp, 25 predicted proteins | sample HID1975I_E0MG_FD_108227 | JGI IMG/M metagenome (GOLD analysis project Ga0160437, IMG submission 108227) | Enriched soil microbial communities from UW Madison campus, WI, USA - HID1975I_E0 MG | ecosystem: Environmental > Terrestrial > Soil > Unclassified | place: USA: Madison, Wisconsin... | reverse complement strand
GTGGTGAACAGGTTGCCCACCGCTTCCTTGTCGCGCAGGCGCGAGAAGGCCAGGCGCCGGTTGGCAACGCCGTCGGTCTTGGCGAGCGTGATCAGCGGCTCGGCGACGCGGCGCAGTTCCTTCGCCTTGGGCAGGGTGGTCTTGATGAGTTCGTGCTTGAACAGCGAGGCGGCCATGTTGGTGAACATCGCGTCGCGGTGGGCACTGGTGCGGTTGAACTTGCGGCCGGATTTCTGGTGGCGCATGGACGTGATTCCTGTGAGGTGTGAATGCTGGAACGCTGGACTTCTCTGTCGCCATCCTGGCGTTGACGCTTGGACTGCGGTTGGCCCTGGCCGGCATCCTTCGCCGGACGTGCCGCGGACCTGGGGTCCGTCGGCGATTTCCCGACCCTCCCCTTCGAGGGGAGGGTCGGGTCAAGCAATTACCCCAGCATGCCGTGGGCGGAAACGCCCGCCGGCGGCCAGTTCTCGAGCTTCATGCCGAGCGAAAGGCCACGCTGGGCGAGGACTTCCTTGATCTCGGTGAGCGACTTCTTGCCCAGGTTCGGGGTCTTGAGCAACTCGACCTCGGTCTTCTGGATCAGGTCGCCGATGTAGTAGATGCTCTCGGCCTTGAGGCAGTTGGCCGAACGCACCGTCAGTTCGAGGTCGTCGATCGGGCGCAGCAGGATCGGGTCGACGCCGGCCTGCTGGGTCTTCGGCGCACCGCGGTCGCGCTGGGTGAAGTCGCCGAACACGCTCAGCTGATCGGTGAGGATGTCGGCGGCCGTGCGCACGGCTTCCTCGGCGTCGATCGTGCCGTTGGTCTCGATGTCGATGACCAGCTTGTCCAGGTCGGTGCGCTGCTCGACGCGGGCGGCCTCGACCTCGTACGCCACGCGGCGCACGGGCGAGAACGAGGCGTCCAGCATCAGGCGGCCGATCGCACGGGTTTCCTCGTCCGGATGGCGGCGCGAAGCGGCCGACTGGTAGCCGAAGCCACGCTCGATCTTCAGCCGCATGTTGATCGACGCATCCTTGGTCAGGTGGCAGATCACGTGCTCGCCGTTGAGGATCTCGACGTTGTGGTCGGTCTTGATGTCGGCGGCGGTGACGACGCCGGGGCCGGACTTGGCCAGCGTGAGCGTGGAGCTCTCGCCGGTGCCCATGCGGATGGCGACGTCCTTGAGGTTGAGCAGGACTTCGAGCACGTCCTCCTGCAGTCCCTCGATCGTGCTGTACTCGTGCAGCACGCCGTCGATCTCGACTTCGGTGATCGCGAAGCCGGGGATCGAGGACAGCAGCACGCGGCGCAGCGCGTTGCCGAGGGTATGGCCGTAGCCGCGCTCGAGCGGTTCGATCACGACCTTCGCGCGGTTGCCGGCGAGGCGTTCGATCTGGGGACCACGCGGGCGCAAGACCTGATTGGCGTTAGCCGTCATGTTCTGGTGTCTCCTGGGGCGTGCCGGAGGGGGACCGGCAACGCCATGTGATTACTTCGAATACAGCTCGACGATCAGCGCTTCGTTGATGTCGGCAGGCAGGTCGCCGCGATCGGGCACCGCCTTGAACACGCCGCTGAACTTCTTCGAGTCGACCTCGACCCACGACGGCGACAGGTCCATCGTCGAGGACACGTTCAGAGCCTCCTGGACGCGCTGCTGCTTCTGTGCCTTCTCCGACAGGGCAATCGCATCGCCTGCCTTGACCTGGTACGAAGGCAGGTTGACCGGCTTGCCGTTGACCGTGATGCCGCGGTGCGACACCAGCTGGCGCGCGGCCGGGCGGGTCACGGCGAAGCCCATGCGGTAGACGACGTTGTCCAGGCGGGTTTCGAGCAGCTGCAGCAGGTTCTCGCCGGTGTTGCCCTTCTTGGTCGAGGCCTTCTTGTAGTAGTTGCGGAACTGGCGCTCCAGCAGGCCGTAGATACGCTTGACCTTCTGCTTCTCGCGCAGCTGGGTGGCGTAGTCGGACAGCTTGCTGCGACGCGCGCCGGTGCCGGCGCCGTGCTGGCCGGGCTTCTGCTCCAGCTTGCACTTGGAGTCGAGCGCGCGCGTCGGGGACTTCAGCGAAAGGTCGGTGCCTTCGCGACGGGCAAGCTTGCAGGTGGGACCGATATAACGAGCCATTTTCTATCGCTCCCTTTAGACGCGACGCTTCTTCGGCGGACGGCACCCGTTGTGCGGGATCGGCGTCACGTCGATGATGTTGGTGATCTTGTAGCCGACGTTGTTGAGCGAACGTACGGCCGACTCACGACCCGGACCCGGGCCCTTGATGCGCACTTCCAGCGACTTCACGCCGTAGTCGAGCGCGGCCTTGCCGGCCTTCTCGGCGGCGACCTGGGCGGCGAACGGGGTCGACTTGCGCGAACCGCGGAAACCCGCGCCGCCGGAAGTCGCCCACGACAGCGCGTTGCCCTGGCGGTCGGTGATCGTGATGATGGTGTTGTTGAACGAAGCGTGGACGTGGGCGATGCCGTCGGTGACGACGCGCTTGATCTTCTTCTTCGGCTTTGCAGCGGATGGCTTGGCCATGGTCGGTTTCCTTTACTTCCTGATGGCCCGGCGCGGACCCTTGCGGGTACGGGCATTGGTCCGGGTGCGCTGGCCGCGCAGCGGCAGGCCGCGACGGTGGCGCAGGCCGCGGTAGCAGGACAGGTCCATCAGGCGCTTGATCGCCATGCCCACCTCGCGGCGGAGGTCGCCCTCGACCACGTACTTGCCGACTTCGGCGCGCAGGCGCTCGACTTCCGGCTCGGACAGGTCACGGATCTTTGTCGACGAGTTGACGCCGGCAGCTTCGCAGAGCTTCCGGGAACGGGTACGGCCAATGCCGTAGATGCTTTGCAGCCCGACCCAGACATGCTTCTGGGCAGGCAGGTTGACACCTGCAATACGCGCCATGCGCGAGATCTCCAACTGTTTGGCGGCCGGACAGGGAAATCCGGCGGAGTGAACACGAAATTCTAACAGGGTCTCGGGTTGCTAGGAAGGGGGTCCGGCATCCTGCCGGTAACGGCCCGTGCAGCCGGCCGAAACCCCTCCGGCATGGGGAGTGTGCCCATGCTCCGGCAAACGGACCCGCGCTGGCCGGGATGCCATCGCTGGCGCCCCGTCCGCCCCCCGCCACTCAAGCGCGGGGACCGGCGCTGGTCCACCCGTGCGCGAGACCGCCGCCCGGGTTGCCCTCAATGCCCTCCGTGCGGAGGGGTGTTGCCGCCGTCCTGGCGCGGCCCGGGTGGGCCGGTTTCGTCGTCCACCGCTCCATGGCGGACCTTCAAGCTGTTGTCCTTCCCCCACGCAACGGGAGAAGTCGCTGCCATCCCTGGCGCAGCCTTACCGGCTTGCGGATCGTCCTGCCCGGCCTTCCATGGCCGGGCGCCCGCCAGGGCAGCGCGGCAGTGCTGCGCTATCGCGCCCTGGCGCCCCCCTTGAGGTTGGCCTTCTTCAGCAGGCTTTCGTACTGGTGCGACATCAGGTGCGCCTGGATCTGGGAGATGAAGTCCATCACCACCACCACCACGATCAGCAGCGAGGTGCCGCCGAAGTAGAACGAGGCGCCCAGGTCCTTGCGCATGAACTCCGGCAGCAGGCACACCAGCACCATGTAGGCCGCGCCCGCGGCGGTCAGCCGGGTCAGCACCGCGTCCACGTAGTCCGCCGTTGCCTTGCCGGGACGGATGCCCGGGATCAGCGCGCCCGACTTCTTGAGGTTGTCGGCGGTTTCCTGCGAATTGAAGACCAGCGCGGTATAGAAGAAGGTGAAGCCGGTGATCAGCGCCGCGAACAGGATCAGGTACAGCGGCTCGCCCGGCGACAGCGCCTGGCTGATGCGCTGCAGCGTCATCTGGAAGCCGCCGCCACCCTGCCCGCCGAACCAGGTCGTGACCGTGGCCGGGAACATGATGATCGACGAGGCGAAGATCGCCGGGATCACGCCGGACATGTTGAGCTTGAGCGGCAGGAACGAGCTCTGGTTCATGTAGGCGCCGCGGCCGCCCTGGCGGCGCGCGTAGTTCACCGTGATCCGGCGCTGGCCGCTTTCGACGAACACCACGAAGAAGGTGAACGCGAACACCACCAGCACGATCAGGATCAGCGAAATCGCGCTCAGGTCGCCGTTGCTGAAGCTTTCCAGCGTGGTCAGGACCGCGCCCGGCAACCCGGCCACGATGCCGGCGAAGATGATCAGCGACACACCGTTGCCGACGCCGCGCTCGGTCACCTGCTCGCCGACCCACATCAGGAACATGGTGCCGGCCGTCAGCGCGATCACTGCGGTCATCAGGAAGCCCCAGCCCGGGCTGTAGACCGCCTGGATGCCGCCGGTGGCACCGCCGCTCTGCAGCGCCGTGGCGATGCCGGCCGACTGGAAGATCGCCAGCGGGATCGCGCCGATGCGCGACCACTGGGTGATCCTGCGGCGACCGGACTCGCCTTCCTTCTGGATCGCCTTCAGGCTGGGCATGATCTGCACCAGCAGCTGGATCACGATCGAGGCCGAGATGTAGGGCACGACGTTCAGCGCGAACAGGCTGAAGCGCGACAGCGCACCACCGGAGAACATGTTGAACATGTCCACGATGGTGCCCTTCTGCTGCTCCATCAGCGCCAGCATCGCATCCGGGTTGACGCCCGGGACGGGGATGTAGGAGCCGACGCGGTACACCAGCAGCGCGCCGAGCACGAACAGCAGGCGCTGGCGCAGTTCAGTGAACTTGCCGAGCCCGCCCATCGCGTTTCCGCTCCGTGCCATGCGCCGCTTACTCCTCGACCTTGCCGCCGGCGGCTTCGATCGCCGCGCGCGCACCGGCCGTGGCCAGCAGGCCCTTGAGCACGAGCTTCTTCGAAACCTCGCCCTTCTTCACGATCTTGGCCTGCTTGGCCTTCGCCGGGACCAGCTTGGCGGCGCGCAGGGCGGCGAAGTCGATGTCGCCCTCGAGCTTATCGAGCTGGTACAGCATGACCTGGGCGGTGTCGTTCTTCAGCTTGGAGCGGAAGCCCACCTTCGGCAGGCGCATGTGCATCGGCATCTGGCCGCCTTCGAAGCCGGCCTTGATCTTGCCCTTGCCCGAGCGCGCGAACGAGCCCTTGTGGCCGCGGCCGGCGGTCTTGCCCAAGCCCGAACCGATGCCACGGCCGACGCGCTTGCGCTCCTGGCGCGCGCCCTCGGCGGGCGAAAGTGTATTCATGCGCATGTCTTATTCCTCCACACGGACGAGGTAGTGGACCTTGTTGATCAGTCCACGGACCTGCGGGCTGTCCTTGAGTTCCCGGACATCGTTCAATTTGCTCAAGCCCAGCGCCTTGACCGACAGGCGGTGCTTCGCCTGCGAGCCGCGCAGGCCCTTGACCAGGCGCACCTTGACGGTGCCGCCCTTGCTCTCGTTCTTAGCCATGCTGCAGGTCCTCCACCTTCTTGCCGCGCTTGGCCGCGATGCGGGCCGGCGATTGCATGTCCGTCAGGCCCTTGAGCGTGGCGCGAACCAGGTTGATCGGGTTGCGCGAGCCGGTGGCCTTGGCCAGCACGTCCTTCACGCCCACCGCCTCGAGCACGGCGCGCATCGCGCCGCCGGCGATCACGCCGGTACCTTCGGAAGCCGGCTGCATGTAGACCTTCGCCGCGCCGTGGCCCGACTTGACCGCGTGCCAGAGGGTGCCGTTGTTGAGCTCGACGTTGGACATGCCCTTGCGGGCGTATTCCATCGACTTCTGGATCGCGACCGGCACCTCGCGTGCCTTGCCGTAGCCGAAGCCGACCCTGCCGTTGCCGTCACCGACCACCGTCAGCGCGGTGAAGGTGAACTGGCGACCGCCCTTGACGGTCTTGGAGACGCGGTTGACGGCGATGAGCTTCTCGATCATCCCGTCGTCGATTTCGTCCCGGTTGTGGCGACCGCGCGAATCGCGTTCGTTGGCCATTGTCGTTTCCTGTTCTTGAAAAGGTGATTACGGCTGCTGCCGCTTGTAGTTGGGAAATACATCGGGTGTTCCGGTCGCAGCGGGAACCCGCCACGCCGTCCGGCGCAACCCGCGCCGGCAGGACGACACCGCATGGGGCCTGCGCCCCATGCGTTCAAGCATCAGAACTGCAGGCCGCCTTCGCGGGCCGCATCGGCCAGGGCCTTGATGCGGCCGTGGTAGCGGTAGCCGGAACGGTCGAACGCGACCTTCTCGACGCCCGCGGCCTTGGCCTTCTCGGCGATGGCGCGGCCGACCTTGGCGGCGGCTTCGGTGTTCTTGGCGCTCTTCAGGCCGTCGCGGACGTCGGCCTGGGTGGTGCTGGCCGAGGCCAGGACCTTCGAGCCGTCCGCGCTGAACAGCTGCGCGTAGACGTGCTGGCCGGTGCGCAGCACCGACAGGCGCGGAACGCCCAGCTCGCGGATGTGGGCGCGGGTCGACCTGGCGCGGCGCAGGCGTGCGGTTTTCTTGTCCATCTTGTTGCTCCTGGCGGAAGCTGAAGGGCGATTACGCCTTCTTGGCTTCCTTGCGAATGATGTTCTCACCTGCGTACTTCACGCCCTTGCCCTTGTAGGGCTCCGGCGGACGGAAACCGCGGATCTTGGCCGCGACTTCGCCGACGCGCTGCTTGTCGGCACCGGTGACCACGACCTCGGTCTGGGTCGGGGTGCTGATGGTGATGCCTTCGGGCACCTTGAACAGCACCGGGTGCGAGAAGCCCAGCGACAGGTTGAGGTCCTTGCCCTGCATCGCGGCACGGTAGCCGACGCCAACCAGCTCGAGCTTGCGCTCGAAGCCTTCGGACACGCCGTGCACCATGTTGGCGACGATCGCACGCAGGGTGCCGGTGATGGCGACCCGCGACGGATCCTGGCAGGACAGCTGCGCCTGGCCGTTCTCGATCTTGATCTCGACGTCGGCAGGCTTGGCGATCGACAGCGTGCCCTTCGGGCCCTTGACGCTGACGTTCTCGGCCTGGACGTTCAGTTCGACACCCTTTGGCAGGGTGATCGGCTTCTTGGCAACTCGGGACATTTGCGTTACTCCCTTAGGCCACGAAGCACAGGACTTCACCACCGACGCCCTGCTGGCGCGCCTGCGCATCGGTCATGATGCCCCTGGAGGTGGAAATGATCGCGACGCCGAGGCCATTGAGGACCTTGGGCAGCGCGTCCTTGCCGCGGTACTGGCGCAGGCCCGAGCGCGACACGCGCTGCAGGCGCTCGATCACGGGACGGCCTTCGTAGTACTTCAGTTCGATCTCGAGCTCGGCCTTGGCGCCGTCCTCGGTCACGCGCGAACCGCCGATGTAACCCTCGTCCTGCAGGACCTTGGCGATGGCCACCTTGGTCTTGGACGACGGCATCTTCACCGTCGGCTTGCCGACCGCCGCCGCATTCCTGATGCGGGTCAGCATGTCGGCGATGGGATCAGTCATGCTCATTGATGATTACCTTCTGAGTGCACCGATATCCGCTTTCGCGAATGTCTTCGTGGAGTCCGGCCGAACGGCAGGACCGTGTGGTTGTTTACCAGGACGCCTTGCGCAGGCCCGGCACGTCGCCACGCATGGTGGCTTCGCGCAGCTTGTTGCGGCCCAGGCCGAACTTGCTATACACGGCGCGCGGGCGGCCGGTCAGGACGCAGCGCGTGGTCTGGCGGGAAGGCGACGAATCGCGCGGCAGCTTCTGCAGCTTGACCGCGGCATCCATCTTCTCTTCGTAGCCGGCGTCCTGGCTGCTGATGATCTTCTTCAGCGCGTCGCGCCTGGCGGCGAACTTCTTCGCCAGCTTCGTCCGCTTGGCCTCGCGGTTCACCATTGATGTCTTTGCCATGGTTCTATCCTCGAATCAGCGGAACGGGAAGCGGAAGGCCTCGAGCAGCGCCCGCGCCTCGTCGTTGGTCTTGGCGGTGGTGGTGATGGCGATGTCCATCCCGCGCAGCGCGTCGACCTGGTCGAAGTCGATCTCCGGGAAGATGATCTGCTCCTTCACGCCCATGTTGAAGTTGCCACGGCCGTCGAACGAACGACCCGACACGCCGCGGAAGTCGCGCACGCGCGGCAGCGACACGTTCACCAGGCGGTCCAGGAACTCGTACATCTTCGCGCGGCGCAAGGTGACCTTGCAGCCGATCGGCCAGCCGTCGCGGATCTTGAACGACGCCACGGACACCCGCGACTTGGTCACGATCGGCTGCTGGCCCGCGATCTTGGCCATGTCGGCCACGGCGTTCTCGAGCACCTTCTTGTTGGTCGCGGCCTCGCCCACGCCCATGTTGAGCGTGATCTTGGACAGCCTCGGCACCTGCATCGGATTGGTGTAGCCGAACTTCTCCATGAGCTTCGGCACCACTTCTTCCTTGTAGAACTTTTCCAGACGGGTATTCATTTCTGCATTCCTCAGGCGTCGATCGCCTCACCACTCGAGCGGAACACGCGCAGGCGGCGTCCATCCTCGAGGACCTTGGTACCGATGCGCTCGCCCTTGCCCGAGGCAGGGTTGAAATGCATCACGTTGGAGACGTGGATCGGAGCTTCGCGCTCGATCACGCCACCGGGCTGGTTGATCTGCGGGTTCGGCTTGGTGTGGCGCTTGACCAGGTTGATGTTGGAGACGACGACCTTGTCGCCGAGCACGCGCACAACGTCGCCCTGCTTGCCCTTGTCCTTGCCGGCGGTGACGATCACGCGGTCACCCTTCTTGATGCGGTTCATATCGTTCTCTCTTCAATCCGGGGCAGCGTTGCTTCGCCCAGCCTTTACTTGCCTATGCCGCTCAGAGCACTTCGGGTGCGAGCGAGACGATCTTCATGAACTTCTCGGAACGCAGCTCGCGGGTCACGGGCCCGAAGATGCGCGTGCCGATCGGCTCGTGCTTGTTGTTGAGCAACACCGCGGCGTTGCCGTCGAAGCGGATCAGCGAGCCGTCGGCGCGGCGGACGCCCTTGCGGGTGCGCACCACGACTGCGTCGTAGACTTCGCCCTTCTTGACCTTGCCGCGCGGGATCGCGTCCTTGACGGACACCTTGATGATGTCGCCGATGCCGGCGTAACGGCGCTTGGAGCCGCCGAGCACCTTGATGCACATCACTTCCTTGGCACCGGAGTTGTCGGCCACGTCGAGGTGGCTTTGCATCTGGATCATGATTCAGCCTCCTCTTATTCGGCCGAGCGCGAGACGATCTCGACCACGCGCCAGTTCTTGGTCTTCGACATCGGTGCGATCTCCATCACCCGCACCACATCGCCTTCGTTGCAGGCGTTGTCGGCGTCGTGGGCGTGGAGCTTGGACGAGCGACGGATGTACTTGCCGTACAGCGCGTGCTTGACCTGGCGCTCGACGAGCACCGTCACCGTCTTGTCCATCTTGTTGCTGACCACGCGGCCTTCGACCGTGCGCTGCTTTTTATCAATGTTGTCCATGGTCATGGGTCCTTACTGCTTCGTGCCGAGCAGCGTGTTGACGCGTGCGATCTCGCGGCGAACGCGGCGCACGTCGTGGGTCTTGGCAAGCTGGCCGGTGGCCTTCTGCATGCGCAGGGAGAACTGCTCCTTGTGCAGCTCGAGCAGGTGGCCCTTGAGCTCTTCGGCAGACTTCCCGCGGAGTTCCTTGATGTTCATCAGCGCACCGTCCGGGTCACGAATTGGGTGGTGACCGAGAGCTTGGCGGCAGCCAGGCGGAACGCCTCGCGCGCGGTCGCCTCGTCGACGCCCTCGATCTCGTAGATCATGCGGCCGGGCTGGATCTGGGCGACCCAGTATTCGACCGCACCCTTGCCCGAGCCCATTCGGACTTCGATCGGCTTCTTGGTGATCGGCTTGTCGGGGAACACGCGGATCCACATCTTGCCGCCGCGCTTGACGTAGCGGCTGATCGAACGGCGCGCGGCCTCGATCTGGCGGGCGGTGATCTGCCCGGTCTGCGTGGCCTTCAGGCCGTACTCGCCGAAGCTGACGAGGTTGCCGCTCCACGCCAGGCCGTCGTTGCGGCCCTTGTGCATCTTGCGGTACTTGGTTCGCTTGGGTTGCAGCATGAGTTAGTCCCTCGCCTCGCGATCACGACGCGGGCCACGCGGACGCTCGCGGTCACCGCGATCGCCACGCTCGCCACGCGGCGAATCGTCCTGCTTTTCCTGGCCGACCTGGGCGAAGTCGAAGATCTCGCCCTTGTAGATCCAGGTCTTGATGCCGATGATGCCGTAGGTGGTGCGGGCCTCGGCGAAGCCGTAGTCGACGTCGGCGCGCAGGGTATGCAGCGGCACACGGCCTTCGCGATACCACTCCGAACGCGCGATCTCGGCGCCGTTGAGGCGGCCGGCGACGTTGACCTTGATGCCCAGCGCGCCCAGGCGCATCGCGTTGCCGACGGCGCGCTTCATCGCGCGGCGGAACATGATGCGGCGCTCGAGCTGCTGCGCGATCGATTCGGCGACCAGCTGCGCGTCGAGCTCCGGCTTGCGGACCTCGGTGACGTTGATGTGCGCCGGGACGCCCATCAGGTCGGAGACTTCCTTGCGCAGCTTCTCGATGTCCTCGCCGCGCTTGCCGATCACAACGCCCGGGCGGGCGGTGTGAATCGTGACGCGCGCGGTCTTGGCCGGCCGCTCGATCATGATGCGGCTGATGCCGGCCGAGGCCAGCTTCTTGCGCAGCATCTCGCGGACCTTCAGGTCGGCGGCAAGGTACTCGGCGTATTCCTTCTTGCCGGCGTACCACTTGGAGTTCCAGTCCTTGGAGATGCCCAGGCGGATGCCGGTGGGATGAACTTTGTGACCCATATGCTTACTTCCCCTCGCCGACGACGACGGTGATGTGGCTGGTGCGCTTGAGGATGCGGGTACCGCGACCCTTGGCGCGCGCCATGAAACGCTTCAGCGTCGGGCCTTCGTCGACCATGATGGTCTTGACCTTCAGCTCGTCGATGTCGGCGCCCTGGTTGTTCTCGGCATTGGCGATCGCCGACTCCACCACCTTGCGGATCAGGTGGGCGGCCTTCTTGTCGGAGAACTTGAGCAGGTTGACGGCGCCCTCGGCGGTCAGGCCACGCACCTGGTCGGCGACCAGGCGGGCCTTCTGCGGGGAGATGCGGGCGGTGCGCAGGATCGCCCTCGCCTCGTTCTGGTTGGACATGGTCGTCATCTCCTTACTTCGACTTCTTGTCGCCGCCATGACCCTTGAAGGTCCTGGTCAGGGCGAACTCGCCGAGCTTGTGGCCGACCATGTTCTCGTTGACCAGCACCGGAACGTGGTTCTTGCCGTTGTGCACCGCGATGGTGTAGCCCACCATCTCCGGCAGGACCATCGAGCGGCGCGACCAGGTCTTGATCGGGCGCTTGGTGTTACCCGCCGCTTCCACCTTCCTGACGAGGTGGTGGTCGACGAACGGGCCCTTCTTGAGTGAACGTGCCATGGTCGATTAGCTCCTGCGATCGCGCACGATGAACTGCTGCGTCCGCTTGTTGTGTCGGGTCTTGTAGCCCTTGGTCGGCACGCCCCACGGGGTGACCGGATGCGGGTTGCCCTGGCCGGCCTTCGCCTCGCCGCCGCCGTGCGGGTGGTCGACCGGGTTCATCGCCGCGCCGCGGACGGTCGGCTTGATGCCACGCCAGCGGCTGGCGCCGGCCTTGCCCAGCTTCTCGAGGTTGTGCTCGACGTTGCCGACTTCACCGATGGTGGCGCGGCACTCGGCCGGCACCCGGCGCATCTCGCCCGAACGCAGGCGCAGGGTGGCGTAGACGCCTTCGCGGGCGACCAGCTGCACGCCGGCACCGGCGGCGCGCGCGATCTGCGCGCCCTTGCCCGGCTTCATCTCGATGCAGTGCACGGTGGAGCCGACCGGGATGTTGCGCAGCGGCAGCGTGTTGCCGGTCTTGATCGGCGCGTCGTTGCCCGCGATCACCTGGTCCCCGGCCTTCAGGCCCTTGGGCGCGATGATGTAGCGGCGCTCGCCGTCGACGTAGCACAGCAGCGCGATGTGCGCGGTGCGATTGGGGTCGTACTCGATCCGCTCCACGCGCGCGGGAATGCCTTCCTTGTCGCGCTTGAAGTCGATGATGCGGTAGTGCTGCTTGTGTCCGCCGCCGATGTGCCGGGTGGTGATCCGGCCATGGTGGTTGCGGCCGCCGGTCTTGCTCTTCTTCTCGAGCAGCGGCGCGTGCGGCGCACCCTTGTGCAGGTCGGGCGTGACCACGCGGACCGCGCTACGGCGACCGGCGGAAGTGGGCTTGAAAGTCATCAATGGCATCGGTCCGTCCTCAGGCCTTGGCCGTCATCACGTCGATCGACTGGCCGTCGGCCAGCTTCACGTACGCCTTGCGCCAGTCGCCGCGGCTGCCCTGGCGCTGACGGAAGGACTTGTTCTTGCCCTTCACGTTCACCACGTTGACCGCCTCGACAGTGACGTCGAACAGCTGCTCGACGGCCGACTTGATGTCGGCCTTGGTCGCCGTCTTCGCGACCTCGAACGCATACTGGTTGGAAAGCTCCTGCAGGCGCGCGGTCTTTTCGGACACGCGCGGCGCACGGATCACGCTGTAGAGCTTGGCTTCGTTCATGCCAGCCACTCCTCGATCTTCTTCACCGCGTCGCTGGTGATCAGGACGCTGTCGGCGCTGACCAGCGCCACCGGGTCCAGGCCCTGCACGTCGCGAACCTCGACGTACGGCAGGTTGCGTGCGGACAGGTACAGGTGCTCGGACGCCTCTTCGGTCACGATCAGCGGCCGCCGGCCGAGGTCGAATTCCTTGAGCTTCGACACCAGGCCGCTGGTCTTGGTGGCCTCGACGTCGAACGCGTCGACGACCTTCAGGCGACCCTGGCGGTTGAGCTCGGACAGGATCGCCGAGATCGCCGCGCGGTACATCTTGCGGTTGACCTTCTGCTCGAAGCTGCGAGGCTTGGCTGCGAACGTCACGCCGCCCCCGACGAAGATCGGCGCGGTCAGCGCGCCGTGGCGGGCACCGCCGCCCTTCTGGCGCTTCGACTTCTTGGTGGTGCCGGCGACTTCCGAGCGCGTCTTCTGCGCCTTGGTGCCGGCGCGGCCCGCGTTGCGGTAGGCCACGACGACCTGGTGGACCAGGTCCTGGCTGAACTCACGGCCGAATACCGCGTCGGAAACCGAGAGCTTCTGGTTGCTGTTGGTGATGGCGATTTCCATCGTCGTCTCTCCTTATGCCTTGCTCGAGGGACGGACGATGACGTCGCCGCCCGGCGCGCCCGGCACGGCGCCCTTGATCGCGATCAGGCCGCGCTCGGCGTCGACCCGGACCACTTCCAGGCGCTGCGTGCTCTGGCGTTCCGCACCCATGTGGCCGGACATCTTCTTGCCCGGGAACACGCGGCCCGGCGTCTGTCGCTGGCCGATCGAACCCGGCGCGCGATGCGACAGCGAGTTGCCGTGCGTCGCGTCGCCCATGCGGAAGTTCCAGCGCTTGATCGTGCCCTGGAAGCCCTTGCCCTTGGTGACGCCCTGGACGTCCACCAGCTGGCCGACTTCGAAGATGTCGGCCTTGATTTCACCGCCGACCTGGAAGTCGGCGATCTTGTCGTCTGCCACGCGCAGCTCCCACAGGCCGCGGCCGGCTTCGACCTTGGCCTTGGCCAGGTGGCCGGCTTCGGGCTTGGTCAGCAGCGAGGCGCGCTTGACGCCGGCGGTGACCTGCACGGCGCTGTAGCCGTCGCTCTCGACCGTCTTCACCTGGGTGATGCGGTTGGGGGTGGCTTCGATCAGGGTCACCGGGATGGACTGGCCGTCCTCGGTGAACACGCGGCTCATGCCGGCCTTGCGGCCGACGATGCCCAACGAATGAATCTTCGCGGTCATGGTGGCGTCCTCAGGTCAGCTTGATCTGGACGTCGACGCCAGCCGCGAGTTCGAGCTTCATCAGCGCGTCCACGGTCTTGTCGTTGGGGTCGACGATGTCGAGCACGCGCTTGTGCGTGCGGGTTTCGTACTGGTCACGAGCGTCCTTGTCGACGTGCGGCGACGTCAGGATGGTGTAACGCTCGATTTTGGTCGGCAGCGGGATCGGGCCGCGCACCTGCGCGCCGGTCCGCTTGGCCGTTTCGACGATCTCGCTGGCCGAGCGGTCGATCAGGCGATGATCGAATGCCTTGAGCCGGATCCGGATCTTTTGGTCCGCCATGACGGAGATTCCTTCGTTGAAAGAGCGACAGGCCCCGCGGCTGGGTGCGCGGAACCCCGTGGAAACAGTGACTTGCCGGGACTGATGACGCCTGGCGCCCCGGCAGTATCCTGACGAAAAACTAGGCGGCCCGGTCACCCGGTCCGCCCAGACGGAAAAGTATAAGGCGCGTTAACAGGCCCCGTCAACAGCTTTTCGCTGCTCCGGGACCTGCCGTGCGACCTTCTTCCCTGTCCGGCGAATACGAGGCCCGTCCTGGACCTCCTTTCGCTTTCATCGAATCCGCCGACCCAAGCGGCGAATCCGGCTATTTTGACACGTTTTCCGGCATTTGGGGCCTTTGGAGGCCGATTGCCGGGGAATATCTTCTACGACTGTGGTGCTGGGGACTGGATCCCCGCGTTCGCGGGGACGACGCGCCGGCAAAGGCGGCTGCGCCAGGCGCAGCCGCGCCAGTGCGTCACTTGATGATCTTGGCCACCACGCCGGCGCCGACCGTACGGCCACCTTCG
>Ga0160437_1000862_pt1 | contig 14606 bp, 9 predicted proteins | sample HID1975I_E0MG_FD_108227 | JGI IMG/M metagenome (GOLD analysis project Ga0160437, IMG submission 108227) | Enriched soil microbial communities from UW Madison campus, WI, USA - HID1975I_E0 MG | ecosystem: Environmental > Terrestrial > Soil > Unclassified | place: USA: Madison, Wisconsin... | reverse complement strand
CGCAGCGAGGCCTTCAGCCGCCCTTCGGTAACGACATGCACCGCACCGTCCGGTCCCACGTCTTCCAGGTAGGCGAAGACATTGGCGTCGGGCTGGTCGGCCGAGATCCAGAGGTCGGCGATGGCATTGCCGGTCACCTCGGTATCCGCCGGAAGCACGGCGCCCGCCATGCTCACCCCGTTGCCCGCGACATGGCAGGGCTGCACTTGCGATCCCGAACCGGCATCGGGGCACTTCACGTCGTAGTTGGCGGTGAAAGTCACCGGCTTGCCGCGCCCCGCTGCGGCCGAGAGTTTTGCGCCGTCGAGGAAGAAGGCGCGCATCTGCGTCTGCCTGAGCGGCCAGTCCGTCGTCGCCCGCCATTCGGTTCCGGGAGCGGCGTTGACGGTGAAGTAGTGGATCGGCGCGTCCTTCTCCACGCCGGTCTCGATGCCCTTCAGATAGCGATCGTAGAAGCGGTGCATCTCTTCGAGCAGCGCGAAATCGTCGCTGTTGCAGTGCTTCCACGGGCCGATGACGACGCGCGATCCGGGAATATTGGCATGGGCGATGAAGGCCTGGTCGCGCAGTTCGTCATTCCACCCGCCCTGGATGTAGAGCGGCACCCCGCCGAGACGGATCTGGTCGGCATAGCTGGACGCGCTGCCTTCCGCCCAGAACCGGCTGGCGACCAGAGACGACCAGCTGTCGCGATAGGGAAGCTGCTTCCACATGTCGTAGAGCGGCGTGGAAAGCTGGTGTTCCTCGGCGGCCTGACGCAGGATCACCTTGTTCTCGTCCCCATCGACGGGCGAGACCTTCATGTCGTTCTCGATCGTGCGCGTCGGGCCGGTGCCCCACTGCGCGAAGATGCCGCCGCGGCGGAAGGCATCGTACTTGTTCCAAGAGAAGCAGCCCGCGAAGACAGCCTTGAGCGCGGGCGGACGCATGGTCATGACATGCATCGCCGCATCGCCGGTGTTCGAGCAGCCGTAGACCCCCACCTTGCCGTCCGACCAGGGCTGCGACGCCAGCCACTGCGTCATGTCGAAGGCGTCCTGCGCCTCGTTGCGATCGTGATAGCCGCGCCGCACGCCGGTGGACTGGCCGTTCCCCCGCCGCGCCACCTGCACCACGACATAGCCGTAGCGGGTGAGTTCCTGGATGCGGCGATAGTCGCTCACCCGCTCGCCCGCCCCGTCGGCGGTCTGCTGCGAGATCGACAGCGTGTGGTGCCAGATCACCGGGAAACGGCCGTCGACCGGCTGGCCGTTCCTGGTCGGGCGGTCCACCCGGATCGCCAGCTTCACCCCGTCGCGCATCTCCACATAGCGCGAGGAGGACGCCATGCCGTCATAAGTGGCGGCGGGCTGGTAATGGCCGAAGCTGCTCTGCGGAACTTGGGCATGCGCCGTCCCGGCCGAGAGGGCTGCCATGACGAGAGAGGGGGCGAGAAGAGATGCGGACAGCGGCTTCATCATTTCAGACGTACTCTCGAATGGAGACACACAGGATCAGGCACGGGGAGCAGGCGGATCACTGCACCGGGAACTGGGCCTCGGCATCGCGGCGGGCCTTGGCCTTGAGCGCGGCGGCATCCTCGGGCAGCAGCCAGCGCTGCTTCACCATGGCGTCGACTTGCGTATCGTAGCGGCGGACGAAAGCCTGCGCCGAGCGGTATCGGGCCTTGAGCGTCGCGGCGTCCAGATTGGTCCGCACGAAGATCGGGCGACCCTTGGCAGGCGTGCAGGCAGGCAGGTCAGTGCCCTTGTAGGGGCCGTAGGAGGCCAGCGGCACCTTGAACTCCGCCACCGGAAGCCCGCCCACCGGATTGCCCGTGGCATCGCGGCGGATCTTGTCGCCGTCCCACGCCAGCAGCGGCGCGTGCGGCGGCGCAACGCCCTTGTCCGCCCATTGCCGCAAGTTCTCGACCGCCGCGCGCGCCAGTGCGCCATGAGGGACATCGCTGATCGGCAGGCGGCAGGTGTTGAGCGCGTCCTCCCCCTTCACGCCCGCCAGCGGATAGCCCTTGGCCGCCAGCTGCAGGAAATTCGGGCGCTTCTCGCGCGGTGGATTGCCGTCGATCATGCTGGCGCTGTGGACCACCGCGCCGAGCTGGTAGATCCGGTGCGCCCCCACTCTGGCGTCGCTGTCGGGCGTCTGCGGTCCGGGGCCGGTGCCCACCTCAAACTCGGACATGAATTCGATCACCGGCACGTCAATCGGCTTCAGGCTGCGGCGCGGATCGTCGTTGCGGGTCTGCGCTTCCTCGCTGTTGAGCGGGATATAGCCGCCGCCATTCCAGCGCGAGGATATGCCGATCAGGTAGCCGTCGAACACCGGCCTGCCGTTCGGCAGGCGCGCGCGGTCATGGAAGCCCTCATTGATGAAGGTCCGCTGGACGCTGCCGGTGAAGGACCAGCCGCCCACCAGCATGCGCCGAACCTTCAACCCGCGCAAAGGGTTCTCCGCGCGGTCGCTCCGCAGCAGGGCGCCGATATCCGCCATGACCTGATAGCGGATGCCGTCCTCCTTCGGCCACTGGATCGCGCCGTAGCGCTGGGGCTCGAACCACTGGAGCACCTGGCTCTGCGCGGTCGGCACCGGTCCCTTGGCCGAGATCACGCGCGAGGGTGCATCGTCGCCCAGCCCCGCCGCCACGTAGATGTCGCCATGCGCCATCATGTAGCCGGACATCGCCACCCAGTGCGACGTGCCGCCCTGGGAGGGGTGGATCGGCTCGAAATGCACGACGCCGCTGAACTTCGCCGGATCCTTGGGGCGCCGCACGATGATGCGGGTGCCATAGGGAATGTCCTTCGCCAGCACCGCCAGCGCGCCCGAGGGATCGCGCCGGTAGGCATCGGCCGTACCGTGGAGGAAGTATTCCTCCTCGACATAGCCCGCCGCGGCCAGGTCCACGGCCGGTACCGCGCCCGGCACCCAGGCCGTGTTGTAGACCTGGCTGTCCGCCGTGACGGGAATCGGGCCGTCGACCTTGTCGATCCCCGCCCAGGCCGGGACCGAGGCCGTGAGCGCCCCGGCCAGGATCATCATCGGGCCGCACACCGCCCGGCGCATCGGACCCGGCATCAGAACGTCTTGCTCAGCGAGAGGGAGACCATGCGGCCGATGGCACTGGTGGTCTGCGGATCGAAGCCGCCGCCGCCGCCGTTGGAGGTCGGCGCAAGGTCCACGAACGGCGGGTCGCGGTCGAACAGGTTCTGCACGTCCAGTCCGATCTTCACGCCCTCGGTGCCGGGAATGCCGGTGCCCTCCAGATCGTAGGACAAGCGCAGATCCACGGTGGTGTAGGACTTGATGCGCTCGACCGGGGTGACATAGGTGTTGTTGTAGCCGTTCTGCCAGGCCACCACCACGCTGCCGTCGAACCCGCCCTTGGACCAGCCGGCGATGCCGCGTGCCCGCCACTTGAGCGGATAGTCGATATTGTTGGCCTGATCGATCACCGGGCTGTCCGGTGTGATGCCGACCTTGTAGGTGAAGAAGTGCGTCCCCCGCAGCGAGAAGCGGAAATCGCCCGCGCTCTCTGTCGGGATCGGGACCGAAAGCCCGAAGTCGAGACCGCGCGTGATCGTCGTGCCCAGGTTGCTGGGGCGCCCGTCGATGAAGACCCCGGCCGCCTGCGCATTGGCCGCCGTGCCGCCGTTGACGTTGAGACCCGAGGCCACCAGATCCGCGATGCGGGACTGTGCCGCCGCGCCCCGCGTGATGATCGAGCCGAACAGGTTCTCCTGACGCAGCACGTTCAGGTTCGACAGATACCCATTGATCTGCCCTTCGTAGACGATGTCGAAATAGTTCAGGCTGAACACGGCGCGCGGCAGGAAGGCCGGCGAATATTCGCCGCCGAACGACCAGGTCCGCGCCGTCTCGGGCTTCAGATCGGTATTGCCGCCCGAAAGCGCCACGCCCTGCACCGTGGTGCCGACGGTGGGGTCGTAGTAGTTCTGGATATAGAGCTGGGTGCCGCCGGCACTCACCAGCTGCGTGAGCAAGGGCGCGCGGAAGGATTCGCCGTAGCTGCCGTGCAGCTTCAGGTCCGCCACCGGTTCCCAGTTGATGCCGATCTTGGGGTTCTTGGTGGTGCCCACGTCGCTGTACTTGTCGATACGGCCGGCCACGTCGAGCTGCAGGCTGTGGAAGCCCGGGATGGCATTGCCCGGTCCGAAGATCGGCACCAGCACTTCGGCATAGGCCGACTTCACGTTGCGCGAGAGGCGGAGGTCAGTGCCGGTCTGGGCTTCCAGCCGCCCGCGCAGCTGCCCCGTGCGCAATTTGAGCTGGTAGTATTCCGCGCCGATGGCCAGCTTCACGTCACCGCCGGGCAGCGTGAACAGGGTGCCGTCCAGCTTCGCCTCCGCCGCCTTCATGCGGCTGATGCCCTGCGTGGTGCTGACGTTGTTCATGATCGCGGCGATCACGTCGGGATCGTTGACCGAAGTGCCGAAGGGATTGAAGGCCATGGCCGGGTTGCTGCTGGCCAGAGCGGCAGCCAGTGCGGCGGAATCCGTCTGGCTGCCCTGGGTGAACACCCTGTCCTTGTTCCAGCCGTAGCTGCCGTAGGCGTCCAGCTGCCAGTCTCCGAACAGGTCCGCGGTGATCCCCGCCGTGCCCTGGATCGTCTTGGAGGTGATGTCCGAGGTCGAATAAGGGCCGTAGTCGTTGACGAAGGAATACTGCACGATCTCGCTGGCAGGGCTGGTTCCGGCAGGGGCCACGAAGAAGGCGTTGCTGCGCGGCACGTTCAGGTTCTGCGCCGCCACTTGTCCCCGCCGCACGGCATCGCGCCGAGAGGCATAGACATCGGCGTAGAAGCGGATCCCGTCCGTGATGTCCTGGTCGAAGTTGATGGTGCCCGCGTTGATCTCCTGCTGCGGCACCAGATCGATGGCCTTCAGGTTGTCGCACTTGTTGCTGGTGCCCGCGACGAGGCCGCCCGGCGTCGCGCCGCCCGCGGGGATCGCGTAGCTGCGGCCGCCGGTCACGATATTGCCCGGCGCGCACTGGGTCACGCGGTAGTCCGCACCCCCGCGCGCGGTCAGGTCGGCGCCGTAGAAGTCGCGGTCCTGGCCGCTCAGGTTGCTGCGATAGGTGTGCTGGAAGGTTGCGGTGACCTGGCCGGTCGACCACTTGTGGCCGGCGATCATGCCGATCTGGCTTTCCAGGTAGTGATCCGCGACGCCGTGCTGGACTTCGATCTGCGCGCCTTCGTAGTTCCGGCGCAGGATCAGGTTGGCAACGCCCGCCACCGCGTCAGAACCGTAGACCGCCGAGGCACCGTCCGCGATCACTTCCACGCGCTCGAGCGCCAGGGTGGGGATGGTGGAGGGGTCGATCGTGGCCCCGGTCGTGCCTTGCGGCACCGCGCGGCGGCCGTTGATGAGCGTCAGCGTGGCATAAGGGCCGATGCCGCGCAAATTGATGGAGTTGCCATAGACCACGTTGCCCGCGCCGCCCGCACCGCTGCGGCTGGTATCGGAAACGCCGTAATTAGTGATCTGCGGGGTTTCCTGAAGCACCTTGATCGTGGTGGTCGCCGCCGACTGCTCGATCTCCGCGCGGCCCACGGCAACCAGCGGGGAACCGACCGGGGCAGCCCCGCGAATGCTGGTGCCGGTAACGATGATTTCCTGGATCGTCGGCGCTTCGGCTTCCTCTGCCTGCGGCTGCGGAGCCGCATCCTGGGCCCAGGCCGGCGTCGCCACGAGCGCGAAAACGGCCATGGCCCGACGCGAAACCAGGCGGGAAACGGGGTGACGCAAGGTAATGCGCGACATGTATTGACCTCCCAACCCGGCAGCACCGGGCATTTATCGTTTCGGCGATCTCACCGGCGCGAAGGGAGCAACAGCAGGGTGCCCGACCAGGCACGACACGACCTCTCCACCCGTCGCAGCGGCGTTATCGCCGTCCGCAGGCGCTCCTTGGCGCCATCGACAACACAATGATGGGGCTAGATCGTGGAGATTGTCAACTATCTTTTGAGAGGACGGTATTGTTTTTCTTTATAGCGATATCCCCGGCTCGTCATAAGCCAGATACATACGGTCCAGCAGCTCGCGCAGAAGCGCCAGTTCGGCCTTTGTCAGCTGATGCAGAACGGCATCTTCCGTTTCCGCCAGGATCCCGAACAGTTCGTCCAGATAAGTCTTGCCGGCTTCGGTCACGAACAGCGCATGGCGGCGGCGGTCAGTGGGCGAACGTTCGCGCACGGCCAGTTCGCGCTTCTCCAGCTCGTCCACGATCTGCACCGTGATCGACTTGTCCAGACCCACCGCCTTGGAGAGTTCGTTCTGTGAAATCCCCGGATTCGCCGCCACGATCGAAAGCGAGGAGAACAGGCCCGAACGCATGTTGCGATCCGCCGTTGCCGCGGCGAAATCCCGCGAGAGCTGGTTCTGGATTCGCCGCAGGCGAAAGCCGATGAATTCGTCGAGCCGGCCGAGCTTGATGCCCGAATCCGCTGCTTGCGCCTCTGCCCGCTTGCTGCCGCCGCGCGTCACTGTTCCGTCCCTGCCTTAATCTGGTTTAGTGTAGTTGACAGATAGTTGAATTTCTCTACCATCATGCCGATCGCGTTATTAGACGGTTGAACCGCAGGGCTGTCAATAAGGCGGCCTTCAGGAGAGGAAGATGCAGAACGACCTGGACACAGGCGAGGAATCGCCTCCGGCGCTTGAAAAGCCCGAAGCGGAAAGCGCCGCGACACGCGCGGCCTATCTCGTCGGCGGCACCGGCCTGTTCGTGGCCATGGCTACCGACGCCATTGCCGTACTGGGCCGCCACACCGGATTTACCCTGCTGGGCTCGATCGAAGTGGTCCAGACCTGCATCGTCCTCATCGCCTCATCGGCCATGATCTTCGCGACGCTCAAAGGCTCCCATGCCGCCGTCCACATCCTTACCGAGCGCCTGAGCGCCCCCACCGTCCAGCGCCTGGCCAGCGTCGCCTCGGCGCTTTCCGCGGCCCTGTTCCTGGTCCTGGCGGCAGGCTGCCTCTGGCTCGTCGCCGACCTCTGGAACGGTCATGAGAGGACCGAGTTGCTGCACATCCCGATCACCCCGCTGCGCCTCCTTCAGATCGCCGCGCTGGCCTTCGTCGCCCTGCTGTTCCTGCGCAACGCGCTTCGCAGGAGCGCACGATGAGCCCGGAAATGATCGGACTTCTCGGCATTGCCGCGCTTCTCGCCCTGCTGGCGGCCGGCGTGCCCATCGGCGTGGGCCTTGCAGGCGTGGGCCTGCTTGGCCTGGCCGTGCTGATCTCGCCCGAGGCGGCCGTGATCAAGGGCGGCGTCGTCGCTTTCGAAACCGTGATGAAGTATGAACTGGGCGTCCTGCCGCTGTTCCTGCTCATGGCGCACTTGTGCTTCGCGGCGGGCGCCAGCCGGGACTTCTTCGACGTCGCCGCGCGCTTCGTCGGGCACCGCAAGGGCGGATTGGCGCTCGCCTCCATCGCCGGATGCGCAGGCTTCGGCGCGATCAGCGGCTCCAGCCTCGCCACCGTCGCCACCGTGGGCGCGGCCGCCCTGCCGGAAATGCGCCGCGCCAAGTACCAGCCCGGCTTCGCCGCCGGTGCGCTGGCCGCGGGCGGCACGCTGGGATCGCTGGTTCCCCCTTCGGGCGCGTTGATCGTCTTCGGCATCATCGCCGAACAGTCGATCGGCAAGCTCTTCGCCGCCTCGATCATTCCCGGCCTGACCCAGGCGCTGTTCTACATGATAACGATCAGCGTCCTGTGCCACCTCAACCCCTTGCTCGGCCCCAAGTCCGAGCGCGTGGGCTGGCGCGACCGCCTGATCGGCATCGGCCGCATCGTCGACGTCATTGCGCTGGTGGTGTTCGTGATCGGCGGGCTGATGATCGGCTGGTTCACCCCCACCGAGGCGGCCTCCGTGGGCGTGGTCGCGGCGCTTGGCCTCTGCGCCCTGCGCGGCGCCTTCAACCGCCAGGCCATCGGCAGCGCCGTGGCATCCACCCTGCGCACCTCGGGCATGATCTACGTCGTCATCATCGGCGCCATTCTGTTCGCGACCTTCATCAGCACCACCGGCATCGCCGACGTCATGTCCGCCTGGGTGCGCGACATGCACGCCAGCCCGGTTCTCGCGATCATCGCCATGGCCCTGCTGCTGCTGCTGCTCGGCTCGTTCCTGGACGGTCTGGCGCTGATGCTGCTGACTACCCCGATCTTCCTGCCGATCGCGCAGGAACTGGGCTACAGCGCGATCTGGTTCGGCATTTTCCTGACGCGCACGATGGAGATCGGCTTCGTCCATCCTCCGCTCGGCCTCAACGTTTACGTCATCCAGGGCATCGCCAAAGACATCCCGCTTTCCGCGATCTTCAGAGGCATCCTGCCGTTCCTGCTCGCGGACTTCCTCCATCTCGCCCTCATCATCGCGGTGCCCGCGCTGACCCTGTGGCTGCCCAGCGTGACGGGAGGCTGATCCGATGCGTCCAAAGTTCCTTTTCGCCGCCGCGGCCCTGGCGCTTTCCGGCTCCCTCGCCGGCTGCGGAGCGGCGCCGGCTCCGCAAGGCCAGGCGCAGGCCGAATTTACGCTGACATATGCCAGCCCCTATCCGCCCAGCCATCCTTTCAGCCGGGCCGACCAGGAGTGGATGGCCCAGGTCGAGAAGGCCAGCCTGGGCCGGCTCGCCTTCCGGCCCTACTGGTCCGGCGCGCTGCTCTCCAGCGACATGAGCATGGAGGAGATCCGCCACGGCGTTGCCGACATCGGCCTGATAACGCCGATCTACGCCAAGGGCGGCGCGCATCTGCTGCGGGTCCAGTCGGGCTTCTACGGCGGCGTGCGCGACATCGGCGAACAGATCGCGGTCTACGATTGCCTGGCCGCCCGCTTCCCCGGTTTCGGCAGGGAATTGCACGGCCTCCACGTCCTGGCGGTGCAAGGCGGCAACTTCCCCGGCGTGCTCACCCGGACGCGGCCGATCCGCCACCTCGAAGACTTCCGGGGCCTGCGCCTGCGCGCCCAGAGCGACGCGGTGGACGTGCTCAAGCAACTGGGCGCCGATCCCGTCAACATGCCCATGAGCGAGGTCTATTCGGCGCTGGCAAAGGGGGTGATCGACGGTGTCGTGGCCCCGGCCGACACGATCAAGAGCCTGCACTTCTCGGAAGTGGCCAAGCACTTCACCTCGATCCGCTTCAGCCGCGGCGCCTATCCGGCCCGCGCCGTGTCCGACCAGGCGTGGCGCCGCCTGCCGCCCGACTTGCAGCGTTTGCTGATCGCTTCGCGCAAGGACTGGGAAACCGCGCTGAACCGCGAACTGATCGCGGCCGAAGCGGCCGGCATCGCCTTCGGCAAGACTGACGGCGTCGATTTCTCTCCCCTCCCCGCCGGCGAGCAAGCGCGCTTCGACCGGCTCTACAACGCCGACGCCTTCGGCCAGGCCCAACGCCTGTCGCAAGTCGGCATCGACGGCGTGCCCGTGTTCCGGGCCGCCCAGCAACTCATCACCACCGGCACCGCCCATCACTGCGCGCCGACGGAGGACCGCCCATGACCACTACCGAACGTCCGCTTGAGGGCCTGCGCGTCATCGACCTTACCCGCGCCCTGGCCGGCCCCTACGCCACGCTCCTGCTGGCCGGCCTCGGCGCCGAAGTCATCAAGATCGAGGACCCGCGCGGCGGCGACCTGGCCCGCGAGAACAGCCCTTACGTGGGCCGCGACGGCATCGTCGTGGAACGCCGGCACGAGGACGATGTCTCCGTGTCCCACCTCACCCGCGCCCGCGGCAAATACGGCGTCGCGCTGGATTTCAAGAAGCCCGGCTCGCAGGAGGTCTTCCGCGACCTCGTGCGCTCGGCCGACATCGTCGTCGAGAACTTCACCGCCGGCACCGCCGACCGCCTGGGCATCGGCTATGAAGTGGCGCGCGCCGAGAACCCCGGCGTGATCTACTGCTCGCTGAGCGGATTCGGCGCCACGGCGGCGGACGGCAAGGCGATGGACATCATCATCCAGGCCCTGTCCGGCGCGATGTTCGCCAGCGGCGGGCATGACGAGCCGCCCGTGCGCATCGGCATTCCCATTGCCGACATGCTCGCCCCCGTCTTCGCGGTGATCGGCATTCTTTCCGCGCTGGAGCAGCGCCACCGCACCGGCACCGGCCAGCACATCGACGTATCGATGCTGGGCGCCCTCACCAGCTTCGTCGCGATCGAGAACTGGTCAGCCATGGCCGCGGCGGGCATGCAGGCCCGCACCGGACTCACCGTGCAGCGGCTCTCGCCCTTCGGCGTGTTCGAATGCGCGGACGGCTATGTCGCCGTGGTCGCCGTGCATGAAAAGCTGGCACAAGGCCTGTTCCGCGCCATGGGCGAGCCGGCGCTCTCGGCCGATCCGCGCTTTGCCAACCGGGATTCGCGCGTTGCCAATGCCGCAGTGCTGGAAGCCCGCATCAACGCCTGGTCGCGCAGCCTGCCGACGGCCGAAGTCGTCACCCTGCTCGAAGCCGAAGGCGTGCCCGTGGCGCCGGTGCGCCACCCGGAAGACGCCCTGGTCGATCCGCGCGTGGTCGCCCGCGCCGAGACGATGGAAGTCCATCACCCCAGCTACGACACGCATATCGACTTGCGCACCGCGGGTATTCCCATCGTCTTTTCGGGCGCGCGCACCGGCTTCGACGATGTGCTTCCCGTGCGCGTCGGCGAACATGCGGAGACGATCCTGACCGGCCATCTCGGCTACTCGGCCGAAAAGATCGCCGATCTGCGCGCCGCCGGAGTTATCTGAGATGTCGGCCAGCAGCGCTCTCGACACTATCGCCGCCGCCTATCGCGACGCGGAAGGTGTGGCAGCCCGCCTGCGCGCGGAAGGGCGCGCCGTGCTTCGCGTGATCGGCAGCGATGCACCCCTGCCGCTCCTGCGCGCGGCGGGTTTCGCGCCGGTCCGCATGGCGCCGCGTCCGGAGATGTCAACGCCGCGCGCCGATGCCCTGCTCGGCCCATCGACCGGCCGCCGCCGCGCGCATCACCTGGTGGAACTGCTGCTGGACCCTGCCATGACCGACCCGGTGCTGTTCACCCGCGCCGATGCCGAGCAGGCGCAAGTCTTCTCCGCCATCCGCGAGAACGCGCGCCTGCAAGGCCTGGGACTGGGCGTGCCGGGGCCGCGCAAGGCGACGCTGCTGGATCTGCTGCACATCGATCGCCCTTCCAGCCGCCGCTACAACGAGACGCGCCTCGCACAATTGCGCGAATGGCTGACGGCCGAAGGCGGCCGCGCCTTCACCGATGGGGACCTTGCGCGCGAGGCCGACACGGCCGACACCGTGAACGCCCTCCTGCGCGATCTCGACGCGCTGCGGCCGCGCTTCTCCGGCACGCAGATGCTGCAATGCCTGGGCGCCGCCGCCATTCTCCCGCCGGAGGAACTGCTGCCCCTGCTGCGCGCCCTGCGCGACGAAAGTGCCTCCCTTCCGGAAGCGACCGGCCGGCCCGTGCTCCTCGCCGGCTCGCCCCAGGAGACGGACCTGCATTACGCGGCAATCGAAGCCGAGGGCCTGCGCATCGTCGGAGAGGTGCAGGACTGGGGCATGACGCGCGCCGCCTGCCCCGCCCCGCGCACGATGGCCGAGTGGGCCGACCCCGCTTACGCCGTGCCGGCCGCCGCCGCCCAGAGCGCCGCTCTGACGCAGCAGGCGCTCGAAATGGCCGGCCGCCGCGGTATCGAACGCATCCTGCACCTGACCGTGGACGGCGACGAAGCCGCCCCCTGGACCCTGGCCGCGCTCCGCAGCGCGCTGCCTTCGCATGAGATCCTCGCGCTCCAGAGCGCTCTGGGCGACACCGGCAAACTGGCCCTGTCCCTGCGCGGGGAAGAGCCGCCGCGCCCTGCCGCTCCCAAGCCGCAAACGGCGCCATCGACACCGCGCCAGCGCAGCCGCAAGGTCCTGCAGGCATCCGCTTCCTCGGGCGACTATCAGCGCGCGTGGTTCGCCTCCGTGCGCGAGCAGGTCGCGCAAGGCTCGCCCTTTGCGGTGGTCAACGCCAATGCCCCCCAGGAAATCCTGCGCGCGCTGGGCGTGCCGTTCGTGGTCAACCAATGGTGGGCCTCGATCGTCGCCGCCAAGCAGCAGAGCGGGCGCTATCGCCGCCTCCTGCGCAGCCGCAACTACCCTACCGACGCCGAAGCCTACAGCGCCCAGGGCCTGGCCGCCGCGCTGGACCATGACGCCGAACAGGCGCCCTGGGGCGGGCTGCCGCGGCCGGACTTCGTGCAGGCCATCGCTTCGAGTGACGCCACGCCCGGCATCTTCGAGGCATGGGCCGGGGAAAGCGGCGCCGCCCCCTACCTCTACGAGCGCACGGTGGACCCGCGGTGGGAGATCGAAACCCGCTGGTGGGACGCCCTGCCGCACCGCTGGGACGAAGTGCTGGAGCCCGCGCGGCTCGACCTTCTGGTGAGCGAACTGCGCGACGTGATCGCTGCCGTGGAGACGCGCACCGGCCATCCTTTCGACGAGGCCCGCTTCGTCGAGGTGATGAACCTCGTCAACGAGCAGGAAGAATATTACCGCAAGACGCGCGACCTGATCGCCCGCACCGTGCCCGCTCCCATCGGCCTCGTCGATTCCATGCCGGCGACGATGGTGCCGCAGTGGCATCGCGGCACCGAATGGGCGCGCGATGCCGCCAGGGCGCTTTACGAGGAAGTCGCCGCGCGCGCCGCCGAGGGCCTTGGCGCGGTCACCGACGAGAAGGTTCGCCTCATGTGGGTCGGCCGGGGTCTCTGGAGCAATACCGCGTTCTATCAGAAGTGGGAGGACAGCCACGGGGCGGTCTTCGTCTGGTCCATGTACCTCTCGCTGGCGGCGGACGGCTATATCCGCAGCTTCGATGCGGACGGAACGGGTGGGCGCGATCCCCTGCGCGCGCTGGCCGCCCGTTTCCTCACGATGGGAGACGAACTGCGCATGCCGAGCTGGGCCGCGCCCTGGCATGTCCACGAGGCCGAGACCCACGGCGTCCACGGGGCCGTGGCCCTGAGCGACGCCGATCCCTTCGTGCTGCGCGCCCTTTCCGCCGCCGGGATCCCGGTGCTGGAACTGGGCGTGGACAACTATGCGCTGGACCGCGCGGACGGCGCGGACCTCGAAGCCCGCATCGCCGCTTTCATCGAAGGCCCCTGCATGCAGATGGCCGAAGCCCGCCGAAAGGCAGTGGCATGACGGCGCTTGGCGGGCTGACGGTCCTGGACTTCTCGCGCTTCCTGCCCGGCGCTTATTTCGGCTGGCTGGCGGGCGACATGGGGGCGGACGTCATCCGCATCGAGCACCCCCGCGAACTGGCCAAGGCGAAGACGATGTTCGGCGCCGGTGCGGACGAGGACGCGGAGACCCTGCGCCGCGCCCGGCCGACTTATACCCGCAACAAGCGCTCGCTGCTGCTCAACCCCGGCCATCCCGAGGCCGCGCCGGTCATCCATGCCCTGGTCGAGCGGGCGGATGTGCTGCTGGAGGACTATCGCCCCGGCGTGATGGCCGCGATGGGCCTCGGCTACGAAGCGCTGGCGGCGATCAATCCGCGGCTGGTCTACTGCTCGGTGTCCTTCGCCGGGCAGACGGGACCGTTGGCCGGCCGGGCCGGGCACGATCCCGCCGCCCTGGCACTCGCCGGCGCGCTGTCCCGCCTCAACGGCACGCCCGTGCCCACTTTGCCGGGCGCACAAGTCGCCGATGTGCTGGCAGGCGCCCATGCCGCCATCGCCGTGCTCACCGCGCTCCAGGCCCGCCATGCCAGCGGCAAGGGCCAGCATGTCGACGTGGCCATGACCGAAGCCGCCATGCCGCTGCTGATGGTCGCGCTCGGCCGCGCCGAGGACCCTGCCGCCATCGGCTTTCCCACCGGCGCCTGGCATCCCAAGGGCGGCGTCTGGCTCTGCGGCGACGGTGAGTGGCTCTGCACCACCGACATGGAACCGCGCTACTGGGCGCGCTTCTGCGAGGCCGTGGGTCGCCCGCACTATGCGGCGCGCCAGTTCGACACCGCCGCCCATCCGGCCATGCAGGAAGACCTTGCCGCCCTGTTCGCCGCGCAGCCCCGCGCGCACTGGCTCGGCCTGCTGGAAGCGGCCGACACCCAGGCCATGCCCGTGCTCACCCCGGGGGAAGCGCTGCGCCACCCCCACGCCGAAGCGCGCGGCATGCATGTGACCCTGCCCACGCCGGCCGGCACGGTCGAGCAGATCGGTACGCCCTTCCACCTCTCCGGTCATCCACCCGTCGCACACCGCCCCGCACCCCTGCCGGGCGCGGACAATGCCGCAATCCTCGCCGAACTCGGCTTCGATGCCGCGGCGCTGGAGGCGACCGGCCTGTTTTCCAGCGGCGCGGGAGCCAGCCGATGAACGCGCTCGACGGCATCAGGGTGGTCGACCTCACGCACGCCATTTCCGGTCCGACCTGCACGAATGCGCTGGTCCAGATGGGCGCCGAGGTCGTGAAAGTGGAGCCGCCGCATGTGGGCGACGGCTTCCGCCACTATACCGAGCATGCGGGCGAGCCGCTGCTCAGCGTTCCCTTCGCCTCGATCAACGCCGGCAAGCGCTCGATCGCGCTGGACCTCAAGACCGATG
>Ga0160437_1000860_pt1 | contig 14654 bp, 13 predicted proteins | sample HID1975I_E0MG_FD_108227 | JGI IMG/M metagenome (GOLD analysis project Ga0160437, IMG submission 108227) | Enriched soil microbial communities from UW Madison campus, WI, USA - HID1975I_E0 MG | ecosystem: Environmental > Terrestrial > Soil > Unclassified | place: USA: Madison, Wisconsin... | reverse complement strand
TTTTGTGCGCCGCATCGAGTGCGTGCCGTATTCCCGCTTGTCCAAGCCGACCGTCGTAACCCATTCGTCGATGAGGCGCGCGTACTGCCGCGTGCTCATGTGACCGAGATAATCGACACGGCTCGGGAAAACAAAGTTGTCTACGTTCCAACCGCGTCTGTCCAGCCAAGCCGTCAGGCTCCTTCGCGCTTCCGTCATGATTTCGAACTGGACGGGCCTTCCGGTCTTCTGTTGAATAACCGTCGAGCGGCTACGAATGCTCCCTCGACTAAAAATATCATAAATCTTGATTTTCACGAGATCACAGCCGCGCAGCTTGCTGTCGATGGCAAGGTCAAACAGCGCTCGGTCGCGCAGTCGACTATTCTCGTCAAGGTAAAACCGGATGGCCCAGATGTCGCGTAACTTCAGCGGACGTTTTGGCCCCACATTCTGGCCTGCGTTCCAAGGGCGCCGCTCATGAACGGCAGGATCTAAGACTGAGAGTCTTGGCTAGCGAGCCGTTCGCGATCATAGCGGTAGACAGCCAAGAAGCGGACAGTTTTATAATATTTTGGTCGGACAACTCTTCTCAACAGTGAGTAATAGCGTCATCAAGTCCTCCTTGGAGCGAACTTATCACAACTCCATCATGAGCATGTTTCGCTTCAGTGCGAAGATGAGCGTTGGCGGATAAAGGGCTTATCCGCCCCATTCGGCTCATCGTAGTCGAACAACCTGGAGATCGCTCCAATACTCACGGCGTAACAATTGGGAAGTTGCCCAAAGGCCCGTCAAACAGGCCGGCGAAGCGCCGCACCAAGGCGTAATCGTCTGACCCAAGGATGGAATGACCATCACCTGTCAATTCCGCAAAGAACTGAGCGGCTGAAAGCTTCAAAATCGGCGCGCCGCCAAGCGGCGCGTCGGCCTCTTCATGGATAAGCACCGAGTTGCGCACTTGCACGATCTGTCGTTTTCCAGTCGCCGGGTCGACGATGGTGAAGGCAAGCTTCACGCCTTTTGCCCGCTCGGGCACCAGTCGCACCGCGATGGTATCCAGCAACAGATCGGTCGGCAGACCCTGTAGCCCGGCGAAAGGCGAGGCCCGTTTCGGCTCAAGCGGACCGCGTCGCAGTTCGACTGCGGCCTCGAGATAGCCGTTGCGCCAGGTTGCACTCTCCGCCTGATAGGCAAGTTGCTCGTACAGATCGGCCAGCACGAGCTGGGCATTGCGGTTTTTCGGATCCGCGAATACCAGCTTGTCGAGCAGTTCGACCGCCCAGCGATTGTCGCCCTTGTCGATCGCGGCTTTGGCCAATGCCAGAACATGCGCATCGCCGCCGAGCGCATCGATATAGTGGTTAGCGCCTTCGGTCAGCGTCATGGGATCGAGGTTGGCCGGATTCCCGTCATAATAGCCCATGTAGCGCTGGTAGACGGCCCGGGAATTGTGGCTGAGCGTGCCGTAGTATTCGTGATTGTACCATTTGGCCGCAAGGCTATCGGGATACTGGAGAGTGCGCGCGATCTCGGGCCCGGTGAGGCCGTCGTTCATCAAGCGAACGCTCTGGTCGTGCAGGTATTCGTAAGCGTCGCGCTGGTTGCCCAGGTAATCAACGATCTTCTCCTGTTCCCAACGGGGCCAGAAGTGCGAGGTGAACAGAACCTCGGTGCGACCACCGTAGCGGCTGATCGCCTCTGTCAGTGCATTTGACCAGCTCTTGGTGTCGCGCACCAGGGCGCCGCGCGCAGGCAAGGCGTTGTGCAGCGTACCGTTGGCATCCTCGGCCAGGCACAAGGCTTTGAGCTCGGGTAGATAGAAAAACATCTCCGCCGGAGCCTCGGTATTCGCAGCCATCTGGAACTCAAAGCGCAATCCGTCGATCGTCAGCATCTCGCCGGTCTGCTTGATATCGTGGTTGGGAATGATCGGCAGGCGAGCGCGTGGTGTGGCAGGAACCTGCCCCGGCTGCGCCTCGACCGGCTTGATCTGCGGACCGAGACCTAGGTTGACGTTGCCGGTAGCCGTAACGGGAAGTCCAAAGCCGAACTGGAAGGCAGCCCGACGGATCATCGCCGGGCCTGCGATGACCGCTTCCCCAAGAATCTCCTTGATGAAGCCTTCCGGTGCAAACACCGGCACGTGCCGGGCCGCGACTTCCTCATCGGATATCACCGCACGCACGCCGCTATAGTGATCGGTGTGACTGTGGGTGTAAATGACGCCCGTGACCGGCTTTTTTCCGAGATGCTCGTAAACGAGTTTCATCCCCGTGTAGGCTTCAGCGTCGTATCCCGGGTCCACGACGATATAGCCCGTATCGCCTACAATCACCGTCATATTGGAGATGCTGAATCCGCGGATCTGATATATCCGTTCAGCCACTTTGAAGAGACCATGCTTCTGCAGCAATTGCGCGTTGCGCCAAAGGCTGGGGTTCACCGTATCGGGCGACGCTTGACTGAAGAAGGCGTCGCTATCCAGATCCCCGACGACTTGACCATCCGGATTGCGCAGCTTGCCATCCGGCACGGTCGCAATGAAGCCGCGCTGGACCAGATCATAATCTTCGCGATCGCTCGTCGGTAGCGTCTGTGCGAAGGTGCTGAGACGCTCACGGGTCACGGCGCTGGCCGGCTTTCCAGCGTTCACCGTAGCCCCAACTTCGGGCGCGCCACCGGGCGCGGCTTCCTGAGACAGGGCAGGCACCGCAAACAGAGCAAGAACGGCGGTTGAAATGGCACAAGCACTGCGATTACGCATGATATCCTCTCGCATTTTCAAGCAATGATGGAAGACCGGTTGACGGCGGCGAACTCAAGGTAAGGAGAGGCGCGCCGTGCAATCGGGCCCGCCTCTTCCACACTCCGCTTGCCGGTAGAATTTACGCCTAAATCAGGGCTTGGACGATCGACCCGTGGCCGCCTCAGGAATTGCCACGCCTTTCTGCGCGGCATAACGGCCCCAGTCCGCAACAAGCTCTTCCAACTTGTCCGGATATCTGACGGCCAGGTCCGTGCTTTCTGCCGGATCGGTCGCAAGGTTGAACAACTGCCATTTGCCCTCGCCCACGCCGTCACGAGGATAGGTCGAACCGGAAGTCGGCAGGTAGACGGCTTTCCAGTCTCCCTTCCGAAGCGCCCGTCGGAAGAAGAGTTCGGTGCCGACAGGCTCGTCGGGGGTTCGAACCTCGGCAGATTTCTCGGCGAGTACCGGCACCAGGCTATGCCCCTCGAACGGCAGGATCGCGCGGCCCTTGAACGTTGTCGGCTGCGCCAGCCCGGCGAGGTCAAGCAGCGTTGGCGCGATATCGGTGACACTCAGATTCCCACGGGCGATACGATTGCCGACGACGCCCTTGCCAGCGGCAAAGGCACTGACCCGGGTACCGCCCTCGGTCGGATAGCCTTTGACCAGCCAGGAAGGGGTACTGTTTGCCTGCGCCCATCCGGCGCCGTAGCCCACATATGAAGTGGCATTCCCGATATTCTCGAGACTATTGTCGATGCCCAGCTTTTTGGCCCCGCCGGGAACTCCGCGAACCTGAAAAGGCGCATCAATCTCACTGCCTTCCGGGCCGTTGTCCGATAAGAAAACGATGACGGTATTCTCGTACTGGCCGGTGCGCTTCAGCTCAGCAATCACGCGGCCCACATTCTGGTCCATGCGATCGACCATGGCCGCATAAACTTCCATCTTTCGCGCCTCGAGCGCCTTTTCGTCGCTCGTCAGGCTGGCCCATGGCTTCACTCCGTCAAGGGGATGGGGCTGCTGGTCGAGTGCGACCAGGCCGAGCTTCTTCTGCCGCTCAAGACGTTCGGCGCGAAGCACTTCATAACCGGCATCGTAGCGGCCCTTGTACTTCGCGATCGTTTCGGCCGGGGCCTGCATGGGCCAATGCGGTGTGGTGAACGTAAGATAAGCGAAGAAAGGACGTGCATCTTTCGCACCGCCATCCAGGAAGGAGATCAGCTGATCGGCGAAGTAGTCCGCGGAGTAACGTCCGACGGGAAACCGGACCAGCTTTCCATCCGCCCGGTAAAGCGTGTTCGCCTTGGCCTTCTTCCACGCGCCGTCCTGATCGGCCCCGAAATGATTGCCCAGCCCCTGCAGCAAGGCAAAGGAATGTTCGAATCCGCGCGCCGCCGGGCCGCGATCCTCGGTCAAGCCAAGGTGCCATTTGCCAGACATCAACGTGCGATAGCCGCCCTGCTGTAAAAGCTCGGCTATCGAAGCTACGCGGTCGTTCAGATAGCCTTCGTAGCCCGGCCGGCCTGCAAGTGACGGCGATAGCGATTCCGCCATGGTGCCGATCCCCGCTTCATGATTGTCCACTCCGCTCAGCAGCATGGAGCGGGTGGGCGAACACGTCGGCGCGGTATGGAATCCGGTGAACCGAACGCCGCTGGCGGCAAGCGCATCGAGGTTCGGGGTTGCGATTTCACCACCAAAGGCGCCCAGATCCGACCATCCGAGATCATCGGCCACGATCACCAGGAAATTGGGCCGTGAAGCCTCACGTTGGGATGAAGATCCGCTCAAGGGCGACTGATTTACCGGTTCCGCCGGGCCCGCTTGCGCCATAGCGATGGGAGACATCAAGGTGCTCACGAGAGCTGCGGCGATCAAGGCGGACTTTCCCGTCACGTCGGTTCCGTTCTTAGCTATGTATGACGCGGCAACCCTAACCACGCGCTGCACGGTAGCCTAAAAAGATTTCTCAACTAAATTAGTAGAGAAACTTCTCCAAGCCCAGCTATCGCGATCCTCGCGCCCAATCTCAGGAAATGCACCGGGTGAAACGCTTGGCGCTGGCGGCGCTTGTCCCAGCCTTAAGGGACGACCAAGAGCGAATCTTGCATACACGAACGCGGGATGGCGGCCATTCCGACGCCCCGGCGTCGGCTTCCGGTGCCGACCCATGGGGACAATCGGCGTCAGTGCGCAGCAACCCAATCCTTGAGAGCTGCATCGATCCGCGACTGCCAACCGGGGCCGCTGGATTTGAAATGCTCGATCACCTCGGGCGAAAGGCGCAGTGTGGTGCTGACCTTTTTCGGGGCCCTCTGCGGACCGCGTGCGCGAATCGTCTTTGCGAGGTCCGGGAAGGCCTCAGCGAAAGGCTTCGCCTTCGCGAAGTCCTCGGCTGTCCATTCAGGGTTATTGCTGACCGCATCCATATCGGCTTGGGTGTATCCGGGAGCGGCATGTTTCGGGTCGGTCATGACAGGAGCCTCCGTTCCGTAATGCTGGCCGGGCGGGCAGAGATGATCGAAACGCCTTCGGTGCCCAGCACAGCGAAAATCACCGTGATCGTGCCGTTCATCTCACCAATGGCGGCAAAGCGTCCGTCCTTCGCAGGGGTAACCAGAGCGGAGAGGAAGAATCCTTCGCCCACATCAGCAAAGTCGATCCCGTGCTTGACGAGGTTCGCTTGCCGTTTTGGCTCATCCCAAACGATGATCATAGCTTTTTGTAGCTACAATTTGATCTGTGGTCAATCGATTCTCGTAACTGCAATTCGCTCTTGGCGTCGGGATTTGAAGCCCGACCGCGCCCGCCGACAGAGCGGACGTAGACCACCTCATCTCGAAGACCTGATGGCTGCCGTCCGTTCACCGAGTAGCCGATGAACCTGAACGACGTGGGGTGGGACTTTCCTGCCGTTCCAAGCCAATGCGCTGAGCGGCAGCTCCCGCTGAAAGTCGCCATTTGGGGCTAATCGCAAAACGCGATATACACGTAGCATGTGCGAGCAATAAATCTGCCCACCCTTGATGACCATTTCGCCGTACGAATTATCTCAACGCCGCTGCCACCTTGTGCGCGCCTGCCGGTGATCGGCCCGATCAGGCATTGGGACTGGTCATGCTGCTCGTCGATGGGCTCCGCTACCGCACAGGTGGACAGACGTGTTCAGCGGCGCGTGCTGCCAGGCGGTTCGAGATCAACCTCGGTAACGAAGCTCACCAAGCAGCAGCCGAAAAGCCAAGGAGTTCTGCCGCCGACTGGGGTAATAGAGATGATAGCCGGCAAAGGGCGGGCACCATTCTGCCAGCACGCGAATGAGGCGATGTTCGGACAGGTGCTGCTCGATCTGATCGATCGGGATCGATGCCAGCCCATGTCCTCCAAGTACCGCCTTGCGGATCATCCCAGGCGTATTAAACGTGAGGTTGCCCTCAACCCGCACATTGATCTCGCGCCCGTCTTTCTCGAATTCCCAGGCGTAAAGGCCGGCTGCAGTCGTGAGCCGCAGATTGATGCAGTTATGCCGCACCAGATCCTGCGGTGTCTCTGGGATGCCGTTGTTCTCCAAATACTCCGGCGTCGCCACCACCGCCATCTCCAAATCCGGACCGATGCGGACGGCGATCATGTCCTTGGCGATAGCCTCGCCTATCCGCACCCCGGCATCGAACCGTTCTGCGACAATGTCAGCAAGGCCGTAGTCGATGACGACCTCGACACTGATATCCGGGTATTTCGACACCACCCGCTCGATCGCCGGCCACAGGATTTGTTCAGCGGCCGGCTCGGTGGACGTAATCCGAAAGTGACCTGCCGGCTTGTCGCGAAGGTCGCCAACCATCTCAAGGCCGATTTCGATCTGGTCGAGGTGCGAACCCACCGCCTCCAGCAATCGCTCACCTGCTTCGGTTGGCGCGACGCTGCGGGTCGTTCGGGTCAGAAGCCGGATGCCTATCCGCTCCTCCAGCCCGCGCATCGTATGGCTCAGCGCTGACTGCGACACTCTCATCTTTGCCGCCGCTTTCGTGAAGCTTCGTTCGCGAGCGATCGCCACGAACGCGGCAAGGTCATTCAGATTCTCTTTGATCACACCGGCCCCAACTGCGCTTTGCTGAATTTGTTTCATGAGCAATGCTCATAACCGATTGCCGACTTTAATGTCTAATCCTGATCGAGGGATAGGTCTATTTGTCTGCCATCGAATGCGGGCGCGTGCCCGGCAGCGGAAAGGAAGACATCATGAAAACACGTATTCTTGGATCTGAAGGCCTGGAGGTTTCTGCGCTCGGGCTGGGCTGCATGGGCCTGACATTCGGCTATGGACCCGCTACCGACTTGTCCGATGGCATCGCCCTGATCCGCGCTGCCCATGAGCGCGGCATCACCTTCTTCGACAGCGCAGAAGCTTATGGTGTAGCCAATGAGGAAATGCTTGGTGAAGCCGTCGCACCATTCCGCGATCAGGTGGTTCTCGCAACCAAGTTCGGTTTCAAGGACGGCAACCCTGCCGCGGGCTTAGACAGCAGTCCCGCGCGCATTCGCCTCGTAGCCGAGCAGTCGCTCGAGCGCCTGAAGACCGACGTGATCGACCTCTTCTACCAGCATCGCATCGACCCGAACGTGCCGATCGAGGACGTGGCCGGGACGGTCAAGGATCTGATCGCCGAGGGCAAGGTCAAGCATTTCGGCATGTCGGAGGCGGGCGTCGCCAACATCCGCCGCGCCCATGCCGTGCAGCCTGTCGCGGCGCTGCAGAGCGAATATTCGATGTTCACCCGCGAACTCGAGGATACGATCATACCGACGCTGGAAGAGCTTAAGATCGGCCTCGTGGCGTTCAGCCCACTCGGCAAGGGCTTCCTCACGGGTAAGATCGACGCCGGCACCACCTTCAAGGACGGTGACGTCCGCACCAACCTTCCGCGCTTCCAGAATGAAGCGCGCGAGGCGAACGCCAATCTGGTCAAGCATATCGGCGAGATTGCCGAGGCAAAGCAGGCAACCCCGGCACAGGTCGCGCTTGCCTGGCTGCTGGCCCAGAAGCCCTGGATTGTGCCGATCCCCGGCACCACCAAGATCAACCGTATGCAGGAAAATGCTGGCGGCGGCGACGTCGAACTTACCAAAGCCGATCTCGACGCGCTCAGTGATTTGCTCGCCAAGGTTCCCGTGACTGGCGAGCGTTATACGCCGGCCATGCAGGCAGCGATCGACCGCTGATTGGAAGTCGGGCGGCGGCAGCGTCGCCGTCCGATCAGCCTCGCGCAACAAGGATAGAGATTATGATTACCCCCATGCTGGAGGGTCGTGTGGCACTTGTCACCGGCGGCAGCAAAGGCATCGGCTTCGGGTCCGCCGAGCGCCTGATCGAGGAAGGCGCTTTCGTTTACATCACTGGCCGCGGCAAGGAAGCGCTCGACGCCGCAGTCGCCAGGCTGGGCGAGAAAGCCGCCGGCTTCGAGGCCGACGCTTCGAGCAAGGGCGATATGGCCGCCCTCGCCGAGGCGATTAAGCAGCGTCACGGCAAGCTCGACATCCTCTTCGCCAATGCGGGCCTCGGCCACGCCACGCCGTTTCCCGAACTGACCGAAGCGCAGATCGATAAGGAAATCGGGGTCAATTTCAAGGGCGTCATCATCACCGTGCAGGTCATGCTGGATGTGTTGAAGGACGGCGCTTCGGTCGTGCTGAACGCCTCGATCACTGCCGACATGGGGCTGCCCGGCTTCGGCGTCTATGCCGCAACCAAGGCCGCAGTGCGCTCGCTGGCGCGCAGTTGGACCACCGATCTCAAGGATCGCGATATCCGCGTCAACACGATCAGCCCCGGCGTCGTTCCGACCGAAGGCTATACCGACGAGCAGGGCATGAGCCGGGCCGACGTCGATGCTTATGTCGAACGCGTCTCCAATGAAATTCCGGCCGGGCGCGTCGGCACGTCGCGCGAGATGGGCGATGCGCTCGTGTTCCTCGCATCCGACGCCAGCAAATACATCCGTGGCATCGACCTGATCGTCGATGGCGGCATGACTCGCGTCTACGCCGGCAAGGCCTGAACCACTCCCCCCAATCAACGAAAGGTCATTTCATGACCACCGAACAGATCGTCATCACGCTGAACAACGGCGTCGAAATGCCCGCCCTCGGGCTCGGGGTCTACCAGTCCTCACCCGAGGAAACAGTCGGCGCCGTGGAGACGGCGCTCAATGCGGGCTATCGCCTGATCGACACCGCCGCGGCCTACTTTAACGAGCGCGAAGTTGGTGAGGGTGTCCGCCGTGCCGAAGTCGACCGCGCCGACATCTTCGTCGAGACCAAGCTGTGGATCACAGACTACGGCTTCGATTCTGCCCTGCGCGGCTTCGACGTGAGCCTGAACAAGCTGGGCATCGACACGCTCGACCTGTGGCTGCTGCACCAGCCACTCGCCGGGGAATTCGAAAAGACGATCGCCTCCTTCAAGGCTGCCGCACGCCTTCTGTCCGAAGGCCGGGTGCGCGCGATCGGCGTGTCGAACCAGACGCCGGCCGAACTTGAACGACTGATCGGCGAAACCGGCGTGGTGCCGGCGGTCAACCAGATCCAGGTCCACCCCTATTATCAGCAGCCGGAATGGCGCGCCGCCAACTACGCGCATGGCATCCTTACCCAATGCTGGTCGCCGATCGGCGGATCCTACACCTACAACAATGCGCAGACCAATCCGCTGGAGGACAAGGTCATCACTGACCTTGCCGCCAAATACGGGAAGACACCGGCGCAGGTCGTGATCCGCTGGCACCTGGACCATGGCTTCTCCGCCATTCCCAAGTCGGTCAAACCGCATCGCATCGCCGAAAATTTCGACGTGTTCGAGTTCTCGTTGGGCACTGAAGAGATCGCAGCCATCGATGCCCTCGATACGGGAGTGCGCGGCGGCCCCGACCCGGACACGCTCAACCTCAAGGATCACGGCTGGGTCATCCCCGACTGATTGATTTCGACGCTGCCGAGGCGAGGTCGCCGATGACCTCGCACGTGGCCCCCACCAACAGGAAAGCGCCTCTTGTGACTTCGTTGTCGACACCTGCCCACAGCAAGAATCGGCGCGGCTATGGTCTCGGCGAAGCCATCATCGTGGGCGCGTCGCTGGCAGGTCTGATGACCGCTCTCACCTTGTCGCGGCGAGGGATCAACGTGACTCTGCTGGAGCGCTCCGACGACTCTAGCCGGACCGGGGCCGCGCTGCAGGCTGATGAGAACTTGCTCGAGCGGCTCACGGGCCAAGCGGTCAGGTCGATCGCGCCGGGTATCCAGACCTGGTTCCATGTTCATGGCGCCCTTCGCGAGGCGATCGCGATCGATCCCGCCATCCAACTCCACCAACATAGTGTGGTCGATATCGTAGGCCAAAACAGTGATTGCGCTTGGGCGATCACCCGCGACGGTCGGAAGTATGCCGCCGACATCGTCGTCGGCGCAGACGGCTACCGCAGCGTTGTCCGGCGCAGTGTTGCGCCTGATAAGCCTGATGCTGACTTCGCCGGCTATCTGATCTGGCTTGGTCTTGTCGATGAAGCGGCAATCAATGGTCGCATGCCCATGGACACCGCCTATCTCGAAAATGGCAGCTACACCTTTCTTGGCTATCCGCTGCCAGGATTGGATGGCAGCCGGACGAGAGGAAGTCGGCGCCTCGGTTGGGCTTGGTATGACGCCGGTCGGCAAGGGCTGCTGCGCGAGACCGGCGCCGTGGCCGACAATGTCGTGTGTCGATCGCTCATCCCGGACGAGATACCCGAGAGCATGTATCAGGATCTGGCCGTAAAGGCGGAGCGGCTCTGGCCGCAGCCCTGGCGCGAGGCCGTGGCCGATTGCGTGAGGCGCCGGTCCATCATCGCCACGCCGATCGCGGAATATCTGCCGGATCGACTGGTCAACCACCGGCTGTGCCTGGTCGGAGACGCCGCCCATGTGCCGACGCCGATGACCGGCGGCGGCTTCAGGGCATCAATGATCGACGCGGAAATCCTGGCCCAGTCCCTGGATGGCAGCATCAATCATCCCCGTGTGGTGCCGGCGTTGCTGCAATATGAAAAGCTGCGCCTCGAAGACGTGCGAAAGCTGGTCCGCTCGGGCCAGGACTTCAGTCGCTCTTTCGCTGCGGGTGCGCAGTGACCGGCATGCCTTTCAACTTCTCCCTGCAAGGACCATCATCATGACGAACAAGGCCGACGAAATTCACATCGTATGCACGGTGCACGCTCAGTCCGAACATCGTGAGCGAGTGGGCGAGTTGCTCCTCGAACTCGTCGATCCGGCCCGCGGCGAAGCCGGTTGCCTCTATTACGATCTCTATCACGAGCGCGACCACCTCGACACCTTCGTGTTGCTCGACGGCTGGGCATCCGAAGCGGCGCTCGCGGCGCACGCCGTGCATCCCAACGTCACTCGGGTGGTCGAGCAACTCACGCCGCTGCTCGCGTCACCGCTCGAACATCACCACAGCCGCCGCATGACCGACCCGGCCTGATCGACGGCATAGCGAGGAGCACCAACGTGGCCCGTGTCTTCATCACAGGATCATCGGACGGTCTGGGACTGCTTGCCGGCAAGCAGCTTTCAACGGCAGGGCACGATGTCGTCCTGCACGCGCGCAATCCGCAGCGGGCGGATGCGGCGCGCGAGGCCTTGCCATCCTGTTCGGCTGTGGCCCTTGGAGACCTCTCGACGCTGGCGGCAATGCACTCGGTCGTCGAGCAGGTGAACGCGATCGGTCGCTTCGATGCCGTGATTCACAATGTCGGCACTGGCTACAACGATATGCGGCGTAAAGGCACCGACGACGGCCTGTCGCGGATTTTCGCGGTGAACGTGGTCGCGCCCTATGTCCTCACCGCTGGCATGACTCGACCGAACCGGCTAATCTACCTCAGCTCGGGCATGCATACCGGCGGCAACGCGGATCTGGACGACGCACAGTGGGAACGTCGGCGCTGGAATGCGAGCCAAGCCTATTCCGACACCAAACTGCATGACACCATTCTGATGATGGCCGTGTCCGAACGGTGGACAGATGTAATGGTCAACGCCGTCGACCCCGGCTGGGTGCCGACCCGGATGGGCGGCTCCAGTGCGCCGGATAACCTAGAAAAGGGCGCAGATACGCAGGCATGGCTCGCCGTCAGCAACGACCCAGCCGCGCGCGTTACTGGAGAGTATTTCCATCATCGCCAGCGCCGGCCCGTGTCGGGCGTCGCGCATGATCCGGCCGTGCAGCAGCGCCTGCTCGATTACCTCCAAAAGCTTTCCGGCGTGCCGCTGGACTGAGCTTGCACCTTTACTCGAACCAAGGAATGCGACCCATGACCGCAACTACCCAGAAGATTGAGCCCGGCGATACAATGGCGGTTTCGCCCGCGTTGGCCCAATACACCCGCGAGACAATCCTCGGCGACCTGTGGAAGCGCGAAATCATCACCCCGCGTGATCGCAGCCTTGTGACCGTCGCTGCGCTGATCCAGCGCTCTCAGCCGATCGAGCTGGCGCATCATGTCGCGCTTGCGCTCGACAATGGCGTTAAGCCCAGCGAGATTTCGGAAGCGATCACCCAGCTCGCTTTCTATTCCGGATGGGGCAACGGCACGACAGCGGTGGCCGTCGCACAGCAGGTCTTCGCCGAGCGCGGGATCGGCGAGGATCAAATCGCGCCAGCTTCCGTTGAATTGCTCGAACAGGACGCGACGGTAGAAGCAAACCGCGTCGCGGCCGTCGAGGGTATGGTCGGCCCGGCGTTCGGTGCTCTCGCCGATTATACCACGAACGTCCTGTTCGCTGACCTCTGGCTGCGCCCAACGCTCAGCCCGCGCGATCGCAGCCTGGTGACGATGAGTGCGCTCATCACCGCCAACCTGCCCGCGCAGATCGTCTTCCACATCAACAAGGCGATGGACAACGGAATGACCGAGGAACAGGTCGCCGAGGTCATCACCCATATCGCCTTCTATGCGGGGTGGCCGAACGCCATGAATGCGGCCATTGTTGCCAAGGACGCGTTCGCCAAGCGCAAAGGCTGACCTAGCTCAAACTGGCGCTTCAGCCGCCAACACTTCGAGCCAACGTCAGCTTTCGGCTGAAGCTGACGTTGGTTCTAACTCGTCGAACGTCTTGAACTGGTCGCCTGCTGCCGCAAGCGGACCGCCGCGTTACGGGACTTTCCAGGCATTCCCGGGTCGACCGCTTCGCCGAATCCGTCAGTTTCTGCCGGACCTTCCTGAGACAGCGATGGCTGAAAGGTCAGTTGCCGCATCGACGGGCGCGCCCTGCTGCTTGCGTTCCGAGTAGCGATCGACCAGCTGCTGCGCGTGCGGCCGCATAAGCACGGTGAAGCGCACCAGCTCTTCCATCACGTCCACGATCCGGTCGTAATAGCTCGACGCCTTCATGCGGCCCGCTTCATCGAACTCCTTGTAGGCCATGGCCACGGACGACTGGTTGGGGATGGTGAACATCCGCATCCAGCGGCCAAGGAGGCGCAGCGTGTTGACCGCGTTGAACGACTGCGATCCTCCAGACACCTGCATGACCGCAAGCGTGCGGCCCTGTGTCGGCCGCATCCCTTTCATCTCTAGCGGCAGATGATCGATCTGTGCTTTCATGATGCCGGTAATCTGCCCGTGCCGTTCCGGGCTGCACCATACCTGGCCTTCGGACCACATCGAAAGTTCGCGCAGCTCATGGACAGCAGGATGATCGTCACCCGCTACCTGATCGGGCAGCGGCAGCGTCGAGGGATCGAAGATCCGGGTGTCCGCGCCGAACAGACGCAGAAGGCGCGCGGCTTCCTCGACGGCAAGACGGGAGAAGGACCGCTCACGCAGGCTGCCATAGAGCAGCAGAATGCGCGGTGCGGGGGCTAGCGCGCCCAGTCCCGATGCTGGCCGCTGGTGGATATAGGAGGGATCGAGCGCCGGCAGGCTGTCGGCGTCCTGGAGGTCGCGAAGAGGCATTCAGGCAAATCCAATACGCAAGGCGAGAGCCGCGAGGGTGATGAGCAGGATGGGAACGGTGAGCGTGACGCCCACCCGGAAATAATAGCCCCACCCGATCCTGATCCTCTTCTGGCCGAGAACGTGAAGCCACAGCAGGGTCGCAAGCGAACCTATGGGCGTGAGCTTGGGTCCGAGGTCGCAGCCGATCACATTGGCGTAGATCATGGCTTCCTTCACCGCGTCCGTGGCGTGCGCGGAGTCGATCGATAGCGCCCCCACCAGTACGGTCGGCATGTTGTTCATGACCGACGACAGGGCCGCCGCGATCATGCCGGTTCCCAGCGCCGCGCCCCACACGCCGCCTTGGCCGGTCTTATCGAGCAGTGCGGCGAGGTGGTCGGTCAGCCCGGCATTTCGCAGGCCGTAGACGACCAGATACATGCCGAGCGAGAAGATCACGACCTGCCATGGCGCTTCGCGCATGACCTTCCGGGTCTGGATTACGTGCCCTCTGCCCGCAATCGCGAGCAGTAGGATTGCTCCGACAGCGGCAACGGCGCTGACCGGCACGCCCAGCGGTTCGAGGAGGAAAAAACCAAGCAGCAGCAGCGCCAGCACTATCCACCCGGCGCGAAATGTAGCGACGTCGCGGATCGCCTCACGCGGGGCGCGCAGAGCCGCCACATCATAGGTTGCAGGTATGTCGCGCCGGAAAAACAGCATTAGTACGCCCAGCGTTGCCGCGATCGCCGCAAGATTGACCGGCACCATCACGCTCGCATATTCGCCAAAGCCCAACCCGAAGAAGTCGGCCGAAACGATATTCACGAGGTTTGATACGACTAATGGCAGGCTTGCCGTGTCAGCAATGAAGCCGGCTGCCATGACGAAGGCAAGCGTAGCCTTGTCGCCATATCCCAGCGCCCGCAGCATGGCGATCACGATCGGCG
>Ga0160437_1000858_pt1 | contig 14692 bp, 13 predicted proteins | sample HID1975I_E0MG_FD_108227 | JGI IMG/M metagenome (GOLD analysis project Ga0160437, IMG submission 108227) | Enriched soil microbial communities from UW Madison campus, WI, USA - HID1975I_E0 MG | ecosystem: Environmental > Terrestrial > Soil > Unclassified | place: USA: Madison, Wisconsin... | reverse complement strand
TGACGGTCGCCGCGTACTCGACCTGCAGCACACCCGGACCCGTCTCGAAGAGCGCGAGCCGGGTGCCATGCGCTTCGCGCAGCGGCCGCGGCTCGACGTCGACGCCGTCGAGCGACACACGCAGGGTCTCCACGGTGGTGGGCATCCCCTCCGCGACGGCCAGAGCGAGCACGAAGGCCGTGGGGTCGGAGACCTCGAAAACGAGGCCGGAACGCACCTCGCGGCGCAGCGTCACGGGGTGCGGCGGGACGCGGGGGCGGCAGGTTCCATGCTGCTAACCTAGGTCAGTCCCGCCCTTGTAGCTCAGTGGATAGAGCGCTTCCCTCCGGAGGAAGAAGTCGCACGTTCGAATCGTGTCAAGGGCACCGAACAAACCGGATGCGGCATCCGCCCCAACCTTTCCGCTCAGATGCTCGTCTGATCAGGTAGAGGGGAGGATTCCGTGGCACGCACACCCGACTGGGAACTGGTCGTCGCCGAGCTCGTCGCCGAGCGCGGCGATGCGCTGCTGAGATACGCCCGGCTCCTCAGCGGCAGCGCCGACGACGCGGCCGACCTCGTGCAGGACGCGCTCGTGCGCACCTTCGGCCGGCTGCGCAACGGCTTCACCGTCGACAGCGCCGAGGCGTATGTGCGCCGCGCGATCCTCAACGCCTCGCTCGACCGCGGGCGGCGGGTGAGCCTCTGGCGGAAGGTCGCACCCACCCAGTACCAGCCCGACGAGCTCCCCCCTGCCGACGGCACCGTCGACCTGCGCCTCGACGTGCACGGCGAGCTGCAGAAGCTCACCCCCCGCGAACGCGCGTGCCTCGTGCTGCGCTACTACGACGACCTGAAGGTCGACGACATCGCCACGACGCTCGGCATCAGCCCCGGCACCGTGAAGCGGTACCTGAGCGACGGCCTCGCCAAGATGGCGATCGCACTCGCCGACGACGGCACCGCCGAGGGCCGACTGGGCCCCGGCGGCGCCCGACCCGGCACCGGCACCACGCCGCTGCGCTCCCGCAGCGTGCAGCCGCCCGAGACGAAGGGGGGCGAGCGTGCCCACCGAAGCTGAACTGCGCGACCTCATGCATGGCGACGACGCCGAGCCGGGGGCGCTCAACACCGCCCGCATCATCCGCAAGGCGAAGGCCCGACGCCGACCCAAGGTGCTCGCCGCCGGTGTCGTGGGCGGCGTCGCCGCTGCGGGCGCCCTGGCGTTCGTGCTGCCCGCGGCCCTCGGGCTCGGTGGCGGCCTCGCGTCGAGCGGGGGTGGCTCGGCCGCCGACGAGTCGGCCTCCGACGACGCGTCGACCCTGAAATTCGCCGACGGACCCGAATCGGCGACGGTCGCGCTGTCGGCCTCGACGCTCGAACTCTGCGGTGAACCGGTCGCCGCGGTCGAGCCGGATGCTGGCGGGCTCGTGCTGACGGTGGCCCCGGTCGATGCACCCGTCGACGCGGCATGGATCGAGACGACGGTCACCCTCACCAACACGGGCGACACGACGGTCGAGGGGACGACAGCCGCCACTGCGTCGCTCACCCTCTCGGACGACGGCACCGTGCTGTGGCACACCAACGGCCCGGCCGCGCCGAACGAGGTGGGCGTCGACCTGGATCCGGGCGAGTCGCTCAGCTACTCCGGCACCTTCCGGCCGGTGCAGTGCTCGAGCGACGACGAGGACTCGTCCGACGGGTTCCCCGCCGACCTCCCGGCCGTCGCACCGGGCAGCTACCGGCTCTCCGCCGCCATCGACCTCATCCCCGTCGACGGCTCGCCCCTGCGGCTGGTCACCGGACCCGCCACCACCATCACCCTGCGCTGAGGCGAGCAGCGAGAATAGGATTCCGGCATCGCGCGCAGTCGGCGCGCCGGAACCCGGAGAACGCATGCCCGCCTTCGTCGTCGTCCCGCAGTGGCAGGGCTCCCCCTCCAGCCGCGCCATGCGCCTCGCCGACGGCGCGGCCGCCATCCGATCGGATCTGCCGAGTTCGTCGACGCGCGAGGTGGCGGTGCCGCTCGAAGCCGGCGACGAGCAGGGCACCGGGATCGCCCGGTTCGGCTCGCTGCAGCTCGTGCGCGAGCGGATGGGCGACGCGTTGGGCGAGCTCGCCGAACCCGCCATCGTGATCGGGGGCGACTGCGCCGTCTCGGCTGCCGCCGTGGCGCACGTCGCCGGAGACGATCTCGCGCTCGTCTGGTTCGACGCGCATCCCGACCTCAACACCCCCACGAGCTCGCCGTCCGGCGCGTTCGCGGGCATGGTGCTCGCCTCGCTCATCGGCGACGGCGTCGTCGACCCGTCGCGGGTGGTGCTCGCGGGCGCCAGGGAGTGGGATCCGGCGGAAGAGGACTTCGCGGCCGAGAAGGGGATCCCGGCGATCGACGTGGCCGGCATCGCGGATGCGGAGGCGTTCGCCGAGGCGGTCGTCGCCACGGGAGCGTCGCGGGTGTACATCCACGTCGACCTCGACGTGCTCGACCCGGCCGAATTCGACGGACTGCTCGAGCCGATCCCGTTCGGGGTGTCGGCCGGGGCGCTCGTCGCGGCGGTGCGCGCGCTCGTGGGGCGTCTTCCGCTCGCCGGCGCGACGATCGCGTCGTTCGCCCCCGAATCGGCCGACCGCGCGGTCGCCGACTCCCCCACCATCCTGCGATTGATCGGCGCGCTGCGCGGCTGAGACGACCCGGGCGGGCCTCGACCCGCCGGGGAGCCCGCCCTACGCTCGGTACATGAGCGTGCGCGAGGTCGATGTCATCGTGATCGGAGCCGGCGCCGTGGGCGAGAACGTCGCCGACCGCACCGTGCAAGGGGGGCTCTCGACGGTGATCGTCGAGGCGGAACTCGTCGGCGGCGAGTGCTCGTACTGGGCGTGCATGCCCTCGAAGGCGCTGCTGCGCGCGGGCGCTGCCGTGCGCGCGGCGCGCGATGTCGGCGGTGCGGCAGAGGCGGTGAGCGGCGAGATCGACGCCCGAGCCGTGTTCCGCCGACGCGATCAGATCACCCACGGGCGCGACGACACCTCGCAGGTGGACTGGCTCGACGGCGCGGGCATCGAGCTCGTCCGCGGTCACGCGCGGCTCGTCGGGCCGCGCCGGATCGTGGTGACCGCCACCGACGGTACGGTCACCGAGCTGCAGGCGCGGCACGCGATCGCGATCGCCACCGGATCCGTCGCCGTGCTGCCCGACATCCCCGGCCTGGCCGAGGTGGAGCCGTGGACGAGCCGGGAGGCCACCTCCGCCTCGGAGGCGCCCTCGACGCTCGCCGTGTTGGGCGGAGGCGTGGTGGGCTGCGAACTCGCGACCGCCTACGCGAGCCTCGGCAGCACGGTCACGCTCATCGCCCGCGGCGGCCTGCTGGCCTCACAGGAGCCGTTCGCGGTCGACCTCGTGCGCGAGGGCCTCGAGGCCGCCGGGGTTCGCGTGCTCACGGAGACGGGGGTCACCGAGGTGCACCAGGCGGAGAAGAACGCCGTGCTGACGCTGGCTGACGGCAGCCGCGTGCTCGCCGAGCGGGTGCTCGTGGCGACCGGCCGCGTCGGGCGGACCCACGACCTCGGACTCGAGGAAATCGGCCTCGCCGCGGGCACGCGGATCGAGGTCGACGACACGATGCGGGTACCCGGCTTCGACTGGCTCTACGCGGTGGGCGACGTCAACGGCCGTGTGCTGCTCACCCACCAGGGCAAGTACCAGGCGCGCGCCGCGGGCGACGCGATCGCGGCCCGCGCCGCCGGTCGGCCGGTCGACGACGCGCCGTGGGGCGCGCACGTCGCCACCGCGGATCACCGCTCGGTGCCGCAGGTGACCTTCACCGATCCGGAGATCGCCTCGATCGGGCTGACGGCGGCCGCCGCGGAGGCCGCAGGGCTGCGCACCCGGGTGCTCGACTACGACCTCTCGTGGGTGGCGGGGGCGTCGGCGCACGCCGACCACTACCGCGGACAGGCACGGGCGATCGTCGACCTCGATCGCGAGGTGCTGGTGGGCGCCACGTTCGCGGGGCCGGATGTGGGCGAGATGCTGCAGGCGGCGACGATCGCGATCGTGGGCGAGGTGCCGATCGACCGCCTCTGGCACGCGGTGCCCGCCTATCCGACGCTCAACGAGGTGTGGCTGCGGTGGCTGGAGGCCTACGGCCGCCCGGAGACCGCGTGACCGCACCCATCCACCCCGCGCGTCCGACCCGGATAGAGCGGGCGGCAGCCGCCGTCGTGCGCGGTGCGGTGGCCGTCCCTGGTCTGCGGCGGTTCCTGCTCATGCCGGTGATCGCCCGCCCCGGCTACTGGTTCGCCACCGGCTGCGCCTTCGTGTGGGGCACCGTGCTCGTCGGCCGGCATCGCAGCAGCCACGGACTGCACGTGATCCACCGACTACCGCGATGGGCGTTCGGCCGTGGCGGCACGACGATCGGCGCGGTGTACCTGACCCGCGACGGCACGGGCGACCGGGTGCTCGAGCACGAGGCGGTGCACAAGCAGCAGTGGCGGCACTACGGCATGAGCATGCCGATCCTGTACCTGGCGGCGGGACACGTGGCGACGACGAACCGCTTCGAGGTGGAGGCGGGGCTCGCGAAGGGCGGCTACGCCTGACGCGGGCTCAGTTCGAGGTGAGCGCGTGGGCGGCGCGGTCGCCGGAGATCCACGCGTAGACCTGGTGCTCGCGGTCGAACTCGACCGGGAGCATCTCGGCCAGCCAGGCGTCGACCGCCGCGCGCATGCTCTGGCCGCGGTCGCGCTGCAGCCAGGTGACGCACACCCGGCCGGGAGCCGCGAACTCGCGGATGCCGGATGCGTCGGCGACTTCGAGGAAGATGCGTCCGCGCGCCTTCGCGGGCAGCGTCGCCGCGACGGTCTCGGCGATGGCGATGTCGGCATCCACCGCACCGAGCAGCACGGAGTCACCCTCGCTGGGATTCCAGGCGATGGTGGCGGGGAGCACGTCGGAGATGAGCATCACCGCCAGTATAGGTCAGCCTTACCTAACGCGTTGCTGCGAGTCTGCCGGGACTCCCCTGCGTGCGATCAGCTCGGCGTACCGCCGGCCGCTGTCCTTGATCGTGCGTTCCTGCGTGCCGTAGTCGACGCGCACGATGCCGAAGCGCTTCGCGTACCCCCACGCCCACTCGAAGTTGTCGAGCAGGGACCAGTAGAAGTACCCGCGAACGTCGGCGCCCGCCTCGATCGCATCCGCCACCGCTGCGAGGTGCGCCTCCAAGAACGCGACGCGCTCCTCGTCGTGCACCGCGCCGTCGGGCGCGACCACGTCGTCGTAGGCGGCACCGTTCTCGGTGACGTACAGCGCCGTACCGAGCTCCGAGGTGTATTCGTCGTGCACCCGAGCCAGCAGGCGGGTCAGCCCCTCGGGCTGCACCTCCCAGTCCATGGCGGTGCGCGGGAGATCGCGCGAGTGGAAGAACACGCCCTCCGCGGCGGGGAACGGCGTCGAGGTGGGCCGATCGGTCGGCGCCTCCATCGCCTCCCGAGGAGCGGCCGGACGCAGGCTCACCGCCTCGCCGTGGTAGTAGTTCACCCCGAGGAAGTCGATCGGTGCCGAGATGGTCTCGAGGTCGCCTCCCTGCACGAGGCCGTCGGTCCACGAACCGCGCAGGTCGTCGAGCACGTCGGCCGGGTACGCGCCACGCAGCAGCGGGTCGAGGAAGAAGCGGTTGAGCTGCCCGTCGATGCGGCGCGCGGCATCCACGTCGCCCGCATCCGACGCGTCGACGGGATCGACGACGGTGAGGTTGAGCGTGATGCCGAGCGACAGTGTCGGATCGGCGGAGCGCAGGGCCTCGACGACGAGACCGTGGCCGAGCATGAGGTGATGACCTGCAGCGACCGCGGCGGCCGGTTCCTGCCGCCCGGGCGCGTGCGCCCCCGCGGCGTAGCCGAGGAACGCCGCGCACCAGGGCTCGTTGAGGGTCGTCCAGCGCCGCACCCGGTCGCCGAGGGCGGCGTGGGTGTCGAGTGCGTACTCGGCGAAGCGGTACGCCGTGTCGCGCGACGCCCAACCACCCCGATCCTCGAGCTCCTGCGGCAGATCCCAGTGGTACAGGGTCAGCCACGGCTCGACGCCCTCCTCGAGCAGCGCATCCACGAGGCGGTCGTAGAAGCCGATCCCCTCCGGGTTCACGGTGCCGTGACCCGGGCGGATGCGGGGCCACGCCGTCGAGAAGCGGTACGCGTCGAGCCCCAGCTCGCGCATGATCCGCACGTCGTCGCGGTACCGGTGGTAGTGGTCGCAGGCGACCTGGCCGTCGTCGCCCGCGATGACGGCCCCCGGCACCCGGCAGAACGCATCCCAGACCGAATCGGTGCGGCCGCCTTCGCGGGAGGCCCCCTCGATCTGGAACGCCGCCGTCGCCGCCCCGAAGAGGAAGTCGGAGGGCAGCCGGTCGCTCATGCGCTGGTCTCGACGCGCGGTGCGTCGTCCTCGAGGGCGTCGGCCGCCTCATCCGCGGGGACGGGCGCGATCGAGCCCGCCGCGGCGACCACCGTGGCGTCCGCCTGCGTGAAGCCACGCTTGCGCAGCGCCCGCGCGCGCTTGCCGGCGCTGCGCAGACGCGGATTGACGTACTCGTCGATGCCGAAGTTGACCAGCGCCAACCCCATGCCCACGAGCGCGATGCACAGACCCGCCGGGAGGTACCACCACCAGCGATCGGGGAACGCGTTCTGGCTCTGCGCCCAGAAGAGGATCGTGCCCCAGTTCCACTGGCTGATCGGGGTGACGCCGACGAACGCGAGCGTCGTCTGGGTGAGGATCGCGGCCGTCACCGTTCCGACGAAGCTCGACGCGATCACCGCCATCAGGTTCGGCAGCATCTCGACACCGATGATGCGCCACAGCGGTTCGCCGTTCGCACGTGCCGCCTGTACGAAGTCGCGGTTGCGCAGCGACATCGTCTGCGCGCGGAGCACGCGGGCGCCCCACGCCCATCCGGTGATCGCCAGAACGGTGGCGATCAGCATCATGTTCGGGTCGTCGAAGTTCGACGTGATGATGATGATGAGCGGAAGCCCGGGGATCACGAGGAACACGTTCGCGAGCGCCGACAGCGTCTCCGAGCCGGCGCCCTTGATGTAGCCGGAGGTGACACCCACCAGCACGGCCAGCACCGTGCCGATGAACCCGGCGACGAAGCCGACGAACATCACGTCGCGTGCGCCGATGATGATCTGGCTGAGGATGTCCTGACCCATGTGGGTGGTCCCCAGCCAGTGCGCGGGGCTCGGGGGCGAGTTGCGCGCCTCCAAGTCGATCGCGTTCGGGTCGTACGGTGCGATCCAGGGCCCGATGATGGCGAGCACGGTGAAGAAGGCGAGGATCGACAGCCCCACGACCGACTTGCCGTTGCGCAGGATCGAGAACGACTCGCTGAAGCGCTTGGAGCGCGGGGCCGGGGTGACGGCCTCGATGGTTCCGGTGGCGGCGCTCACAGTGCCTCCTCCTGTCGGGTGCGGGGATCGAGGGCCGCGTAGGCCATGTCGGCGATGATGTTCGCCACGAGGACGGAGAGGGTGATCACCAGGAAGATGCCCTGCATGAGCGGGTAATCCTTGGCGAGGGTCGCCTCGAACAGCCGCAGACCCAGGCCCGGGTAACTGAAGATCATCTCCATGATGAGCGTGCCGCCCACGATGAACCCGAGCGACAGCGCGAAACTCGACAGCTGCGGCAGCACCGCGTTGCGCGCCGCGTAGTGCACGACGACGTTGCGCGGCGAGAGGCCCTTCGCCTGGGCGACGGTGATGTAGTCCTCGTCGAGCACCGTGATCATCATGTTGCGCATGCCGAGGATCCAGCCACCGAGCGAGGTGATCACGATCGTGAGGGCCGGCAGGGTGCCGTGGTAGATCACGTTCGAGATGAACTCCCAGTTGAAACCGGGCTGCACGGTCTTGTCGTACGCGTGCGAGGCGGGGAACCATCCCAGCGTCGTCGAGAACACGGCGATCATGATGAGGCCGAGCCAGAAGTACGGCACCGTCGAGAGGAACGTGGTCACGGGAACCAGGAACTCGGCCTTGCTCCCCCGCTTCCAGCCGATGTAGGTGCCGATCGAGGTGCCCACGAAGAAGCTGATGAGGGTCGCGATGCCGACGAGGCCGAGCGTCCACGGCAGCGCATCGGCGATGACCTCGCTCACCGGAGCGAGCCCCTTCGACAGCGACCGGCCGAGGTCGCCCGAGAGCAGCAGACCCCAGTAGTCGATGTACTGCTGCCAGAGTGAGCGGTCGGTGTTGAGGCCGAAGAGGATCTTGAGCGACTCGATCGCCTCGGGGCTCACCGTGCCCTGGTTGCGGGCGAGGTAGGCCGTGATCGGGTCGCCCTTCATCATGCGGGGCAGGAAGAAGTTGATGGTGATCGCCGCCCACAGGGTGAACAGGTAGAACGCGGCGCGGCGCAGGAAGAACCTCACTTGCCCGCCTCCTTCCCCGCGGTGCCGGTACTGGCGCCGAACAGGGTCTCCGGGTTCGGCGACGCATCGCGCAGCCGCCTCGTGTACTCGTGTTCGGGTTCGAGGATCACGCGGTCGGCGGGTCCGCGTTCGACGACGACGCCGCGGTTGAGCACCATGATCTCGTCGCTGAAGTGCCTCGCCGTCGCCAGGTCGTGGGTGATGTAGAGCACACCGAGGTTCGACTCGCGCTGCAGTTCGGCGAGCAGGTTGAGCACGCCGAGCCGGATCGATACGTCCAGCATCGACACCGGCTCGTCGGCGATGAGCAGGCTCGGCCGGGATGCGAGGGCACGCGCGATCGCGACCCGCTGACGCTGCCCGCCCGAGAGCTCGTGGGGGCTGCGGTCGGCGAGGGCCGGGTCGAGCTTCACCCGTTCGAGCAGGCGGCCCACCTCCGCGTCGATCTCGCGCGTCGGCACGACCCGGTGCAGCCGCAGCGGGCGCTCCAGGTGGTGTCGGATGGAGTGGTACGGGTTGAGCGACGCGTACGGGTCCTGGAACACCATCCGCACCGACTGTCGGTAGGCGCGCAGCGCCCGCCCGCGGCGCGGGATCGGCTTTCCGTCGAGCAGGATCGAGCCGTTCGTCGGCGACTCCAACTGGGTGAGGATCTTCGCGATCGTCGACTTGCCCGATCCGGACTGGCCGACGAGCGCGATCGTCTTGCCCGAGGTCAAGGTGAAGCTCACGTCGTCGAGCGCCTTCAGGGTGCCGGCACCGCGCACCTTGTAGGTACGGCTGACGTGCGAGAACTCGAGCGTGGTCATCGGGTGGCTCCGGTGGTCTGGTCGCCGCGGAGGAATCCGCCGCGGTCGCCGGTGAGGCTGGGGAACGAGCTCAGCAGGGTGCGGGTGTACTCGTGCTTCGCGCCGTGGTAGATGTTCGCGGGGGTGTCGAGTTCGACGACCTCGCCGGCGCGCATGATGGCGATGCGGTCGCTGATCTCCAGCAGCAGCGGCAGGTCGTGGGTGATGAAGATCACCGAGAAGCCGAACTGGGTGCGCAGCTCCGAGATCTGCTGCAGGATCTCGCGCTGGATGAGCACGTCGAGCGCCGTCGTCGGCTCGTCCATGATCATCAGCTGCGGTTTGAGCGCGAGTGCCATCGCGATCATCACGCGCTGGCGCATGCCGCCCGAGAGCTCGTGCGGGTAGGAGCGCAGGCGGTCCCGCCCCACCTTGACGATGTCGAGCAGTTCGGCGCAGGCCTCACGGCGCTCCGCCTTGCCCATGCCGGGGCGGTGGGTGCGGAAGACGTCGTCGAGCTGGCTGCCGATGTTCTTCACCGGATTGAGCGCGTTCATCGCGCCCTGGAACACCATCGATGCCTTGTTCCAGCGGAAACGGCGCAGCGCATCCGTGTCGAGGGAGGTGATGTCGATGTCGGTGCCGTCGCGGTCGTGGAAGATCACGCCGTTCGCGCTGATCACCGCCGGCGGCTTCAGCAGGCGCTGGATCGCGTAGGCGAGCGTCGTCTTGCCGCAGCCGGACTCGCCGGCGAGTCCGAGGATCTCGCCGCGGGCCAGCTCGAGCGAGACGCCTCGCACCGCGTGGACCGGCGGATCCACGTCGTAGACGACGTCGATCGTGTCGATCGTGAGCAGCGTCTGGTCTGTCACAGGTCTACCTCTTCCCCCGGCGACGGCGCCGGGATCGTGTCATGCGGGGTGGGTGCCCCCGGGTTCGACCCGGGGACACCCACCGTCTGCAGGTACTGCCTACTCTGCGGCCTTCAGCTTCGTCAGGATGAGAAGCTGCGCCACGTTGGTCGGCTCGGGGACCGCATACGGGTCGTCCTCGCTCGGCCATCCCACGTAGTTGCGGGTGTTGAACTCGCCGATGAACGGGCGGGTTCCGATGGGCAGCATGACCGCCTCGTCGACGAACGCCTTCTGCACGATCTGCAGGGCGGCGTCGCGAGCCGCGTCGTCGGGGGCGTTCGCGTAGTCCGCGAGCGCCTGCGTGACGGCCTCATCGTTGAAGCGACCGAAGTTGTACTGCTCCGACTGCTCGCCGATCGGCAGGTAACGGGCACCGTCCATCGCGTTGGAGTAGATGTCCCACGGGGTGAGGCCGGTGTCGGTCCAGTGCAGGATCGCCTGGAAGTCGCCGGTGCCCTTCGCAGCCCACCAGGTGTCGACATCCGGGGTCTCGACGGTCGCGTCGATGCCGATCGCCTTCACCGAGTCCGCGATGAGCGTGATGCCCGTCACGTAGTCGCTCCAGCCCTGCGGGACCTGGATGGTGAAGGTCACCAGCGCACCCGACGGGTCGACGAGCTTGTCGTCGCCGTTCCAGGTGTAGCCGGCGTCCTCGAGGATGCCCTTGGCCGCCTCGATGTCGACCGTGTACTCCTGGCCCGCGAACTCGTCGATGATGTACGGGTCACCGGCGGGGGTCGGCAGACCGGTCACCGAGGTGACGGGCGGGACCGAACCCTCACGAGCGATCTCCTGGTGCTTGCTGCGGTCGACGACGAGGTTCATCGCCTGACGCAGAGCCTTGTCGTCGAACGGCTTGCTCGTGGTGTTGAACCACAGGCCGTCGACGCCGAGGCCCGCGGGAGCCCAGTACTTGTTGTTCTCGGGATCCTTCGAGAGGAAGGCGTCCTCGATGTTGGGGATGAAGCCCTGCGCCCAGTCGGCGTCGCCGTTGGCGAGGGCCGTGGTGAGCGCCGTGTTGTCGTTGTACGAGACGTAGTACAGCGTCGGCACGGCGAGCTCGCCGCCCCAGTAGTCGTCGCGCTGGTCGAGCTGCACGCTCTGCGAGCTGAAGCTCGTGAGCGTGTAGGGGCCGGTGCCGACGGGCTCGGGGTTGGTGAAGGTAGTGACGTCGTCGACGTCGGCCCACACGTGCTCCGGGACGATGAAGGTGTGCAGCACCTTGTCCTGCTTGACGAACATCGAGTTGGCGAACGACACGGTGACCGTGTTGCCGTCGACCGTGATGTCCTGCACGCCGAGCGCCGTGGTGTCGATCGCCGGGTTGTCCTTCTTCAACTGGAAGGTGAAGGCGATGTCGTCGACGGTGAAGTCCTCACCATCGTTCCACTTCACGCCGTCGCGGGCCGTGAGGGTGATGCTCTTGTAGTCGTCGGCCCACTGGATCTCGGATGCGAGCCACGGCACGACATCCTGGCTGGGGTCGATGAGGTTCACGAACGCGAGCGGCTCGAAGATGGCGTTGACGTATCCGAGCTTGAGGGCCGACGAGTCGCCGATCCACGGGTTGTTGCTCTCGGTCGCAATGGCGCCGTCCGGCTTCGCGATGGTGAGTGCGGCGCCGCCCTTGGCGCCGTCGTCGTTACCGCCCGCCGAGCAACCGGTGAGCAGCAGGGTCGATGCGATGCCGATCGCGGCGACCGAGGTCATCCACTTCTTCATGGACTCTCTCTCCTTGGTGTGAGTGTTGGGATCCGGCTCGCGCCGGGAGTGGGTGGTGTTGCCCGCGAGTGCTGTGGTCTCCTCTACTGTGCGTCGGGGGTGCCCACCTGGACCGCGGTGTCCAGGTGGAGGTCTCGGACGGATCGACCGACCCCGAGCCGGTAGCTCCCGGCAACGGTAATCCAGCGATCCTGATCTGCGTCCCAGGCTTCGAATGCGCGCCGCGGGACGGTGACGACGACCCGGCGGCTCTCGCCTGCGGGGATGTCGACGTGGGCGAATCCGGCGAGCCAGCGCGCCGGACGTTCGAGGGCCGCGTCTGCCGGCGGCTCCAGGTAGAGCTGCACGACCTCGCGGGCGTCACGGGTGCCGGTGTTGGCGACCGTGACGGCGACCCGCACGTCGCCACCGGGCAGCGCGTCCGGCTCGTCGAGTGCGGTGTAGGCGAAGCTCGACCATCCGAGGCCGTGCCCGAAGGGGGCGGCGGGGGTGGCGCCCGAACGCTCCCATCCGCGGTAGCCCACGTGGATGCCGTCGGTGTAGTGGATGCGGCGGTCGGTGCCGGGGATCGCGTGCGGCACCGGCACGTCGGCTTCGGCGGCGGGGAGCGTCCACGGGAGCCGGCCGGCGGGTTCGCGGTCGCCGGCGAGCACGGCGGCGAGGGCGTGACCCATCTCCTGCCCGGGGAACCAGACCCACAGCACGGTGCGGGCACGCTCGAGCCACGGGAGCAGCACAGGGGCGCCGGCGTTGACGACGATCACGGCATCCGGGTCGGCGTCGAGCACCCGCTCGACGAGCTCGTCCTGGCGGCCGGGGAGCCGCAGGCCGATGCGGTCCCAGCCCTCGGATTCGACCTCTTCGTTGGTGCCGACGATGACGACGCTGAGGTCGGCGCGGCGCGCTGCGGCGACGGCCTCCGCGATCTCGGTGTCGATGTCGGCCCCCGGGACGCGGTGCCGGAATCCGGCGCGCACGATGGCACCGTAACCGCCGGCGCGGATGACGAGATGCTCGGCGTCGATCACGACGGTGCGCGGCTCGGTGATCTCGACCTCGCCGCCGAAGCCGTCGGGGGTGTTGATCGACGAATCGAGGATCACCTCGACGCCGACGGGGGCGTCGTGCTCGGCGACCACCTCGCCGTCGAGGGCGATGCGGTATCCGCCGACGGTGGCGACCTCGAGGTGGTGGGTGCCGGGCTCGGTGAGCGCCACCTCGGCGCGGAGGGCGACACGGTGCACGTCGTCGCCCAGGTCGCGCAGCCAGCCGTCCCACGTGTGCAGGCGGTGCGTCTCGAGCACGGTGCCGTCTTCGGCGAGGAAGCGGGCCTCGATCAGGGCGCCGTCGGCTGCGGCCGTGCGGCCCTTCAGATCGAGGTCGGGGGCGAAGCGGCGGGAGTCTCCCCCGCGGCGCACCAGGATCTCGGCCTCGGGGAATCGAGCGGCGAGCCCTTCCGCGGGGGAGACGACGTGGGCGGGGTGCACGGTGGAGCTGCCGCCGCCGAGCACGTGCGGACGCACGGCGTTGGGCCCGATGAGCGCGATGCCGGCGGGCGTCGGGCGGTCCCAGACGGGGTTGCGCTCGTCGCGGCGCAGGACGACGGTCGAGCCGGCGGCGACCGCGGTGATGAGCTCGGCGATGTCGGGGGCCGGGTCGAGCGGCAGCTCGGGCAGGTCGAGTGCGCCGACGCGTCGGGCGAGACGCAGGATGCGGGTGACCTTGTCGTCGATGACGCTCTCGGCGACGCGCCCCTCGCGGACGGCGTCGAGCAGCTGCTGCTCCCAGGGGCCGCCCGGGCCGGGCATGACGATGTCGAGGCCGCCGATGGCCGAGCCTTCAGTGGTGCGGGTCGCCATCCAGTCGGAGACGACGGCGCCGTCGAATCCGAGTTCGCCCTTCAGCAGGCCGGTGACGAGGCTGCGATGGTCGGTCATGGGCGAGATCTCGACGCCATCGTCGACCTGGTTGTAGGCGGCCATCACCGACCAGGCGCCGCCTTCGCGGACGGCGTGCTCGAAGGGGGCGAGGTAGACCTCGCGCATCGACTGCGGGTCGACGGTGGCGATGTACTCGGTGCGGTCGGTCTCCGAGTCGTTGGCGATGTAGTGCTTGACGCAGGCGGCGACGCCCTGGTCCTGGATGCCGCGGATCACCTGGGTGCCGACGATCGAGGTGAGGTAGGGGTCTTCCGAGTAGCACTCGAAGTGGCGCCCTCCGACGGGGGTGCGCTGGATGTTGACCTGCGGGGCGAGCACCACGTCGACGCCGTGGTCGCGGGCTTCGCGGGCGAATGCGCGCCCGACGGCGAAGGCCGTGTCGACGTCCCAGGTGGCGCTGACGGCGCTCGGGGAGGGGAAGAGGGCGGAGGTCTCCCCCGGGGTCTCGCCGAGTCCGCGTACCCCGACCGGCCCGTCGGACATCGTCACGGAGCGCAGGCCGATCCCGGGGAGCTCATGGAGGCGCCAGACCGTCTTGCCGGTCAGCAGACGCACCTTCTCGTCGAGGGTGAGGAGCGCGAGGAGCTCCCGGATGTCGCCGTCGCGCTCGAGCGCAGGGGCGGCGGTGTTGCTCACGGTGGTGCTCCTCGTCGTTGAGTGGGTGGTGCTGGCGAAATACTTACATGCCAGTCAGCAAGTTGCAACCAGGGCCGGATGTCGACCACAAAATCCCAGGTCAAGTGGCGTGTCGTGGGAACGCTCCCACGGATTCGGCAGTCGCTGGTTCGCGGCGACAGGCCCTCTCGACTTACTCCTCGGTAAGTAAGCCGGTGCTATAGTCGCCCGCATGACCACCCCGCGGCGCCGCGAGCCCAAGATGCGTCAGGAGACCATCCAGCGCCGCCAGG
>Ga0160437_1000857_pt1 | contig 14701 bp, 14 predicted proteins | sample HID1975I_E0MG_FD_108227 | JGI IMG/M metagenome (GOLD analysis project Ga0160437, IMG submission 108227) | Enriched soil microbial communities from UW Madison campus, WI, USA - HID1975I_E0 MG | ecosystem: Environmental > Terrestrial > Soil > Unclassified | place: USA: Madison, Wisconsin... | reverse complement strand
GAGATCCGCGTTCCGTACTGGGCGTGGGTCGACTTTGAGTGCATGGCGAGAACGGCGCACTGGGCATCGGCATCGGCCGGCTGCGCGAAGGCGTCCGCTTCCACGAAATCCTCGACGAACTGGGCATCGACCCTGGCGTCGCGCCGGATTGCGAAGTGCACGAGGGCGGGCCGGTGGAGCCGGGGCGCGGGTTCATTCTTCATTCCACCGAATGGGGCGGCAGCGATACGATCGAGGTGCATCCGCTCTGCGCCTTGTCTGCCTCGATGGATGTGTTGCGCGCGATCGCCGAGGGGCGGGGGCCGGAGCGCTGGCTGATGTCCCTGGGCTATGCCGGCTGGGCGCCGGGCCAGCTCGAAGGCGAGATGCGGCAGCACGGCTGGTACGCGGCCGATCCGCATCCGGAGATCCTGTTCGATACCGCGGTGGATGACCGCTGGACCGCGACCTGGCGGGCCGAGGGTATCGATCCCGCGCTGCTGTCGAGCCAGACCGGCAGCGCCTGAGCATGGGATGGCGCGGCCTGATCCGCGCCGTTCCCGTATCAGGTGCCGTATCAGGTGCCGGGTAAGGGCCTGACCGGCCGGCTCGTCAGCGCCGAAAGATCTTCCGGGCGATCGATGTCGAGATGGATCGCGGCATCGTCGCTCTCCACGAACACCACATCGTCGAGTCCAAGCCGCAACCGGTCCCGCAGCAACCGGCCAGCGCCCTGATCGCCCGTAAGCGCGGCGATTTCGGGAAACAGGCGGGAAGACAGCAGCGCCGGATGACCGGGCCGGCCGCCGTGACGGGGCAGGGCGGCAACGCCCCCTCCGATTGCCGATGCCAGTTGCGATGCCGTGCCGTGAGGCACGCGCGGCATGTCGCCCAGGAACACGAAGACCTGCTCGGCCTCGTCCAGCGCGGCGATTCCCGCCTTCAGCGATTCGGACAGCGCGTGGCTGTCGATCCGCAGCACCTCCACCGGTGGTCCTTCCGGCCAGGCGCCGCAGTCCAGCCCCGGCCGCGCCACGACGAGGACGCGGGCCACCGGCGCGGCGCGGGCGGCGCGGATGGCATGGAACAGCAGCGGCTCGCCATCGAGCGGGGCCGAGAGTTTGTCGCCGCCGAACCGGCGCGAGGCCCCGGCGGCCAGCACCAGTGCCGCCCAAGTGCCGGGGCGCTTCACGCGCGCTCGTGGGCGGGGTTCAGCGCCTGCATGATTTCCGCGACGATCCCGGTGGCCACTTCCCAGGGCGATTTGCCGAGCCCGGCGACGCCTGGCGAAAGGTTTAGCCTCGCCAGTTCCCCGGGCGTCGCGCCTGCCGCTTCCAGCGCGGCCAGACGCGCCCCGGCGCGGGACCTGGCGCCGATCATGCCCACATAGCCGGCCCCGCCCCGGAGCGCAGCAAGGCAGCCGCCGAGGTCGTGATGATCCTCGTGCGTGGCGCCGAGATAAGCGGTCCAGCGGTCCACCCCCAGCTCGGCCAGTGCCGCTGCCGGCTCGGTGCGCAGATAGCGGGAGACCGCGAAGGGCGGCGGTTCGTGCGGGCCGTCCGGGCGCAGAAGGATCGTCTCGAACTGGGAAAGCGCGGCCAGTTGCGCCGCGGCCAGGGCGCCGGGGTCGCCGCCGGAGACGATCAACCGGCGCGGCGGATCGTAGCGGCGCGCCAACGAGAACGGGGCCTCGTGCAAATCGAGCAGGGGGCCGCGGTCCGGCGTGACCTGCTGCGTCTTGCCGTCGCTGTGCCAGCGGCAGGCGCTGCGCGCTTCGGCATGGTGCAGCACATCGCCGGCCGCGGCCGAGTCCGGCGCGAGCCGCTCGACCAGGACGTGGAGGGCGCCGCCGCAGCGCAGGCGAATGTCGATCCAGGGGCTGCCCGCTCCGTAGTGGAGATGCCGGGGCATGCCGTCCGCCAGCACATGCGCGGCATGGCTGGCGACATCGCCTTCGATGCAGTCTCCCGAGAAATAGCCGCTGGCGGCGATCGCCTCTTCCGGTCCGCCCGGCTCCACGAACAGCATCTGCGCGCCGGGACCGCGCGGGGCGCTGCCTTCTACTTTGTAAAGCGTGGCGAGGGCGGCGGGGCGGCCGCGGCGGCGGGCTTCCGCCAGCGGCGCGCGGATATCGTCCACCCAGCCGAAGAGCGGCCAGTCCGCGCCTTCGATCTCGCCGCTCATGGGATCATCCCAGTGTCGTCATTCTGCTGCCGCCGCCGGGCGCGCCCGTGTTTCGACATGGTCGCCGACCAGCGGGGCGATGACCAGCCGGTGCAGGATACGGCCGACATCCGCGGCGCTCTGGTCCTGGCCCTTGGTGAGCCACCAGGCGAGAATGTCTATGGTGGAGCCGGTGCCGTGCACCACGCCCAGATCCTGCGGCAGCCAGTCGGCCGGGCGGGCCACGCCTTCGATCAGGCCGCGCGCCTGGCGGATGAATTCGTCGCGCACGATGGCCGCCGCGCCGCCGCCCAGGAGGGCAGACCACAGCGCCTTGTGCTCGCCGACGTAAGTGCAGAGCGCCAAGGTGGATTCGTAGCTGTTGGCATTGTGAAGGAGCGGGATGGAGAGCGCCAGCAGACCGGCGATCTCCTCGGAGGCGACATCGCCCAGCAGTGCTTCCTTGGTGGGGTAGTGCCGGAAGAAAGTGGCGTAACCGGTTCCCGCCCGCGCCGAAATCTCGCGGATGGTGATCTGGTCGAAGGCCTTTTCCTCCAGCAGGCACAGCATGGCTGCGTTGAGCGCCTTGCGTGAGCGCACCTGCCGCGCATCGGTGGGCGCGTCTTTCCTGAATCCCGCGAGATTTCCGTCCATGAACGACCCGTAACACCCTGCCTCAAGGGTGTCTAATCCACCGCACCCGACTTCGATATGGCGGATTTCGGCATGCCGTGATGAACGGGATTCAGTATTCGCCGATTCGGTCCGCGAAGAGCAGGCGGCCGCCCGAAAGGTGCCAGAGCGCCTCGTTGAAGTCGGTATTGCTCATGGCGAAGCAGCCCTCGCTGCGGCCGAGCTTGCCCCACTTCTCGATCATGGCGGCATCGACGTACCAGGCCGGATGCATCACGATCGCGCGTTCCAGCGCCATCGAGTTGTCGTTGTCCAGCCCCTTGAGGCGGATCGAGGTGCCGTACTTGCCCGAATACCACTCGCAAGTGAGGAAGGCCCCGCGCGAGGTGGCTTCGGAGCCGGGCATGTTTGAAAAGCTCTGCAGCCAGCCGCTGTGCATCGGGTCCGACCCGCGGCCATGGGCAAGCAGGAACGAGCGCACGGTGCCCGCCTCGATATTGGCGAAATGAAGACGGGGCTTCCAGGAGGGCTGGGCGAAATCGGCGATGCCGACCAGGTCATGGCGCCAGATCTGCGTGCCAAGGCGCTGCACCTGGCGGGATGCCACGTCCAGCACGCGGCGCTGGTAGGGCGTAAGGGCGCTCGGCACCGCGCCCATGCCGATCGGAGCTGCTCCCGCAGGGCCGATTTGCACTCCGGCAGGACCGATCTGTCCTGTCGCTGTTCCTACCAGATTTTCTGCTGCCAGCACACGCGATGGCAATGCAAGGCTTGCGCCTGCCACCAACCCGCCCATGAGGACAGCACGCCGACCCAACGTCTGTTCCATACTGGTAAGTTAACCTAATCGCGGGGAACTTTCCAGCGCGATTGTCGGATCGGTTCCCGCCAGGGGTGCGGGTTGCCGCAAGCGCCAACCGCCTTGTCGTTAAGGACGATTCGCGCTGTGGATAGGGCGGGGAACCGAAGTCCCCCGCCCTTCAAACGTTTTGAACGCGTTCGCGAAGCAGCCCTGAAAGCGGGCCCGCGAACCCGCGATTCGTCAGGCTGCGGTCTTGGCCGGCTTGCGCGCGTGCTGGCGCATCCAGTCTTCCAGCACCGGGGCGATGCGGGTGCGCCACTTGCTGCCGTTGAAGATGCCGTAGTGGCCGACATTCTCGGCCAGCAGGTACTTCTTGCTGTCATCGGGCAGGTGCGTCGCCAGCTTGAGCGCGGCCTTGGTCTGGCCGATGCCGGAAATGTCGTCGCGCTCACCCTCGACGGCCAGCAGCGCCGTGTCGCGGATCGCCGAAGGATCGATCCGCTCACCGCGATGGACGAATTCGCCCTTCGGCAGCGAGTGCTTCTGGAAGACGTGCTCGATGGTCTGGAGGTAGTAATCGGCGGTCATGTCGCAGACCGAGCGATATTCGTCGTAGAAGGCCTTGGTGGATGCCGCGCCTTCGCCGTCGCCGGAAACCAGGTGCTTGAACATGCCGTAATGGCTCATCATGTGGTTGCCGAGGTTCATGGCCATGAACCCGGCGAGCTGCAGGAAGCCCGGATAGACCCGGCGCCCGGCGCCCGGATAGTTCAGCGGGACGGTGGCGATGACGTTGTTCTCGAACCACGAGAGCGGCTGCTGCATCGCCACGTCGTTGACGCTGGTGGGCGCCTCGCGGGTGTCGACCGGGCCGCCCATCATGGTGAGCGTGGCGGGGCGGCAGGGATGCTCCTGCTTGCCCATGATCGCCGCGGCCGCGAAAGCCGGAACGGAGGGCTGGCATACGGCGAGCATGTGCGTGCCGGGGCCGATGTGTTCGAGGAAACCGATCACATAGTCGATATAGTCGTCCAGATCGAAGCGGCCGGCATCGGCCGGCACCAGCTTCGCGTCGGCCCAATCGGTGATGTAGACCTCGCAGCTTTCCAGCATGCGGGCGACGGTGCCGCGCAGCAGGGTGGCGAAGTGGCCGCTCATCGGCGCGACCACCAGCAGCTTCGGGGCGTCCTTGGCCAGTCCGGGGTGCGTGAAGCGGATCAGGTCGCCGAAGGGGCGGCGCAGCACGATCGATTCGGTGACGGGGTAGGACTTGCCGCCCGTGGTCACGTTCTCGATGTCGAAGGCCGGCTTTCCGCGCGGGGCGGCGGCATGGGCGAAGACGTCCAGCGCCGAGGCCATGACCGGGCCGAACCCGAAATAGCCCATCGGCAGGGCGGGGTTCGAGAGAAGTTCGGCACCTACCGAAGCCCAGGCGGCGGCCCCGCTCAGCATGGTGCGCTGCAATTCGTAGGCGTTGTAAAGCAAAGTGCGTCTCCCGGACGGCGAAGCGACCCCGGCCATCCTGCGTGGTTATCAACGCCATTTGATACCGAATCGTTGCTTGTGCAATGCGGCATAAACGAAATCGCGCGCAGCCAGGTGGCCCGGCGCGGCGATCATGCTGATCGTAAAGGCGCATTTCATACACCTTTTCCTCAAGCCGGGGACGCGATAAGAGCCCGTTCGACCATTCCGGCACCTGCCGGTCCGAAAACGCTCCGGTGGGGACGTTTTCCAAGGAAAAGTTAAGGGCGCGCATGGATGCCAACGCGGGGCAGGCACGGCCGCCCGAGAACGAGAACGCTGCAACGGGCCAGGCGACCCCCGCCGCAGGGGCCGGCAGCGCCGAAGCGCGCGGTCCGGAAGCAGGCAAGCGCCCGCGCAGTCTGGGCGCCTTGCGCATGGTCTGGCGCGAACTGTTCCACTACCCCGGCCGCATGGCCGTGGCCGGGCTTTCGCTGCTGACCACGGCCACTTCGACTCTCGCGATCCCTTACGGTTTCCGCCAGATCGTCGACCAGGGTTTCGCGGAAGGCGCGGATCCGGCGGCGATCCGCTGGTGGTTCATCATGCTGCTGGGCGTGGTGATCGTGCTTTCCGTGGCGACGGCGGTGCGCTTCTACAGCGTCTCCTGGCTTGGCGAGCGCGTCGTGGCCGACGTGCGCCTGCGCGTGCAGCGCCATCTGCTGACGCTCTCGCCCAGTTTCTTCGAGGAAAACAGCCCCAAGGAAATCGCCTCCCGCATGACGGCCGATACCGCCATCGTCGAGACGGTGGTGAGCACCACGGTTTCGGTGGCGCTGCGCAATGCGATCATGGCAGCAGGCGGAGTGGCCTATCTCTTCGTGCTGGCCCCGCACCTGACGCTGGGCCTGGTCGTCGCGATCCCGGTGGTGATCCTGCCCATCGCCGCCTTCGGCCGCCGCCTGCGTGCCGTCGCCCGGCAGAGCCAGGACCGCGTGGCCGATATCGGCGCCACCACCAGCGAAGTCTTCGGCGCCTTGCGCGTGGTCCAGGCCTTCAACCAGGAAGGGCGCGAGATGGAGCGCTTTTCCGGCGCGGTCGAACGCACGTTCGAAACCGGCAAGCGCCGCATCGCCTTGCGCGCGGTGATGACGGCGGTGATCATGTTCCTGATCTTCGGTTCGATCACCGTCATCATGTGGCGGGGCGCGATCGGCGTGGCCGAGGGGTCGATCACCGGCGGCACGATCGCCGCCTTCGTGGTGACGGCGGGCATCGTCGCCGGCGCTTTCGGCTCGCTCACCGAAGTCTACGGAGACCTTGTGCGCGGGGCCGGAGCGGCCAGCCGCCTGGCCGAGCTGCTGAGCGAACATCCCACGATCTCGGCGCCCGCGCGTCCGCTGACGCTGCCTTCGCCGGGCCGCGGCAAGCTCGCCTTCGAGCGCGTGACTTTCCGCTACCCCTCGCGCCCGGAAATGGCGGCGCTGCACGATTTCACCCTGTCGATCGAGCCGGGCGAGACCGTGGCCATCGTCGGCCCTTCGGGCGCCGGCAAGTCGACGCTGTTCCAGCTGGCCGAGCGGTTCTACGATCCCCAGAGCGGGGCCATCAAGATCGACGGCGTGCCGCTGACCTCCGCCGATCCCTCCGAGATCCGCCAGCGGATCGCGCTGGTGCCGCAGGAAGGCGTGCTCTTCGCCGCCTCCGCGCGGGACAACTTGCGCTATGGCAACTGGCAGGCCGACGATGCGGCCATCTGGCAGGCGGCCGGCGCCGCCAATGCGGAAGGCTTCCTGCGCGAGCTGCCGCAAGGGCTCGACACTTTCCTGGGAGAAGACGGCGCGCGCCTCTCCGGCGGCCAGCGCCAGCGCATCGCCATCGCCCGCGCGCTCCTGCGCGATGCGCCGATCCTGCTGCTGGACGAGGCGACCAGCGCGCTCGATGCCGAAAGCGAGCGGCTGGTGCAGGATGCGCTCGAACGCCTGATGGAGCACCGCACGACCCTGGTGATCGCGCATCGCCTGGCCACGGTGCGCAAGGCCGACCGGATCGTGGTGATGGACGGCGGGCGCATTGCCGAGCAGGGCACGCACGAGAGCCTCAGCCAGGCCGGCGGGCTCTATGCCCGGCTGGCGTCGCTCCAGTTCGATTCCGACGCAGTGGCCGCTTTCTCCCGTTCGACGAACGGCTGACTCACCCCGACGAACTGCATTTCAGGGCTGGCGTTGCCGAATATGGCAATTATGTTGCGCCATCATCGGTGGGCCGTTCCGGCCTGTCGCCAGACCGTTCGTGTCATGCAATTCAGAAAGGGTGGGACCATGACCCGCATTCTCGGCCGGGTGCTCGCTTCGACGGCGCTCGCTACCGCACTCAGCTTTTCCGCCATGCCGGCCCTGGCCGATGCACCGGCCTCCTCGGATCCGATGCAGATCGATCCGGCGAAGATGGACTGGGGCAAGTCCGGCATCCAGACCCAGTGGCAGGACCCCGCCGCCAAGGCCGGCGCGGACTTCGACAAGTTCGTGAACGGCAAGTGGGAAGCCGCCGTCGTGCTGCCGGCAGACCGCACCAACTGGGGCTCGTTCACGGCGCTGCGCGACCTTTCGGAACAGCGCGTGCACGGCATCATGGACGGCCTGATCGCCTCGAAGCCCGCCGCCGGCACCGATGCCGCCCGTGTCGAGGCAGCCTATGCTGCCTTCATGGACGTGGATGCCATCAACAAGGCCGGCCTCGCCCCCGCGCAGCCTTACCTTGAGCGCATCTTCGCCGCCAAGACGCCTGACGACCTGATGAAGATCTTCGCGGCGCCCGGCTATGCCTCGCCGCTCGGCGCCTATGTGACCGCCGATGCCAAGCAGAGCGACGTCAATGCCTTCGAAGTCGGTGTCGGCAGCCTCGGCCTGCCCGACCGCGACTACTACCTGAAGAACGACGCCCGCTCGCAGGACTTGCGCGCGAAGTACCTCGATTACCTGACCTTCGTGCTCGGCAAGGCCGGTTATGCCGACGCCGGATCGGCCGCGAAATCGGTGCTCGCGCTCGAAACCCGCCTGGCGAAGGCCCAGTGGGACCGCGCTGCCAGCCGCGACCCGGACCTCACTTACAACAAGCTGACGGTCGCCGAGTTCGAAGCGCTCGCCGCGCCCGGCCTGATGCGCACTTTCGTCGAGACCATGGGCGCCGGCAAGGCTGCCTATATCATCGTCGACCAGATGCCGCCGACGGCCGAAGAGCTGAAGGCCGCCCGCATCGATCCCGCCAAGGCGCAGACGCTGTTCGGCGGCGGCGTGCCGGAAGTGGGCAAGCTGATCTCCGAAGTGCCGGTGGCCACCTGGCAGGCCTGGCTCGCCGCGCATTTCCTGCGCAGCAATGCCTCGGTCCTGCCCACCGACATCGATGACGCCACTTTCGCCTTCTACGGCAAGACCATGAGCGGCCAGCCCGAGCAGCGGGCTCGCTGGAAGCGCGGCGTCGCGGCGGTGGAAGGCATGGCCGGCGAACTGGTCGGCAAGATCTACGCCGAAAAGTACTATCCGCCCGAAGCGCAGGCGGCGATGACCGACCTCGTCTCCAACTTGCGCAAGGCCATGGCGGTGAACCTCCAGAGCCTCGCCTGGATGGGCCCGGAAACCCGCAAGGAGGCTGAAGCCAAGCTCAACGCCTTCACGCCCAAGATCGGCGCCCCGGCGAAGTTCAAGGAATACGAAGGCCTGACCTTCTCGGCCACCGATCCGCTCGGCAACGCCATCGCCGCGGGTTCGTGGGAGAACGACGACCAGATGAAGCGCATCGGCCAGCCGGTCGACAAGACCGAATGGTTCATGCTGCCCGAGACGGTCAACGCCTACTACAATCCGCCTTATAACGAGATCGTGTTCCCGGCCGCCATTCTCCAGCCGCCGTTCTTCAACGTCTCGGCCGACCCTGCGGTCAACTATGGCGGCATCGGCGCGGTGATCGGCCACGAAATGGGCCACGGCTTCGACGACCAGGGCGCCAAGTCCGACGGCACCGGCAACCTTCGCGACTGGTGGACCCCGGCCGACAAGGCCAACTTCCAGAAGCTGCAGGACAAGCTGGAAGCCCAGTACAACAGCTTCTGCCCGTTCGACGACGGCAAGACCTGCGTCAACGGCAAGCTGACCATGGGCGAGAACATCGGCGATCTCGGCGGGCTCAGCCTCGCCTACCGCGCCTACAAGCTCTCGCTGAACGGCAAGGAAGCCCCGGTGATCGACGGCCTGACCGGCGACCAGCGCTTCTTCATGGCCTGGGCGCAGGTATGGCGCAGCAAGTACCGCGAGGAATCGGTACGCCAGCAGCTCATCACCGACCCGCATTCGCCCGCCCATTACCGCATCAACGGCATCGTTCGTAACTTCGACGAATGGTACAAGGCCTTCGGCGTGAAGCCCGGCGACGCCCTTTACCTCCCGCCCGCCGAGCGCGTGCGGATCTGGTAAGGAAACTGTAAGAAAACAGGGCTCGGTCGGATAGCGACCGGGCCCTGAATTCTTCTGGCGAACTTCGCCGTGCGCTGCATTTGGTCCAAAACGCGCCAAACCGTATTTTCTGAACGACTATAGGTACTAGAGAGCCGCGCAGCGGGTTGACTTGGCCGGTGCGTCCGGCATGACCTGCGGCCCATGAGCCTCACCCTTACCGCGATCCTCCTCGGCATTGTCGAGGGCCTCACCGAGTTCCTGCCCGTCTCCTCGACCGGCCATCTCATCCTCGCCACCCGCCTGTTCGGCTATGACGCCTCGCAGTGGGCGACCTTCAACATCGTCATCCAGCTCGGCGCGATCCTGGCGGTCATCGTCCAGTTCTGGCGCACGTTCTGGGCGGTGGGCATGGGGCTGCTCAAGCTCAATCCCAACTCGATCCGTTTCGTGCGCAACGTGCTGCTGGCATTCATTCCCTCGGCCGTGCTGGGCCTGCTGCTCAATAATTACATCGAGGGACTGCTGGGCGAACCTGCCGTGGTCGCCTGGGCGCTTATCATCGGCGGCATCGCCATCCTGGGGATCGAGAAAGTGGCCAAGCCCGGTCCGCTGACCGGCGTTTCCGAGCTTCCCGCCATCAAGTGCATCGGCGTAGGCTTTGCGCAGTGCCTGGCGATGGTTCCGGGCGTCAGCCGTTCGGGCGCGACGATCATGGGCGCGCTGTCGATGGGTATCGAGCGCCGCACGGCGGCCGAGTTCAGCTTCTTCCTTGCCGTGCCCACGATGGTCGGCGCGACGACGCTGGAACTGCTCAAGCACCACGAGGAGCTGATGGCCGGCACCGGCCCGGTGGGCTGGGGAGAGATCGGCGTCGGCTTCGTCGTCTCGTTCGTGGTGGCCCTGGTGGTCATCAAGGCCTTCATGGCTTTCGTGAGCCGCTCGGGCTTTGCACCGTTCGCCTGGTATCGTATCGTGGCGGGCGCACTCGCACTCTTCCTGCTTTCGCGGGTCTGATCAGGGATTTACGCCATGGCCGAGGACGATCACAAGAAACTCGGCCAGAAACTGGGGCGCAAGGACTACGAAAGGCAGCTTGAGCCGATGCTGGAGGAGCTGGTGGGCATGGCCCGCTGGGCCTCCGCCACCGGCGCCCGCATCGTCGTCCTGTTCGAGGGACGCGACACGGCGGGCAAGGGCGGGGCGATCAAGGCCGTCGGCGGCCAGCTCAACCCGCGCCAGTGCCGCACCGTGGCGCTCACCGCGCCCAGCGAGCGCGAGCAGGGCCAGTGGTACTTCCAGCGCTATGTCGAGCATCTGCCCACCCGCGGCGAGATCGTGCTGTTCGACCGCAGCTGGTACAACCGCGCCGGCGTGGAAAAGGTCATGGGCTTCGCCACCGGCTCCGAAGTGAAGCGCTTCCTCAAGCAGGTCCCGGTGTTCGAGCGCATGCTCGTCGACGATGGCATCCTGTTGTTCAAGTACTGGCTGTCGTGCGACCAGGAGAAGCAGGAGGAGCGACTCCACGAACGTCTCGACGATCCGCTGAAGCGCTGGAAGCTCTCGCCGATCGACGTCGCCGCGCGCGAGAAGTACGAGGAGTACACCAAGGCGCGCGAGGCGATGCTCAAGGCCACGCACAAGAAGCATGCGCCGTGGACGGTGGTGGACTTCAACGACCAGCGAATCGGCCGCCTCACCCTCGTGCGCGACCTGCTGGACCGGCTGCCGGACACCAAGGTCGAGCCGCAGACGATCAAGATGCCGAAACTGAATCACGCACCTTACAACGAGAAATTCGGCGTTCTGAAGCCGATCGAGCCGTTCGACACGGAGTGAATCAAGCCTCTTCCGCTTGACTTTGGCCTGTCACTATCGCATGGGCCGCAACCTTGAGGGGCGGCGCTCGATTGCCGCCCTGAAATTTTTCAACGGAACGCCGGCCGGCCAGGGCGGCTGAAACGAGAGATACAGGAAACCGCCATGGCGAAGCCCGCAACCGTCAAGATCCGTCTTGTCTCGACCGCCGACACCGGCTTCTTCTACGTCACGAAGAAGAACCCGCGCAACACGACCGAGAAGATGAACTTCCGCAAGTACGATCCCGTCGTGCGCAAGCACGTCGAGTTCAAGGAAGCCAAGATCAAGTAAGGTTCTTCGGAACCTTACAATTCAGGGGCGGTTCAAGCCTGCAAACCCAATGGGAGCATTATGAACCGCACCTTCAAGATCTTTCGCTCTTGCGTAGGCGCGGCCAGCCAGGTTTTTCTTGGCGCGGCCGCGTTTTCCGTTCCTGCCCTCCTTCCGGCGACGCCCGCGCTCGCGGCCCCGTCCGCCGATGCGGCGCAGTTGAGCCAGGCCGTCGAAGCGCTGCGCGCGATCTCGACGATGAAGGCCAACTTCGTCCAGACCGACCGTAACGGCCAGAGCCTGACAGGCGAACTGACGCTCATGCGTCCCGGCAAGATCCGCTTCCAGTACGAGAAAAGCGCCCAGATGCTGATCGTCAGCGACGGCAAGGCGCTGACCATGATCGACTACTCGGTGAAGCAGGTGCAGCGCTGGCCGATCAGCAACAGCCCGCTCGGCGCGCTGCTCGATCCCAAGCGCGATGTCGCCAAGTACGGTTCGGTCAAGCAGACCGGCAATCCCAATGTCGTCAGCATCGAGGTCCGCGATCGTTCGCATCCCGAATATGGCGTCATCACCCTGATCTTTACCCGCAAGGCGTCCGCGCCCGGCGGCCTTGAGCTGACCTATTGGGTCTCGCTCGATTCGCAGAACAAGCGCACCACGATCTCGCTGTCGAATCAGCGCTACGGCGTTCCGGTCTCTGACAACGATTTCCGCTGGAACGATCCGCGTCCCCGGACCCGCCGATAGGTCTCGTCGATAAGGGGGAACGCTTGGTCGCGAGTTGCCCGCTGGCTGCGACGGAATGCGACACTTTTCTGAATTCCGTTCACTTGGCAGCAAGCCAACAGCGCCTAGATTGAAATGGTCAGAGCGGCTCGAGGCGGGTTTCCCCCCTGTTGCCCACGCCTCCACAAGGGTCCTCTGATTTAGCGTGACGAACGCTTACATGAACCCTCGGTCCTCTGCCCCCGGACCGAGGGTTTTTGTTTTTTCGGGCTGCCTTTTCCGCCCGGCGGGGCTGCGCCAAGAATTACTGGGCGCTACCGCTCTGCGCTTCCGGTGCTCACGGCCATTAAGGCCGCTGCGCTCCGGTTCTCGATCGGCAGCATTCTCGCTCCCGCCGGACGAAAAAATCAGCCCGAAAAAGCGACGCAATTTTCTCTTTCGATGGAAGGCGGCAGCAGTGTTTTCGCTGGCGCCTCTGGCAATTGCGGGGCGCCATGCCTAAAGCCTGCGGCATGAAGATTGCCACCTGGAACATCAATTCGGTCCGCCTTCGCATCGATCAGGTCGAGCGGTTTCTGACCGAACAGTCGCCCGACGTGCTCTGCCTTCAGGAGATCAAGGTCGCCGAGCATCTCTTCCCGCACGATATGTTCGAGCGACTCGGCTATACCCACCGCGCGATCCACGGGCAGAAGGGCTACCACGGCGTAGCCACCGTCAGCCGCGTGCCGTTCACCGAGTTCAGCCGCTACGACTGGCAGGACAACGGAGAGGCGCGCCATGTGGGCGTGGAGCTTCAGGGCGCCGGGCAGGGCATGATCCTGGAGAACGTCTACATCCCCGCCGGCGGCGACATCGCCGACCGCGAGGTGAACCTGAAGTTCGGCCAGAAGCTGGACTTCCTCGAACGCATGACACGCTGGGCGGACAAAGTGGACCGGCCGACGCTGATCGTGGGCGACTTCAACATCGCCCCGCTCGAATCGGACGTCTACAACCACAAGGCGCTGCTCAAGGTCGTCAGCCACACACCGATCGAGGTGGAGACACTGGCGCGCTTCCGCGATGCCCATGGCTGGGTGGACCTCGGCCGTGAATTCATTCCCGCGCCCGAGCGCAACTACTCCTGGTGGTCCTACCGCAGCTACTGGCGCCAGAAGGACCAGGGGCGCCGGCTCGATCACATGTGGGCCTCGCCCGACCTGGCGAAGCAGGCCCGCGCGCACAGCTTCGTCGAGGAAACGCGCCGCTGGGAGCAGCCGAGCGACCACGTCCCGCTGATCACCGAGTTCGAACTCTGAGCGCCGACGCACTCGGGAAGGCGCTGCCTTCCGCAGGTGCCCGCCGCGTGGCGCTGGCGCTCGATGCGCTGCGCCATGGCTGGCCGGTGCGGATGGGGCCGGAAGGCGAGGGAAACGGCGCCGTCCTGCTTCCCGCCGAGACCGGCTTCGCGCCGGGTGTCACGGCGCCGCGCATGCTGATCTCCGCTGCCCGCGCCGTCACGCTCAAACTGGCGAACCAGCGCGAAGCGGCCGTGCCCGAGGCGCCGGTGCTGATCCGCGCGGCAGAGCCCTTCGATCTCGAGACCGCCCGCGCCGTGGCCGACCCCGCGCTTGACCTTGCGCATCCGATGAAAGGGCCGTTCGCGGCCGAGCACATCGGCGACATGGACATGGCGCGAACCGCCATGGAACTGGCGCGACTCGCCGGCATCCTGCCCGCGTTCCTCGTGGCGCCCGACATCGGGGGGGAAGCGCAGACGGTTGCTCCCGCCGACCTGGCCGAGTGGAAGGACACCAGCCGCCTGGTCGTGGCCTCGCGCGCGCGCCTGCCGGTGGCAGCCTGCGAAGAGGCGGAGATCGTCGCATTCCGCGCGCTGGATGACTTGCGCGAGCATGTCGCCTTGGTGATCGGCACTCAGGACGGCGACCGGGCACCGCTGGTGCGGCTCCACTCGGAATGCCTGACCGGCGACATTCTCGGCAGCCTCAAGTGCGATTGCGGCCCGCAGCTGGACGCCGCGCTGCGCGCCATGGCCGAGGAAACGAAGCAGGGTGGTTGGGGCGTGCTGCTCTATCTGCGGCAGGAAGGCCGCGGCATCGGCCTCGTCAACAAGCTGCGGGCCTATAGCCTGCAGGACCTCGGCTACGACACGGTGGACGCCAACAACCGCCTGGGCCTGCCCACGGAGGCGCGCGATTTCCCGGTGGCGGCCCGGATGCTCGAACTGCTGGGCGTCTCGGCGATCCGGCTGATGACCAACAACCCGGCCAAAGTCGCGGCGCTGGAAGGTGTGGGCGTTGAGGTGGTGGAGCGCGTACCGCACCAGCTGCCGCCGAACCCGCACAAT
>Ga0160437_1000856_pt1 | contig 14703 bp, 12 predicted proteins | sample HID1975I_E0MG_FD_108227 | JGI IMG/M metagenome (GOLD analysis project Ga0160437, IMG submission 108227) | Enriched soil microbial communities from UW Madison campus, WI, USA - HID1975I_E0 MG | ecosystem: Environmental > Terrestrial > Soil > Unclassified | place: USA: Madison, Wisconsin... | reverse complement strand
GATCGGCATCATTACTCCGTCCCGCATCGCTTCGCCCGCCGCGAGGTCGAAGCTCGGTTCACTGCCAGCACGGTAGAGATCTTCCTGGGAGGCGAGCGCATCGCCGTGCACATGCGCGGCAGCGGGAATGGCCGGCACACTACAGTCCCCGAGCACATGCCCTCCAGCCATCGGCGCTACGGCGAATGGACGCCGGCAAAGATCCGCGAAGAGGCAAGCCGGATCGGGCCGATGTTGTCCCTATTGGTGGAGAAGGTCATCGAGGCGAAGCCCCATCCCGAACAGGGCTACCGGTCATGCTTGGGCATCATCGGGCTCGAGAAACGCTTCGGTGCCCAGCGGCTCGAAGCCGCGGCGCTGCGCGCCCTGGAAATCCAGGCGCGCAATTATCCGTCGGTCAAATCGATCCTCGAGAAGGGGCTCGATCAGGTGCCCGTTCCCCAATCTCCCGAGCAAGAGCCGATCATCCACTCCAACATCCGCGGCTCAAGCTACTACAACTGAAGGAGCAAGAATGCTGAAGCATCCCACTCTGGACCTCATGGGCCAGCTCGGCCTGGCCGGCATGGCCAAAGCCTTCGCCGAGATGGAAGGCAACGATGACGCGGCGAGCCTCAGCCATGCCGAATGGCTGGCGCTGCTGCTCGACCATGAGGCCACCTACCGAAATGACAGACGCCTCGCTCTGCGCCTGCGTCACGCCAAGCTGCGGCACCGCGCCGTGCCCGAGGACGTTGATTACCGAACGCGCCGCAGTCTTGACCGCCGGCTCTTCGAGACGCTGCTGGCCGGCGAATGGATCTCCAGGCACGAGAACTTGGCCATCATCGGACCTACGGGCATCGGGAAAAGTTGGTTGGCCTGTGCGATCGGCCACAAGGCCTGCCGCGATAACCGTTCGGTTCTCTACACCCGGTTGCCGCGGCTGATCGACGAACTGACGCTGGCCAAGGGTGACGGCCGTATCGCTGCCCGCATGAAAAGCCTCGCCAAGGTCGAGTTGCTGATACTGGACGACTGGGGTCTTCAGCCGCTCGATGGCAACGCCCGGCATCATCTCCTCGAAATTCTCGAGGACCGCTACGGTCAGCGCTCAACGCTCGTCACCAGCCAGCTTCCCGTGGCCCGCTGGCATCAGACCATAAACGATCCGACCTACGCCGACGCCATCCTGGACCGCCTCGTGCACAACGCACACCGGCTCGAACTCGAAGGTGAATCCATGCGTCGGCCTGCACAGCAAACCGCCGCTTGACCATCACCAATCCCCAATGCCATCAGGCGACACGATCTGGCTTCTGCCCGGCCGGGATCAAATCGGAATGATGGCCGGGATCAGATTGGAACAGGCGGCCGGGATCATCGGAATCCGCAGCCAGCGGCAGCAAAGGTATGGAAGCGCTGCCACCAGCTCTGAACGTGGGTCGCATTCGTTCAGTACCCCCGCCGGACACCATGTCGTTAGCTAACCGAAACGATTTGCGGAATACCCTGAACGAGATAGGCCGACATTGTCGCAAAATTGGAGGGACCGTGGCACTCGCTGACACCGCGGCCCCTCCGCGCCATCTGGGGGCATTTGGGGATCCCAGTCGACGCTCGCAGCAAACGCTCGTTTAGAGGCGACGCTGCAGGTCGTTCCCTAAGGCTTCAAACCACTGAAAGGCAATAGCCTGCGCATAAGGTGGGTTGAGTAAAGGGTTGGCCGCTGACCGCTTCGATCCTACTTGAGCTTGACGTCAAATCGCGGGATCACTGACTTGGCTTCCAGGTAAGCCGTCCCGCCGTGCCTCGCAGCTACCTTTCGAGCTGAGCATTTGATAGGGCTCGCGGATGTCTCAACTTTCGCTGGCAACACACTTTACCGATGCTGGCGCGCAGGATGGGCCAGTTTCTCCCCATAATGAGTGCCAGTATCCGGATGGCGAGTTTCACCGAGCCATTCAAACAGCCCGATAATGGCCCGTCCTTGAGGATCGAGGCGCATTCCGAGATAAAGCAGCATGTCGTGAAATCTCACAAACCGGGGAGACCCGGCTTCAGTCATGGCGCGCACTGTATTCAGCCTATTGGCTTTGTCATCCTGAAACCTTGCATAGAAAGGTCTGTGACGACTTATTCAAGATGCGGGCTTCAAGATCTTCGGCAAGTGCGGCAACCCCGCCTGGCAAGAAGTCCGCGGCGACTCTCGTGGAACCGTGAACCAAGTTGAGGTCACGCTGTCACTGTAGATCCAGCATTTGGGCGTTAATCTTGGACTTGATGTCGAGTGCGACCAGATCAGCGGTCAGGAAATCGGCCGCGTCTTGTGTCAGTTTCTGAAATCTTCGGGTGCGCAGGCCTCGGTTCTTAGCCTGGGCAACATCCGGTGCATCGGGGCGCGTTAAATGCTGAATAAGTTATTTCATTTGCGCGATTGGGAAATCAGCGAAAACGATGCTGAAATGCGCTGGGGCGATTGCCCGCAGCATGCCATCCTGAAACCTGCAGGATTGCGCCGGTGGTGCCTTGGGCACGCACCGGCGCCCCCTTGGTGCGACCCGACGGGGTAAGGGCCCAATATAGAGCTGCTTGCGGGGCTTGAAAACGGAATCGTTGTATCAATCGTGTATTTGTGCACACTCGACTTGATTGCGATAAAAAATACCCGGCCTGCAGAGGCCGGGTAGTTATCCAGAGAGTCGCTCACGCTCATCTCTTTCGGGTCGCGAGGTATTGCTGCGCCAAACAAAAGTGGATGACAAGCGATTCTCTCGCTTCGTCCGAAAGAATGTGTGTTCGATCGCGGGCCGGGAACTTACGGACTTAATAGGCGTTTTAGCGCCCCGCGCTTCAAGGTTTGGAGGAGGAGGTTGCGACGACGAAGTTAGGCAGCCACGCCGTTTCCCCAATGCGATTGTTTACCTGGGCGCATTCATCTTCGGCGCTTCAACCGGTTCGGGGAGTGGAGGTCTTATGAAGGCATGCTTTGTCTAGAGATCAATTTTGGTGCTGACGTACTACGACACGCCGGTGCGAAAAGCACATGCGCGAACAGCCATCGCGCCAGCTACTATTCGGGAAGCGTCTAGGGTGAGGCCGTTGCGGAATTGCGGGTTCCCGATCCTATGAATCTGGCCTTGACTGTTTTGCGGCTCTCGTTTTTCCTGCGAATTCACTTCTGATGGGGAGGATGATCATGTCGATTCATGGAGGTAAATGTCCCAAGTGCGAAAACACGATCGCGAATGTATATATTCAGCCGGTCGACGCTAAGGTTCCGTTCTCAACGGAGGGATTTAAGGCCGTGTCGTATCAGTGCCCGTCTTGCCGGACTATCCTCAGCGTTCAAATGGACCCTGTCGCGCTAAAGATAAGTACGGCCGATCTGGTCGCGTCCAGGCTCTCTGGCTAATCGACCCTACCACCGTCTGCTAGCGGCGCCCCGAGCAAGGCAGTTTCCCGGCAAACCCTGCCGGGCAGCCTCATCGGTATTGCTTCCCCGCGGGCGCTGTAATCCGCGCTCGCCGCGTGCCTTTAATCTGCTTGGATCGACCAAGAGGAATGCCGCGGCGGGCCGCTTGGGGCTTGGCATTTCAGGGGGCGATCTCGGCGGGCAGATTCGCGCTTCCGCCAGCCAAGTTTCCAAGCGCGATCCTTGGTGTTAAATTGAACTTTGGGGGCCCGAACATTTGCAAGGGACTCGTGCCCCGCCGATGCCATCTGAAGATTCAGATAATTCCGGCGATCAACAGATGATGGGTTGATGGCAACAATAGATCCTGCATGTCGCTCTTTATCAACCTTGCTCCAATATTACTGTTTGGTGCGACGAACCATCGACCAGTCGTAACCCAGCGTCTTCACTCGAGCTTCTAATCTGGCGAGCAAATCAGCGTCAGGCCGGGCTTCCCGAGTAAGTACCCACAAGTAGCGCCCCGAAGGCTCTCCGACGATGGACCAATCATAATTTTCACCGTGATCCAGCACCCAGTAGTTGCCATAGAGAGGGCCGAAGAACGACACCTTAAGCTTGGCACTCATAGCCGCGTCGACTATCTTGGCCTTGCCAGTTGATTCCTTCCACTTGTTATTTCGGCGGCCCCTGTTCACTACTTTCAAGGTTCCGTCATCATTCAGTGAGTAGTCGGCAGTGACGTCATCCATATCTTTCTGGAATGAGGCTTCGTACCGGTATTGCTCGTACCAGCGGCCCAAGTAGCGCTCCACGTCTACCGCCTTTGAGGGCTGCGGAACTGCAGAGTTGCCCACTGGGCCAGGCCGCGGGATCAAGGCGCAGGCCCCAAGCACCATCGTGGTGCCGGCTAAAGCGATGGCGATCGTCGATTTCTTCATGACAGCTCCTGCAAACTCAAACGTGATAAGCCATTTGAGGCGATGTGGTTGCAGGCTCCCGCAACCACAGATATCGACATCGGCGCAGACACGGATCCGGATCCGCAGTGGTTTCCGGCGGTTTCGTGCGGCGATGCCCATTCCATAATAGCCCCGAATTCACTATGAAGCGTGGCAATCATCTCGTCAGGTCTCGCACCCGGCGCCACGCTCGGAAAGGTCTGGTCGTCGGGGAGTGCGACGATTTTCGGTGAATACGGGAATAATTCGGGGATCTGGTCGCGCCAGCGCGCCTACCTCAGGGACACCTCTTTCGGTTTCGAGGTCTTTCCCGCGATGCACCATTACAATGCGGCGCTGACGTTTCGGCAGGATCTGGATCCGATCTGACCGGGCCGCGTAGATGGATCAGATGCATCAGGTGGCTACAGTTGTTGCGTATCGAGGACACACCGAGGCCGGCCTGCGAGAACCAATTGCAGGGGAAGGGGGGGCAGGGCGATTGAAGAGGCCCTTGTTGAACCGGCAGCTTCCGCCCAGCGGCTTGCCGATATAGCCAGTGTCGGGCATTTCCTTGCCCTTGACGAGCGCGGGAATCCACTGCGTAACGTTTCCCGAAGTTTTTTCAGATCCAGTCGCCGCACTTCGCTGGCACCTAATTCAATTTGATCCAGACCGGAGTGTCGTTCGGCAGTTCAAACGTCTACCAGATCTCGTGCCCGCATAAGAGCCTTCGGATCGGGGGGTCTGCCAAGCAACGCAGTGAAGGACTCCATTGGGTCGCGAGTGTCGCCGACGCTCAAGATTTCCTCACGGAACCGCTTGGCCAGTCGGGCGTCAAAGATGTCGCCTGAGGCTACGAAAGCTTCAAAGACGTCTGCGTCGAGCGCTTCGGACCATGCGTAGCTGTAATACGCACTGGCATAGCCGCCGTCGAATATATGCGTAAAATACGGGAAGCGATGCCGCAGCCCGACTGCTGGCGGCATGCCCAGCCGCTCAAGCTCGGCCTCGACGAAGGCGCGGGGATCGGCGGCGGCCTGCGGTGAGCCATGCACGGCAAGGTCGATCAGCGAGCAGCCGATGAGTTCCACCGTCGCGAAACCCTGCCCGTAGCTCGCGGCGTTCCGGATCGCGGTGATCAGCGCATCGGGTACGCCGAATCCGGACAGGACTTCCCCGCTTACGATCCAGTTTTCCATCAACTTGCTCGGAAACTCGACGAAATCGCGGGCCACCGCGGTGCCGGACTGGCTGGGATAGGTGACGCGAGAAAGCAGGCCATGCAAGGCATGACCGAATTCGTGGAACAGCGTGCGCGCCTCGTCGATGGAGAGGCGCGTGGCTCCGGTGTCCAGCGGCGGTGCGCCTGCGAAATTGGCGACGAGGTAAATGACCGGAAGCACCTCGCCGTCCATCGATTCCTGCACGCGCAGGCTGCCCATCCAAGCCCCGCCGTGCTTTTCCGGCCGGGCGAGATAGTCGGTGAACAGCAGCCCGACAGGGCCAGCTCCCTCGTCGCGCACTTCCCAGGCCCAGACATCGGGATGATAGCCGGGAATATCCGCGCGGCGCGTGAAGGACAGTCCGTAGAGTCTGGCGGCCGTATCGAAAGCGGCCTGCCGGACGGCGTCCAGACGCAGATGCTGCGCCACCGCCGCGCCGTCCAGCGCATAGCGCGAACGGCGCACCTGCTCAGCGTAAAAGCGCCAGTCCCAAGGAGCCAAGTTGAACCCGCCGCCCTCGGCATCAATCAGCGCCTGCAGTTCCGCCGCCTCATCGGCAGCGCGGCGCTTGCCGGGCTCCCATAACTGCTGCAGCAGATCGAGCGCGGCGGCAGGCATGTGGGCCCTGCTGTCCTCCAACGCGTAATGCGCATGGTCGGCGTACCCTAGCAGGGTTGCCCGCTCATGCCTGAGCGTGAGGATTTCGGCTATGACCGGCCAGTTGTCTTGCGCCCCACCGTCGCAACGCTCGGTAAAGGCGCGCCACAGTTTCTCGCGCAAGTCGCGGCGCTGGGAGAAGCCCAGGAAACTTTCATAGTCGGTGCGATCGAGGCTGACGTGGAATCGGCCCGGGGCCCCTGCGGCTGCGGCGCGCGCTGCAGCGGCGTCACATTGTGAGGGGGGCAGCCCGTCGAGGTCGTCCGCGCCGAGGTCCAGTACCCAGTCGGCCGTCGCCGCCAGGACGTTGTGGCCGAACTGGACGGAGAGCGCCGAAAGCCGTGCGTCTATCTCGGCAAAGCGTACCTTCTGCTCGGGGCGCAGGGCCGCTCCTGTTCGACGGGCGCCGGCGTAGCTGGCCTCGACCAGACGTACCTGCGCGGGCGTTAGGCCACCGGCATGGCGTGAGGCATGGACGGCGGCAATGCGCGCTGCAAGCGCGGAGTCGTGGTTGATCGCGATTGAATGCGCGCTGAGCAGCGCCGAAACCTTCCCTTCGATCGCGCGGACGGCAGCAGTTCCCTGCGCCGAGGACAGCGTCCAGAACAGGCGGCGAACCCGGCCGAGCACGTCGCCCGACCGTTCCAGGGCGGCTATCGTGTTCTCGAACGTCGCCGCTTCCGTCTGCCCGGCGATACCCGCCACTTCCGCGCGGTGCCAAGCGGTGGCGGCCTCGAACGCGGGCAGGAAGTCCTCGGCCCGCACCTGCGCAAAGGGCGGGGCGCCGAGCGGACCGTCCCAGGGACGCAGAAGCGGGTTAGTCAGCGGATCATTCAAGGGATTGGACCTCGTCGGTGTAGACGTCGAACCGCACCAGGTTTGCCGGGCCGAACGCGGTCGTCAGGGCAACGTCGGTGGCATCGCGCCCCCGTGCCATCAGGATACGGCCGATGCGTGGCTTGTTGTGGCGGGCATCGTGCGTGTACCAGCTGCCATCGATATAGACGTCGAACCAGGCGCTGAAGTCCATCGGCGAGTCTGAGGCGGGCACCCCGATGTCACCGAGATAACCCGTGCAGTAGCGCGCTGGAAGATTCATGCAGCGGCACAGTGTGATGGCGAGATGAGCGAAATCGCGGCACACGCCCTGCTGCTCCTGATAGCCGTTCCAGGCCGTCTTGTCGGGCCGGGCATAGTGGTAGCCGAACTCCATATGGCGGTGAACGAAGTCGACGATCGCATCCACGCGGTCGCGGGCGTTGCTGTAATGGCCGAAGTTGCTCCAGGCCACGTCCATGAGGCGGTCGGTTTCGCAGTAACGGCTGCCCAGCAGGAATGGCATGACGAAATCCGGAAGGTCCTCGACCGGCATCTGCGGACCGTTGGCAGGGCGCATGTCCGGCTCGCCATTGTCTTCGATGACAAATTCGCAGGACAGCGTCACGCCGCCTGCCGGTATGCTGAGGCGCGTGGCGACGTTCCCGAAGGCGTCCTCGAACTGATAGAGCGGAATATCGGGGTCGGCCAGCAGGCGCTGGGGCGTGCGCAGGTCCTGGTGGCGCGAGGGGTGAAGGCTGAGCATCGCCATCATCGCGGTCTTTGTTTCGGTTTCAAAGCGGATATCGTAGCCGCAGCGGATCAACATGAGTGTCACTTTCCTGAAGCGCCGGAGTGGCGGCTGTTTACGGCCCCATGACCGGTGGAGGGGAATTGTTCGGGATCGGCCCGGTGGACGTCCACCGTCACGTCCATCCCAAGGAAGCTGGCGGGCAGGCCGAACCAGGTGCCGGACAGCGGCAATGCCTGGTAGGGATCGCGCGCCACCGCGACGCGGACGAGCCCGCGATTGCCGATGATGCCGTTGGTGGGATCGAATTCGACCCAGCCGGAGCCGGGAAGAAAGATGCGGACCCAGGCATGGGTGTTGCCGCCGCCGACCACGCCCTCTGTCTTGGACGGATTGTAGACGTAGCCCGAGACGAAACGCGCCGCAAAGCCGAGCGCGCGAACCGCCTCGATCATCAGGACGGCAAAGTCGCGGCAGGTCCCCCGGCGCTTCTTCAATGTCTCGATCGGCACCTGGGTGCCCTTTTCATGACGCGGAACATATGTGAAGTCCCGTTTGATGCTGGTTGCCATCTCGGTCAGCAGGGAAATGGTCCCGGTGCTTGCATCGTCGTTGAGAAACGCGCGGGCCCAATTGTCGACGATGCGCTCCGGGTCGAGGTGCTGCCGCTCAATCGAGCGCAGAAGGTCAGACATGTCCTCTGCTGAATAGGTGAAGGGAAACAAGCGCGCATAATTCTCAACGTCCACCTGCGTCTGATCGAGCGGGGCATGCTCAAGCGTCGCCTCGCTGGTAATTGTCAGGTCTGCAGTGCGGCGCTCGAAAGAGGCGACGGCGACCGAATTGCCGAATACGTCGTGCAGCCAGCGCAGTTCACTGGGCTCAGGGTCAATGATGAGGCGCGCGGACAGCAATCGCTGGTCAAACGCTTCGCGCGGACGCATCATGATGCGATGTTCACCGAGCGAAACAGGCTGTTGGTAGCGATACCGCGTTTTGTGGTGGATCGTCAGCAACGGCATGGAAAGGTTTCCTGATGAGCGGGCGCACGGCGGAGAAGGTGCTGGGTCCGGGAGATCCGGCGCCGTTTGTGGTGTTCAACGCCGCAGGAAACTCGCCGTTCCTGATAATCGGCGACCACGCAGGATCTGCAGTTCCGCATCGCTTGCAATCCCTTGGTTTGCAACGCGATGATCTGAGGCGCCACATAGCAATCGACATCGGAGTGTTAGGTCTCGGCCAGGCCTTGGCGCGTCTGCTGGATGCGCCTTTCGTGCATCAGGCCTACTCGCGTCTCGTCATCGACTGCAATCGCCTGCCCGCAAGGCCCGACGCTATCCCGGAGGTTTCGGACGGTACCCCCATTCCCGCAAATCGGCATCTGAGTGATCGGGCACGCCATGCCCGGAGCGCCGCGATCCACGGACCTTATCATGCCGCGATCGCAGCGGTCCTTGATACTCGGCGTACTTCCGTCGAGGAGACTATCCTACTGTCGTTGCACAGCTTCACGCCGAAGATGGACGGATTGACCCGTCCTTGGGGCGTCGGGGTACTGCACGGTTCGGGACGGACGGAATTTGCCCTTGGACTGCGCGATGCACTTGCGGAGCAGGCAGACCTGATCGTTGGCGATAACGAGCCTTACGCCATGGATGAGACCGATTACACTGTTCCGTTCCACGCGTTCCCGCGAAACCTCCCCTATGCCGAGATCGAGGTGCGACAAGACCTTGTCGGCAACCCGTCCGGACAAGAAGCGTGGGCGACGCGTCTGGCTGATGCGGCACGACTAGCCGCTGAAATATCGTCGATGCGTGAAGGCTCAGAGCAAGCTCCCACTCCTGGCCATGAACGCAGTCAGGGGGGCATGGCTTGATAAGCATCCCCTGAAAGGGCCGGCCCTCATCGGATCAATCCTGCGCTCCTCAGTAAGGCCGCTATCCGAGATGATCGCGCTAAGCCCGCCGGTCACCTGACTGACCTGAGGCATCCGAAATGGAAAAGCTGACGGACCGCTGCTGTCAACGGAGAATCAGCGACTGAAGGTCTTCGATGGGACGGTTTCACTAGGCACGATCGTCGGAAACGGGACAAACATGTAATCCACAGCGGCCTCGCCGACCGGCAGGTTCAACCGAGAGCCGCCGTTCGCGAGTATCCTGAAAAGGATGCCATTTCGGAATTCTCATACGGGTTCTCAGGTCTGTCACATCGTTGGCAAATGCGGTCAAGGTTGCGGACAAATTTCAGTGCCGCTAACTGTTGCACATGAATAATACAGTTGGCGCGTTGAAGCGAAAAATTCGCGTCGGCATGGTCGCATTGATGGCTTGCGCCTCGATGGCGGACGCTGAGACAAAGACCCCGCTGCCGGATATGACCGCAACCCTCCGCGAACAGCGCGTGGAAAGCGCATCGATTGCCGTGATCCGCGACGGACAGATCGTCTCTACTGGGGCTTGGGGTATAGTGGGGGCGAACCGTACGGCGACCGTCTCCACACCATACAATCTCGCTTCGCTGACGAAGCCGCTGACGGCGGAGGTCATTCTGCGACTGGCGTCGGCTGGCAAGCTGTCCCTTGATGAGCCGATGGATTGCTACTGGAGCGATCCCGACCTGTCGCGCGAACCTCGGCGGAAGAAACTGACGGTCCGCATGGCGTTGAGCCATCGCACCGGCCTGCCGAACTGGCGCGACGCGAAGGGACTGGCGTTCGATCATGATCCCGGCACGACGACTGGCTATTCGGGCGAGGGGTATCAATATGCGGCGCGCTACGCCGAGCACCGCATCGGGCAATCGTTCGAGACGTTTGCTGGCCGCTGGCTGTTCGCACCCGCCCACATGAACGGCTCGGGTTATGTGTCGGCGCAAGGCAAGACGGTGCCGATCGCCGTGCCATACGACGACGCAGGCAAGCCGCTGCCGGTCGAGCGGGTGACGCGATACAATGCTGCCGATCTGGCACACGCGACGGCGCGTGATTATGCGCGCTTCCTCATTGATGTCCGCAACGACCGGCATCTGGTCGCGTCTTTAGCGGCGGAGCGCAGCAAATCGCAGGGCGACCTGACGCCCGAAATATGTGCCGGATCGAAAGCGGCCACCTGTCCGCCCTGGACTGGCTTCGGACTGGGCTGGCAGCTCCTCGGCTTCCCCGACGGCACGACGATGCTCCACACCGGCAAGGATGCAGGGGCCTTCACCTTCGCCGCGATCGATCGCCCGAGCGGCGACGGCATCGTGATCCTAACCAACAGCGACAACGGCTGGCGGGTCATCCTGCCTATCCTCGAACGCACGGGGAGCGATCCGAAGCTGATCGCCTTCCTCCGCGGCCAGATGAACTGGCAGGGCCATGAGCATGATGACCGCCATCGCCGTTGCCGCAGCTTTGCTCGCCACGTCCGTGCCGCCCCCCTGCCGATCCGTTGACGACGGAAATCGGCGCGCTCGATGCGAAGGTGTTCGGCGCCTACAACCGCTGCGACCTGCCGACTTTCTCCGGCTATTTTGATCCGAAGGTCGCCTTCTACCACGACACCGGCGGTGCGACGTTCCGCGTCTATCCGATCAAGGACTATGGTGCCATCGAGGAAGGCGAACACCGCTTTTGCGAACTGGCGACGGGACGATGCGAAGGGATTGCCAAATTTGTGATCGTCTGGGCGAAGCAGGATGGCGCCTGGCGGATCACCAGCGTCCTCAGTTACGGGCACCGCGCGGCGACGCCTGCGGAGCAGCGAAGCGCCACTGACAGATAGCTCGCGGGCTGCTTCCCGATTGGAAACGTGACGCGGGGCGGCAAGTGGCTGCAGGCGCTGGCACCAGGTGGCACGCTTGGCTTTACCTAAATCGCGCATCGGAGCGTAGAGATGGGGCGGTCCGCCATTCTCAGTGGCCGGTTTTGAGAAGCCGTGGTGATCCATTTAGCGGCAATGTCGGAGACGCTGCTGTCCGACGACTCAAGGCACCAGATCGGCAGGTTTAGGCGGATCCGGCCGTTCGCGTCCTAAAGGCGAACGGCGAGAATTGGTCGGGACCGACAAACGTCCAGGTCATCTAGAACTTCCGTATAAAGTGGTTTGCCATCCTGCGAATATGAGATGCGAGCAAAAGACTGCTGTCGTCCAAAACGACGGTATTCTGAGACCGCTGGGCCGAACCGGAGGCTTGCCGCTCACACGAGGTTTAGGCGCGACGCTTCGCCCAAACCGCAGCAAGGGTTGCCAGTTTAACCGTTCCTGATCGTCCTTCCGGATGTCTGCTGGTGCTGTGGGGCGCGGGCGGAGATGGGACGGCGCAGATGGTACTTCGGCAGGCCCGTCAGAGGCTGCGTGATGCACTGCAAGTCCGTCTGAATGAGGGCCAGCGTCTCGGTGAAGTGGCCTCGAACGCGGACCTGTCGGCGCTATCCGCCACGATCATGACTTTCCTTAACGGCATTTCCATCGAGCGGGCCGACGGCGCTACGAAGAAAGAACTGGACGCTGCGATTGATATGTTGCTCGCCTGTTGGCCGGGTCGACAATGAAGCGACACGAGCTCATCCGGAATCCGCGATGACGACGAGCGAGGGGGAAGTTCGGCGGTTGCTTGCGCTGGATGAGGCCAGGGCGCGTGCGCTCGTCGAGGTCGACATAGATACCCTCGATCGTGTCACCGACGAGGCGTACGTCCATGTCGAAAGCTCGGGCAAGAGGCGCACAAAGACAGAATTCATCGATGGATTGCGGAAGGGCATATATCGTTTCGAAAGATTCATCATCGACGAGAATGTAGCCACGATCTACGGCGACACCGCTGTCCTGACCGGGCGTTATCATACTGAAATTCGCACTGCCGAAGGCCTGCAACCGACCAAGCATGCGCGTCATATGCGCGTGTACGCGCGCCGCGGCGAAGGCTGGATCAACGTTGCGCACCAGGCCACGGCGATCGTCGCGCCTGCGTCAGACAATTACGGAGGCGAACTGGCATCCGACAACGAAGCGGGCGCCTAGAACCTGATCCGCTGCTGCCAAAAGGGATCGCGCTTTGTGATTCTCAGGGCAGCGGGCCGAACTGAGAAACGGCTCGCAAGTCTGATTTATTAACGTTGATGCTGGCACCACGAGAGAAAGCTCGTCGTCTTCGATTCCAAGTGGTTGGCCCGCTCGGCTTTGGCTGGGCGGTCTCCGTCCGGAGAGCAGCCCGTGATCCTGGGCAAAATGAGCGCGCCTCGAATGCGCGTAATCCGTCAGGCTGCAGGCGGGGTAGCGCAATGCGCCTGAAGATTGATGCCGTTCGTTTGGCAGAGCGTGGTCTTGACGAAGGTGATCCCTTACCCCCGGACGACCGTGTCCGAAGCAGGAAGGGCGGTTGGCTTGGCTGCGCCATGATCCCGCTCGGGAGCAATGGTTGCTCAGCAACGTTCCCAACGCATTTTTGATCCCGTTCGGGACGGAATCTCAGGATCAGGCGATCCCGTACGGGCACTTTGAGGTTGCATGGCACTAGCACATCCGCTATATGATCCCGTACAGGATCAGAGATGAAAACACCAAAACACCAGTCAGCGATTGATCGTGCGGCTCGCGGGGAAGGCTCGTCCGAGGATTTGCTGCGAATCAGCTTGCCCAAGAATAGGCAGGAACAGGCTAGGATCGCAGATATAATCGCTGGCCGCGACTCTACCGACCAGGATATCATGCCCGTACGCGCTTCGCCATGTGCGGGCGTGCCCTATCCATCTCTTTCGCCTGCATCGGCCCCTTCCTTGGCAGTCGGTTCCGTCCCGCGCAGCGTCGGGAGAGATAGCAACTTGCAGGTAACAGAGAACTTCATCACTAGCACTGTCGACATCGGCAATCTGGTGAGGGATTCCCGCAGACGGCTTGGTATGTCGCAGCAGCGTTTCGCAGATCTGGCGGGCGTGGGCCGGCGATTCGTATCGGAACTGGAGGCTGGCAAGCCCACCATCGAGGTCGACCGCATGCTGCGATGCTGCTTGGCCGCGGGTATCGACATTCTTGCCTTACCACGCAACCGATGAGTGTTCTCGACGTCTGGCTCGAAGCCTTTGACGAACCTGTCGGCAGGCTTGAAACCGGCGAGACGGACCGGCTCAGCTTCGCATATCGCGACGCCTACCTGAGCAATAGCGCAGCTCATGCCATTTCGCTGTCCCTTCCTTTGCAGGAGGTCTCACTGGGCGATAGCGTTGTTCGTGCCTTCTTCCAGAACCTGCTTCCAGAAAACAATCTGCTCGACCAAGTGATCGTGCGCGAGCGCCTCGAGCGTCATGATATCGGCGGTATTTTGCAGCACTTGGGGGCAGATCTTTCCGGTGCGATCTCCTGTCTTCCCGAGGGGGCTGCGCGCGTTAAATCCCCCGGCGTTCTTGCCCGTGACTACATGCCAATCGACGACGAGCAACTCATCGATATCGTGCGCCGGCTTGGAGAAAATGCGCCTCTCCCGAATGAGCTGCGAGACCCTTCGCCAGTCTCTGGATATCAGCGAAAGATTGCTGTGACACTGATGCCGGACGGGCGCTATGCTGTACCGCTGGCGGGGACAGGCGCACCCACCACACACATCCTCAAGGTTCCCGAGAGCGCTTTTCCTAGGGAGGCCTATTATGAGGCGAACTGCGCAAGTCTTGCTACCCATTCAGGTCTGGATGCCGCCCAATCGCACTCGAGATGGATCGGTCAATATGAAGCGATAATCAGCAGGCGATTTGACCGGCGAATTGCTGATGGCGCCGTATTCCGACTTCATCAGGAGGACTTTGCCCAGGCTCTCGGTTTCCCACCGCGTCTCAAGTATCAGCGGGAGGGCGGCGACGATCGCCGCTTTGACGTGGGGGCCATTTCCGCTGTCCTGAAGCGGACAGAGAGCCCTGCTCTTGCCGTCGATCACTTCCTG
>Ga0160437_1000854_pt1 | contig 14718 bp, 9 predicted proteins | sample HID1975I_E0MG_FD_108227 | JGI IMG/M metagenome (GOLD analysis project Ga0160437, IMG submission 108227) | Enriched soil microbial communities from UW Madison campus, WI, USA - HID1975I_E0 MG | ecosystem: Environmental > Terrestrial > Soil > Unclassified | place: USA: Madison, Wisconsin... | reverse complement strand
TCACGAACGCGAAACCAACCTTCTCCCGAATCACCGCCTTGGCCAAGTCCTGCAAGGCATGCAGCAGGCGTTGCTTGGCCGCATCGACTCGCCGCTCCAGCTCGGCATCACGCAGGTAGTCGGTAACGCCCGACTTCAGGTAGCGCGCCTGCTCGGCCTCTGTCGCCTTGAGCCCACTGATCGCGTTGCCCAGTTCACCGATCGTCTCGTGGTAATAGTCGGAGTCAAGGGCTTTCGTCCAGCTCGCGTACAGGTCTTCGTTGCGCACTTTCGAGACCCAGCCGACGAAGCTGAGGTCGGACAAGTCCCGTTCGGCCAGAAAGCTCAGGATACTGACGCCCCGCCCAGCGGCTTTCGCCTGGGTGACCGCGGACACATCGATCTGCGCTTTATGCGGAGTGATGAAGAACAGGTTGCGATGGCCGCCGCGTGCACAACGTTCAGACGCATGGTCTACGAACTGATCGAAGACGTTGTACGACTTGCCGAAGCCCGTCCCGTCGTTGGCAAAGCTTATCGAGGGGTTGGGCTTGGCATTGCCGTTGAAGAACGGCGCCAGGCGCGCCCGGTGTGCGTTGATCTCGTCACTGAGCACAGCGCTGATGCGACCGTCTGGTGCGTTCATTGGCATCCTTAGCATGATGGCAATTTAATGCATACTGAGTTGGCCGAGGGTGCGTCGAAATGCGCCGGATTGCAAGCCAGCCAACACATGCGCGATGCCTGGACGATATCCCTGCCCTGTCAGCGTCGCTCAGCTTGAACGCCCTGCTGTCCCGATCCCCTGGCAGTTGACGCTCACCGGCTCTTTTCAGGGGCTTTGCGGACACGCGCTGGCCGTTCACGGTTGGTGGCGGCGCCTTGCGGTTTCACTTGCTGTTCGAGCGCGTCAGCTCGCGCCTGTGCCGCCGCCGCGTGCTCGCGCGTGGCACTCAGGTCGGCCTGAGCGAGCTGCAGGCGTTGTTGTTCGCCGTGGAGCTGCGTCTCCACCTGCACAGCCCGTTCGCGCCATTGCTCCACCTGCGGGCGCAACGCGGCCACCTGTGTCCGCGCCTCGGCGCCCTGCTCCCGCGCGTCGGTCAAGGCCGACTGGCTGGCCTGCAGGGCCTGGTGCGCCAGCTGCAGGCGCGAATTGGCGTCCTTAAGCTGGGCCGCCAGGCCTTTGCTTTCCTCGCGTGCACGGTCGATTTCGCGGAAGGCTCGATTCTCTACGTCTTGGGTGTAGCGCTCCTGCTCGAGGCGCAGCTGTACCGCCTGGGCCTGGCTGTCCTGCAGCTGCTGGCGCAGCGTGGCGGCGTCTTGGCGTGCCACCTCCAGCTGGCTGCCCTGCTGCTCGCGCTGCTGACGCAGGTCATCGATCTGCGCCAAGCGCTGTGCGAGCAACTGCTCCAGGTCGGCCAGGCGGGTCTCGCTGGTTTGGCGGGCGGCGATGGCTTCGGCGGCCTGCTGGCGGGCGCGGGCGGCCTCCAGGCGAAGCTGTGCCTGCTCCGCCGCCAGTTGTTCGCGCTCATCCTCCAGCACTTGGCGTTGCGCCGCCAGTGCCTGTTCCGCCACGCCCTGGGCCAGTAGCGTGGCCTGCTGCCAGATGGCGACAAAGGCCTGCGCCACCTCCGCTGGCAGCCCCGGCAAGCGGGTCTCGCCGCGCAAGCGCCCGGCCAGCTGTTCCCACCACTGATCGAGCAGCGCGCCGACCCGCGCCGGACTGCCCCGTCCGAGTTCTAGGCGCACGCGCTCTACCGTCGGCCGCTCGCCACGGGCCAGCACCGCGTCCGCCGCGGCGAACACCTCGTTTTCCGGTACGCCTACCGCCATGCCCTGCCCTCCGCTATATTAGGTCTGATAATGACGTCTTATCCGACCTAATAAATTTGAAACATCATATATGATACGTTCAACGTAATGAATAATACACTACCGCTAGACGGGGTGTCGATCCCGCCACTGGCACTGCACGGCCTGGCCGACAGCACCCGCGCCGCCGCCGATGCCTTTATCGCCGCCGGTACCGCCGCCAACACCGTGCGCAGCTACCGCAGCGCCCTCGCCTACTGGGCCGCCTGGCTGCAGCTGCGCTACGGCCGGGCGCTCGGCGACGGCGCTCTGCCGCCGGAGGTGGCGGTGCAGTTCATCGTCGATCACCTGGCCCGCCCGGATGGCGCCGGCGGTTGGAGCCAATTGCTACCAGCGCACATGGATGCGACGCTTGTCGCTGCCGGGGTCAAGGGCAAATTGGGCGCGCTGGCCTTCAGCACGGTCAGCCATCGTCTGGCGGTATTGGCCAAGTGGCACCGGCTGAAGTCCTGGGAAAACCCGTGCGAGACACCAGCGGTAAAGACCCTGCTGCGTGAGGCACGCAAGGCCCAAGCACGCCAGGGCGTAACGCGGCGCAAGAAAACTGCGGTGGCGCTGGAGCCGCTGCAGGCGATGCTCGCCACCTGCACGGATGGCGTGCGCGGGTTACGCGATCGCGCCCTGTTGCTGCTGGCCTGGAGTGGTGGCGGTCGCCGGCGTTCGGAAGTGATAGGTCTGCAGGTCGAAGACCTGCGCCGGCTGGATAGCGACACCTGGCTGTATGCGCTCGGCGCGACCAAGACCGACACCGGCGGTGTGCGCCGCGAGAAGCCCTTGCGCGGGCCGGCGGTGCAAGCCCTGAATGCGTGGCTGGCAGCCGCCCCGGCCAGCAGCGGGCCACTGTTCCGCCGCCTATACAAGGGTGGCCGGGTTGGCAGCACTGGCCTGTCCGGCGACCAGGTCGCGCGTATCGTCAAACGCCGCGCTCAGCTGGCTGGGCTCGACGGTGACTGGGCCGCGCACAGCCTGCGCTCAGGCTTTGTCACCGAAGCCGGGCGTCAGGGTGTGCCGCTGGGCGAGGTGATGGCGATGACCGAACACCGCAGCGTGACCACGGTGATGGGCTATTTTCAGGCTGGGGCATTGCTGGAAAGTCGGGCTAGCCAGTTGTTTGGCGAGTCCACGGAGGCCGAGGCGATGGATGAAGGACTAACGGTGGACAATCAGCGCCGCCACCCTGACGTGTGACGATCTAGGCTGGCCTGCTGGCGAAGACGCAATTCGTCCTGGCTAGCAATAAGCTGAAAAAGCAGGAGCAGGGAAGGCCTCCGTTTCCATTTAGCGAAGCTGAAGTCTAGGTCGCGGCTAGAAGGGATCTCAGCTATCGGCCATGGGTTATTGGAGTAGTGAAACGGCTTTCTGGGTTACTAAGTCCCCTCTCCTCCGAGCTTCTGGCAGACCACCTGACCCACAACTACGCTTGTCGCACCTCAGAGACATTTCCACTGCCGGGAGCGCAAACACATGACCAAGGTCAGAGGTACTGATCTTCGAGATCCGATACCGGGCGAAGATATCACCACTCCACAAATCCTCAACGGGCAAGGCTTTACCCTGCAGCCGCGAACGGTAAAGGTGTTCAAGCCTACAGGCGCTCCCGTCTACCTCTACGACATTATGGCCGACGCCCCGGAGCGCATAGGCATTGCTAGCCTGGTACTGGAACCCGACTCCCAACAGGTCATCGATGTTGGTCATGCATGTGCGAACCTCGCCGAGGATCAGACTGAACCAGGTTTGTTGGCCCGTGTCGCAGAGTTGCTGATTACCCATGGCTACGAGCAGGGTCTGCCAAGCGTACGCGTAGTAGTACCTTCAGAGGATGCCAAATCGATTGAAGCCTGCAAGGCACAGGTTGGGCGTTGCCATCGGGAAGACAGCGTATACGAGGGCGAGCACTTCGCATGCTTCGAATACCCGGCGACTGACAGGTAAAACCCAGGGTCGAGATCCCTCCACCTTCCATGCGGTGCCCTTCGATGCGCATCAGGTAAACATGCGGCGCTCGGATGCCCAGAAGCTCGCCGATGGAGATGTGTTGCTCGAGATGATCAGCAGTCGGCGATGGAAAGCCCGTAGGGAATTTGAACCAATAGAAGGGAAGCTGGACTCCGCCTTCAGCTAATAGGCCGAGGATGATGACGCTCATTATGGGTGCCTTTCGCCATGGCTGTATATAAATACCGTTATGGTCGAAGACGGCTGCCGGTCAATGCCGAGCGAGAAAATAGACCAGTGAAAATGACACCACATCAGTGGATTGCACGACTCGCCGCGAAGGACGACAAATAGATGCTGTGCGCAATGGAATTGCTGAATTGGTAGCGGCAAGCATGAAACCGTAGCGAGTCGTGCCGAATCGATAAGACGAATTTTTACGTCAGTACAAGCTCAAGCGTTGATTGTCGCGCACCAAGCCAAGCAGACGTTCATTCAACCTTACCCAACCACTCCCCCGCTTTTTCGCGCCTTTTAGGCGCTCCTTTCGCATCTGGAGTACACCTGTACTCAAAATGGATGTCGCCGACCAGAAAAGCCTCACATCTCGGTACGCCTACCCGCTTCTAGGGATTCTCCGATCAAGTCAGCACAGGCCATCTGACCTGGGCCGAAATAGCCCTCCATCCAACTGCCCTCACCGAACGAGCCGATGTTCGAGATGATGTAGACATGGCCTGCACGTGTCATCAAGGCTGAGCAAGTTAGATCGTCTTTAGCCAAGGCTTATGAGGCTTAGGTTGACCTACACCTACCGTCACGCAACCCGTAACAATCGCCGCTTTGGTTGCCAATTGAGGGGCGTTTTTCCCCACAAAAATCAGCAGCCCTCTTGGCCCACGGTTAAAAATTGCCTCGCAGTGCTACCAATTTACGCGTAACCCTAGTTCCTAGGCCGTAGCCGTCTCGCTACTATATGGCCAACTGCCAGTGGTGCACTGGTGCACCGATCGTTTGAAGGGATTCGCAATGATAAGAAGGTTCCGGCTTGAGCAAAAAGGCCGTTACGAAAAGTTGGTAATTGCTCGACGACTGTCGGATATGCTGGATAAATACCTAGACGGGCGCCCTGCCCCGATGTTCATTGGTGCCGAACAGGGTGGGATCCCCCAGTGGGACGACGTAGTCGTTCAACACACTGAGGAGTATTGGGAACATCTACAGATCAAGCGGCAAACCACTTGCTTCAGCGATAAGCACGTCAATAAAGACGCCTTCATGAAGTCCCGCGAGAAGGCGAAGTCGGCAAAAGGCAACAAGGCTAGCAAAGGCGCCAAGGCGCCTGATCCGACTGACGATGTCGAAGACGCAGTAGCTGCCCAAGCAGCCAAGAAACCTTCTGACGATGAGTTCGACTCGGAACTCGAAAAGGTAATGAAGAGCTTAGCCTCTTGGGTACCACCTGCGAGCGGCGGAAAACCTTCAAAACGTACTTTCACGCTGCACCTCCCAGGCCTTGATGTTGCGATCAAGGGGCATACCAAGGCTGATACCACCACGATCAACCATTTGCGCGAGTTTTGGGATCTTTGCAACAAGGACGGCGTTAACGTCGCTGACTTATCCAATCGCGATGACAAGCCAACCCAAAGAATCTATACATGGCTCACGACCTGGTGCGGGTTTAGGGATTGGCGGCATATCGTTGAAAAAATGCAGGTACTGAGCATCGAATCCCTGGGTGATGAGACCGAGCTGGAAAGGGATGCGCTTGCTTCCCTAGACAAGCATTTCCTGGATTCGCGCTCGACGCTGAGCCTCTTGATCGACTACATCTCAGATAACACAACCGACACCAACGTAGTCAGTTGCTTTTCAGCCGCAAGGCAGCTTCAAAAGATGCTTCGTCCCAGCTTCCAAACCTGGACGCAATATCTGATCAATCCTCCCGGCCAGGGCTGGACAGTCACGGGCACACACGACCTCGATTTGCCCGACGCAGGAGGAACTATTCACCCTGCGACCCGGGTCGTGAATCATCATTGGAAAGAAGGTGGACACGACAGGAAGTTTCGGCTGCACGCCGGTTACTGCGTCCCCTCCCCTGGGGTTATGGCTTTGCCGTCCGCCATCCTCCGCTTGGCGCTGCACCTTAAAGCCGGAAGCCACGGCATGCTGCTGGGGGAACCTGTATGGCGTCAGGGGGTGGATCAAGAACTAGGGAGCACCCTCGGAATCGGGGAGACCGATCTCGATGATTTGCCTTGGTTAGAGAACACTGAGGCACTGTCCTGTGCGCTTGGACGCACTATTCCATCTCACCTAGATACTCGACGCGAGTCCGCGGCGCTCCACGACGCAATGAACGAGGTGGTATGGCAGCAACTGCAGAGCCGCGTCGATAAGAAATTGGCCAAGATCAGTGATCTCGACTTGCTCGATGCAATGGATACCAAGTGGCAGGAATGGAAGGTCGAGTTATCCGCAGACCAGGCGGCCCGGCAGTCTCTGTTTGAGCAACTGATGTATCCGCAAACCGAAGGCGTGGACGCCAAGCACGCACTGCGCATCGGCCCTCGTACGCTGGAACTGCTTGAAGTCGCAACCATCATGCTGCTACTGACATGTGTGGGGGTCGGTGGTTCTGACGCGCACTGGCGCACCATTCCCCCGATAGGGGATGTCCTTGGCATTGCCTTACGCCATTGGTCTGGCGACGCAACAGACCGTGGCGGCCCCAGACTGTTAAGTGAGGACAGTTTGCGGGTGGTGCTAGGCCAGTCGCCCGCCCCCGTGGTCATTCTGTCTGGAGTGGAGGCCTCTGCTACCTGCCTACGTGATTCAGGAATGGCTGACGATCGGGCAGCAGGACATAGCATGGCAGCCGAGCGCCAGCCCCGCCTTTTGATTACGCGTTTCCAAGTCTACAGCCAGTTGCAAAGGGGCACGCTGACGTTGTTGCAAGACTATTTCAAAAAACAATGGAATGAGTGGCGTATTGCGCGCGACGCGGAGATCAACGCTTGTGGGAAGGGGCAGTAATTATGATGACGCTTGAACATTTGACGATGGCGATAAATCAGCGCGCTCAGAGCCGATACCAGGTGCAAGTTGCTGACGCATTCGAACTGCCAGATGTCGACCATCCGTCTACCGTTTTGCGGCTCAAACGCCAACGCAGCACTAATGCCGGCTGGCGCACTGTTTTGTTGATTCAGCTACCTTCGACCGCTCTGCAAGCGGCCTACCAATGGTCTGCTGATGTCCGGGATGTTCTACCAGAGCCTGAGACTTCTGATCTGTACATGTTCATGTTGATCGGGGATACCTCTGATAACGAAGCAGCTCGTATTGAGACGGATGATCGTTTCTGCCGCAAGGTCGTAGCGCGCCAGTCTGAGGAGCCCTTGGATTTTCTTGATCGCACCTTCCTGGCTTCGCTAGACCCTCCTGGCAACGTAGAAACCTTGAGCGACCCTTTGGTCTCGGCGCTCAAGGCAATGGTTAAATCTCACCCTTGGACAGGTCGGCACATGTCTGCTTGGAAGGCTGAACTCTTGTCCACCGCTAACGGCGGAGATGTTGTGCAAATCCTGAGCGATTCGGTGATCAGCAGCGAGAACCAGCAATGAGCAAGCTTCAATCCATCACCCTATCGAACCTGCGCAAATTCGGCCCCGACGTCACGATCGAGTTAAGTCCTGGAGCGACCATTTTGCTCGCGCCCAATGGCACTGGAAAAACCACTGTGTTCGAAGCCATTGAATTGGGGCTCACCGGAAAAATTTCTCGTCTGGGGGACAATCTTCTCCATGCCGTTCGTGACAGTGAGTCGTTTGCCGATGTCAGGTTGAATTTCGCAGAACTGACGGCGAGTTCTCGCATCGATGCCTCCGGCGCGGTCAGCCAAAATGGTGATCTCAGCGCAATATTTCCCAACATTCCGCCTTCGGATATTCCTTTTCTCCTCCGCCTCACGCATCTTCTAGACCAGCGAGAAAACGGATGGATTGTGCAGGCTGAAGAGAAGGAAGCAGGCTCTCAGCTGGCTCGTCTTCCACTTGGCCGAGACGGTGCACTGGCTCGCTCCACACTCCCCGCAGTGCGACGCTCACTGACCGAACAGAAAAACCGTGAAGAAGAGAATTTACGTCTCTTTGAAAAGAAGTTGATCGAATGGGATGGCTTCATCCAAGAGCGTGATGTTGCCGCTGCTGGCGCGGTAGGGGCATTACGGCCTCGCGACGACTTGGCAAAAGCCATCTCCCAATTGGCGAAGCAGACAGAGAGTCATGATCAGCTCCCCTCCGGCCTACTCGCCCAGCCGGTCAATCAGGACAATCTGGTAATCGCTCAGTCCGCTCTTGTCGAGGTTCTGCGTCAGAAGACAGAGCGTACGCGAGGCCTGATCACCGGATTAGCAGAGACGGATAACCTGGTTGAAAGTTTTGGCGCGATGCAGATTCGCTTAGCGACACTCAATGAAGAGCTCGCATCTTCCAATTTGACTTTTGAGACACATTCTAAAGTCCGCTCTGACAATGCCAATCTTCTTCAGGAACATCAGGCCGGCTTACTGCTTGCACAACAGGAGCGGATCAGCGTTGACCAAGCGCTGGAGCGCTTGGTCAATGAAGCAAGCGCACGGCAACAGATTGAGCGTCGCAATGGAGAGTTGATTCAGGCTGGTGCTGCCGTAACGGCGACGGAACAGCAATATCGAGCGCTGCGTGAGCGCCACGAAAGCAATCAATTGGTACGTAATCAACATAGCCAGTTCGACAACCAGATGCTATCGCTCGACCAGGTCGAGCGGCGCCTGCGAGATGGTGAACGTTTGGTTGTCGAGTGGGAACTGACCGAAAAGCGTTTGCGAGCAAACCATAACGAGGCAGATCAGCTGGAAGAAGACTTGGAACGTCTGGACGCAGATCTGTCTGAAAAGCGTGCTGCACTGGAAGCTCTCGAAGCGACAGCGGTAACTGTTAGTGCACATTATCAAGCCTTGACTTCTTCTGCCGACACGATTCGTCAGGCCGTAGCCTCGATTGCCCAGCATCTGTCTCCCGACCAAGAAGATTGCCCGCTTTGTTTGCAGCATCATGGTGCCGCGAAGCTCCAAGATCAGGTTGCGAAGGCTTTGAAGGCGATCGACCCAAGTCTGACGGTCGCAGAACAGCAGTTGCGGGCTGCTTCACAGGCTGTGAGCACTGGCGAATCAGCCGTAACAGCTGCGCTTGAGGCTGTTCAGGACTGCCAAGCTAAGCTTGCCGGCCTCGATGAAAGCTGCCAAGAGTTCGAGCGGGAAATAGAAACGTTCCGTATTGATCCGATTCTGGCCAGCGATTCGGTTCCCTTGGCCAAAGAGTCCTTAAGAGTGCAATTGGACGGCGTCGCATCGAGCCGCCGCAGCCTTGTGAGTCGTCGCGATGAGCTTGCGCCTTTGATTGCGCAAGAGGAGTTCGATCAGGCCCGCAACGACTTCGAAGGCGCACTACATGCACTTGATGAGGTACGTTTGAAACACAGTGACGCTTTGACCCGACGCGATCAGGCAGTCACCACACTCTCTGATTTGACAACGGGTGCGCCTCCTGCCCGCACGCTAGAGGAGCTCACCGTTCAGAAAAACCAGCTAGACCTGCGTATCAGTGATCTCAACGGCAAAGTGAGCACGCTTCAATCGATTCTCGAAACCCAACAAAGCCAGTTGCTTCAGTTTAGTAGTGCTGTTCGGCTAACTGAAGAAGCGATACGGCAAGTCCAGAGTCAGCTCGCGTCGGTTCGCGCGAGTTGGCAAACGTTGGCACTTGAAGGCGATCCGCTGATCGAAGCCGCTCAAGCCCGGGCGAGCAGATTGCGATCCACGATGACTGAACTTCAAGGTCACATTGCCGCACTGGAAGGCATTGGCGTAGAAATAGCCTTGTGGGCCAAATTAAATGAATCGCAGATGGCACAGCGCTTTATAGATGGCCTACGCCTCGATCGTACGGAAGAGGCTTACGGGGCCTATCTCAAAGAGGCTATCGACAATGCTCAGGCAACCTTCAACCGGTTGTCCAAACTCGCAGAGGCCATGGACACACTTGATGGGTCTTTAAGAATAGAGATTGCGAACGTGCAAAAGCATGTCAGGAAAGTCCAACCAAGGTGGCAGGCGCTGCTCAAGCGTGTCGTTCGAGAGCCCAGATTCCATGATGCAAGCCTGAGATTCGTCAACGCCTACAACCGAGATCGAGCTGGCGTATCGGTGCCGTTGGGTAATACCTCGGCGCCGGTGCCCAACGTCGCAAGCGAAGCCCAGCTCACAGACCTTCAGCTGACGTTTCTGCTTTCAATGGCCATGAGTCATCAATGGTCGCCGTGGAAAGCCCTACTGCTCGATGACCCGACCCAGCACCACGACCTGGTACATGCGTCCGCTGTCTTCGACTTGCTGCGTGATTACATTGTCGATCACGGTTTCCAGGTCGTCATCGCGACCCATGATGCGCTGCAGGCTCGCTACTTCTTGCGCAAGCTTCAGAACGATGGGATCGAGGCTAAGATCTGGTCGCTCGTGCCGACTGACAATGGCGTGACTGCTGAGGAAGGTCAGCGCAGGTAGACAGCCAGCTTGACGCCATCTTCCGCGGGTTGATAAATGCAAGCTGGCAAACCAGGCCGAGCAGTTTCGGCCTGGATTCCTATGGCGCGGATGACAATCAGCGTATTTCACGAAGGGGCACTATGTTCGCGGTCAGAGCAGCGGCATAGGCGATGTAGTGGCCACACAGCGGGTTAATCCGGGCCACGAGCAATAACGCCGGTGCCAGCCCGGCAAAGTCGTCCTCCGTGAGTATGCCTCCGGTGATTAAAGGCTTCAGCGCAAGCTGGAAAAAATCGCCTTGTCCTGAGCCTCGCCGCACTACGAATCCCCGACCCACACAGGTAAAATGCGGCGTCCTAGTACCGTTGCGAACCAAGCATGGCCAAGCCTCCAAGGAAACAGCGCCCACGGGTAGCGTCAGCCCAAGAAAAGCCGGCAAGAACGCAAGGCAGGCCGGTAAAAACTCAAGACAAGCCAGTCGAAGGCCGCAGGAAGCAGGTAGCTAGTCCCGTATCAACCGGTGATCGCGGAGGTTCATTCGAGCGCCGCGTGCAGGCTGTTCGCCTCCTCGCCTTGTGCCTGGGTTCTCAGTGCCCTGGCGCCCGAGATGGCTATGTGATCACCCGATTGCTATTCCAGGGGCGCCTTTTCAATCACGACACCGATGACTTGGTTATCGATCTTTGGCATCCGGATACCGGCCAAGTCGCCACTCAGCGTTTGCAGATGAAGCGATCGTTGAAGCCGACGGACAACACCACCTTTAATGAGTCCGTGGGACTGGCCTGGGAAGACTTCTGCAAGCCAGGCTTCCGCCGAAATGCTGATGAGCTCCTGATCGTCTACCACGCTTCCAGCAACACCGCCATGCAGGCGGCCCAGGAAGTCGTGCGTTTTGCTGTGAACTCCGGAACGCCGGATGACTGGTACATGCGGGTGCATGCTGAAGGCTTCAGCAACGAAAGCAACCGCAAGGCCTATGCTGCAATTCGGCGCGCTGTGGAGTTACAGAAAGGCACCGAGGTGGACAAGGTTGAGCTCTATCCGTTTGCGCTGCACCTGAAATTTCTTCCGCATGACTTGGACTCTGACCACACTGTAGAAGTCGACAACCAGAAGCAGCTGATCAGTAAGTTCATACCGTCGCGCGACAGCAAAGATGTTTGGGCCACGCTCCAGATGGCTTGTGCCGAGCTGAACGGGATGGCCGGTGAAATCACCCTGGAATCGGCGGAGCGGCATCTTGGGGCACTTGCCCTTGAATTCAGCCAAGCGCGGGCGCTCTGGGATGGGTACCAGGCGGTTCAAACCGCGAAGCGTAGCAGCTTCGGCCCCGGCTCGTTGGTTGAGCAAACCGGTGCCCTTCCCTTGAGCGCCGAAACCCATCGCAAGCTGCAACCGCTCTTGGAGGCGCTCAGACCACTACTTGGAGACGGATCAGATCCGCAGAAAGTGCTGCTCGCAGATGAGCTGCCTTTAGCGCGCGACGCAACTTCCTCATCGCCTTACTCACGACAGCTCGACCGGATCACGGAGTGGCAGCGAGCTCACCGGTATCAGGACTGCCTCAAGCAGCTGGAGCTTCTCGAAAGCGACCTCAGCGAATTCGACAGCCACCAGAAGGCCAGATGGTATCTGCTACGAGGCCTGTCGAAGTGGCACCTGGGTGAGGACGAAGGCGCTGCGGACGATTTTGACGAAGCTGCTAGGTTTTGTGATTCTGACGATCGGATTGCGGCGGCGGCAGTACGTGCCCACATGCTCCGTAACCAGTTCACTCAGGCGGTCACGATCGGAGAAACGTTGATCGCTCGTTTCCCTGAGTCCTTTATCGTCTGGGCGGCGATGGCCAACGCTCGTATCATCGCCGGCGAACAGCTCAATGAGGCCGATGTACCCAGCGCCTTTATTGATAAGGCTGCGGCGTGGCAGCTAATCGCATCCTCTTACGCCGGGCGTGAGGATGATGCGGGCGCCATTCGCGTCATCCGCATTGCACTGAGCAAGCCCGACAGCTCGTTCTTTATTGACGAAACGTATCTTCGCTACGCCATTACACTGGTCACCCAGGATGCCGTGCGGGTGAATTGCCGGTCGATGCTGCCTGAACACGCAGAAGTGTTACAGCACGCCATGGCGCGGTTTGATGATCGCGACAGCACCCTCTGGGCTGCGCAAAGTCCCAAAACGGTGAGTGAGGTAGTCGCTCACCTGGCATACGCAATGGTATTGCTCCAGCGCGCGGATGAAGCCCTGCAGTTAATTCAGCAGGCTCAATATAAAGGCTTAGCCGTTTCGGGCACCATGGTTCGCGTCGAGATCGAAGCCCTGTGCGATCTGGGCCGCTGGGATGAGGTCACTACACGTTTCCAATCTCGCCTTGCTACCTTGCCGGTGGAGGCCCTGCTGTTGTTTGGCCACGCTTGCATCGCGCAGTCGCGGACAGATCTGCTGCAGCCTGCTCGTGAGGAGGTTGTACGGCGGACGGACTCGGACGTCGCGCTCAGCATCGCCACCATGTTGCAGCATTTGCACTGGGATCTGGCATTACAAGTTGGCGACTGCGCTACGGTTCGCAAGGAATTGGAGGTCAAGGATCTCACGTCCCAAGGGAGCGGCATCATTGACTTGTATTTTGCGAGTCGCGCTTATGAAAGCGATGCCGATCTGGCCAATCGGTTTGTGGATCGTATCGCCCAGCTAGCACCTGACGCCACTGAACCTCAAGAGCTCTCACTCGGTGCACGGGCGATGATTCGAGCTCAGCGCTATGATGAAGCGGTTGTTCTGCTTGAACGGTTGCTTCCCGTAGACGCATTCACGCCAGTACATGTCGATCTACTCCATTGCTATACCTTGACTGGCCGGCAAGCTAAAGCACGCGATCTCCTGCAATCCATGCCTGCCACTTGGCGCAGCTCAGCCGATGCTCGCGAACAGGCGTTGTTCCTTTACAACAGTGCGGGTGACTGGGCGCGAATGCGCGAAGTCATGGAGCTCAACGTTTCGGAGTTTCCCCAAAATGCCCGTTTTCGGCTGATGTTCCTGCGCGTGGCTGCCTGTGAAGGCGTCCTGGACTTCAAAGCCTTGGTAGCGGAACTGCCTGTGTTGATCGAAGGCAACGCCAAAACGCTGCTACAACTGGCCAGTATTGAGCTGCGCTACGGCCAGATTCAAAAAGGACTAGAACGAATCACTCAGGCTATGCGCTGCGCCCAGGGTGATGTCGAAGCAGCAGCCACCCATATACAAGTGATGCTGACGCTTTCTCAAGACATGGCACAGGAGATGCGGGAATTCGAGCGCGCGCCGACAGTCATCGCGCCAGGGATGTCGGTTGAGTTGGTCGATCAGCAAGGCAACCCTCGACGGGTCACCGTGGATCTGGAAGGTTTCAGCTATCCACCCGGCTCACCCGAATTTGTTGCTGCAGACTCTACGCTCGCCAAGTGCTTAATCGGGTTGCGTGCTGGCGATACCGCTAGCGTTGACAGCCTGCTCGGTGCTCAGCATTTTCAGATCAAGCAGGTTTCTTCAATTCAGCAGCGGCTGCTGGAGATTTCGCACAACGTCATAAAGGATTCGCTCGTCCCTAGTAAAAGCCTTGTGTCCATGACCCTCGCGGAGGACGAGAACGGTGATATGGATTTCTCGGCCTTCATCGAGCAACTCGAACATCAGCGAACAGAAGTCACCGAGCTGCTGGCAATCTATGAGGAGCACCCTATTACACTAGGTGTGGTGGCCAAGCGCCTGGGGCGTGACTTTATTGATGTCGTGCGTGGTTGGAATTCTGACGGGCCTTGGCTGCAGACGTCTTCTGAAGCGGGCTTTGCCCATGACGTCTTTCCTGGGCAGCTAGCAGGGTCAACGTGGGTAATAGATCTCACCTTGCTGACAGAACTGGCCACTCATGGCCTGCTCGATGTCTTGGGCCACCTCTCCCGGGTTTATGTCAGCACCTATACCCATCAGGCGTTGCGTGCAAAGATCGAAGCAGCAGCTGTTTTTCGTAAAAGCGGCACCCTGTTTTCGCATGAAGGGCAGCTGGGCTTTCATGAAGAAAGCGAAGAGGCCCATGCCCGCGAGTTAGCGTTCCTCGAAGGCATCGACGTTGCCATCTCGAACTTTTGCACAGTTGTGCCAGCGTATGGCCCCGTTGATCCCACGCCTGTCCTGCAACGCCTTAGGGATGTGCTCGATCCTCAAGAGCATGCTTGCTTGGCAATCTGTCACGAATATCAGGCGGGTCTGCTATCGCTCGATGGTAGGCTGCGCCAGCTCGCTCATGTGCTCGACATTACGTCTGCTTCACCTCAAATGTTGCTCAACGGCAT
>Ga0160437_1000845_pt1 | contig 14856 bp, 12 predicted proteins | sample HID1975I_E0MG_FD_108227 | JGI IMG/M metagenome (GOLD analysis project Ga0160437, IMG submission 108227) | Enriched soil microbial communities from UW Madison campus, WI, USA - HID1975I_E0 MG | ecosystem: Environmental > Terrestrial > Soil > Unclassified | place: USA: Madison, Wisconsin... | reverse complement strand
GCAAGGCGTTCTGCACCATCATGAGTTAAATCACTCATTAATTATTCATCCTCAAACTGACGAGCCGAGTGTGGCCACATACCCTAAATAATTCGAGTTGCAGAAAGGCGGCAAACTCAGGAATCCCCAAGAGCTTACTTAAGTAAGTGACTGGGGTGACTGAGTGCAGCCAACGCATCTGCAGCTTGAAGTATGACGGGTATAAACGGCGTAATTGCCGCCGATAGTACCTTATCTGGCAGTTTTAGTCACAGAGGAGTGCGTATCTTAGGTGAAGTGCCATGAGACAAAATGAGCCGCTAACAGCGGCTCATTTTGGGGAGGTTATTTAACTTTAGTAATTTGCTTCACGTCGATTTCAACCGAGTTCCAGTCTTTGTCGACTTCGCCCTGAATTTCAACGGTATCTTGCGGGGTAATGGTCTGGCCGTTCCAGCGTTTATGGTCGATATCTACGTTTACCGTACCGGATGCGTCACGGAAGATGTAATGATCGCCGCCGATGCGGGATTCAATCTTGCCGCGCATAGTCACCCAGGTATCGTCAGACAGTGATTTGGCCTTTTCTACCGTGGTGTTGCTGCCACTTGGGCCAACAAAGCCACCCGCAGATTGGGTCTGTGTTTGAGCAGCTGGCGCATTGGGATCCTGGAATCCACCTTGTTGCGCAGCGATAGCCGGTGCTGCGGTGATAGCGAGAATAGTCATAATAGCGGCTAATTTTTTCATCGTTAATGTTCCCTTTATGAATGAATATTTTAGTGCCCGGATGAATCAGCGTTCAGGGCGGTATGAGAGCTATTTAACCTGAGAGATCTTAACGCGATCTTAATTCCTCCATCAAAAATCGCTTTTTTTAGTAAATTGCGCACCGTGCCGAAGCATCGTATTTTTCCCCTGTACACTCCCACTCAAAAGTTATTAACTTCCCGCAAATGGGCAGTAAGGGAAAACACCATGCGCATATTACTGATTGAAGATGACAAGCTCATCGGCGACGGATTAAAAGCCGGGCTAACCAAGATGGGCTTTTGCGTAGACTGGTTTACCGACGGGCTGCAAGGTCAGTCTGCATTAAGCCTGGCCCCCTACGACGCCGTGATTCTGGACTTAAGCCTACCGGGAACCGACGGGCTGGATATCTTAAAAACCTGGCGTCGTGATGGCCGCACTGAACCGGTGCTTATTCTAACCGCCCGGGAAACACTGGAACAACGGGTTGAGGGTTTGCAACTCGGAGCCGATGACTATTTGTGTAAACCTTTTGCGTTAATAGAAGTTGCCACCCGGCTTCAGGTTTTAATTCGCCGGAATCATGGGCAAGCACAATCAGTTCTTCGTCATGCCGGAGTGGAACTCGATCCCATTAAATTGACCGCCACCCGTGATGGCGAAACATTATTGTTAAAGCCTAAAGAGTTTGCCTTGCTGGAATTATTAATGCGCAACGCCGGGCGTGTATTACCGCGCACGATGATTGAAGAGAAACTTTATAGCTGGGACAACGAGGTTTCCAGAAACGCGCTGGAAGTGCATATCCACCATTTACGCCGCAAACTCGGCAGCGGTTTTATTCGCACGGTGCACGGCATCGGCTATACCCTGGGTGAAGAATGATAAAAGCCCTGACTCAAAGTTTACGGGCAAGATTAATTGCCGGATTTATTTTGCTGACGCTGATTGCATGGATTAGCGCGAGTATTGCCGCCTGGCAGCAAACCACTAAAAACCTCAATAAGCTGTTTGATACACAGCAGGTGCTGTTCGCTAAACGTCTGAGCGTTCTGGATCTCAACTCAGTACGGGGTGAACCGCAACTCCCGCGCACCAAAAGCATGATTTCGCACCATCGTGGTAAGCAAGATGATGACACGCTGGCGTTCGCCATTTATAGCACTGACGGGAAACTGCTGCTCAATGATGGCGATAATGGTCGTAATCTCACTTATAGATACCAGCGTGACGGATTTACTGACGGCAAACTTGCGGGTGACGACGACATATGGCGCATGGTCTGGGTCACGACACCCGACGGCAAATACCGCATCGTGGTCGGCCAGGAGTGGGAATACCGCGAAGACCTGGCGCGAGATATCGTTTTGTCCCAGCTCACACCGTGGCTTATTGCCTCCCCGATAATTCTGCTGTTGTTGGTCTGGCTGGTGAGCCGCGCCCTTTCCCCTCTGCACAAGCTGGCGCGCCAGTTACGCAGCCGTAAACCCGACGACGCAAGCGAACTGCCCACCGCAACGCTGCCGCAAGAAGTCCGTCCGATGGTGGTTGCCCTTAACCAGCTATTTACCCGTACCGGCGAGTTTATGCAGCGCGAGCGGCGTTTTACCTCGGATGCCGCCCATGAACTGCGCAGCCCTTTGGCAGCGCTGAAAGTGCAGGCCGAAGTCGCCCAACTTGCGCAAGATGACGCACCGATACGCGACCACGCATTGAATAATCTGAGTGATGGAATTGACCGCGCCACACGCCTTGTCGATCAATTGCTAACATTATCGCGCCTGGATTCGTTAGCCGGGCTGGATGACATCCAGGAAGTGGCGTTCCAGCCATTGCTGCAAAATGCGGTGATGGATGCGTATCACGAGGCATCACGCGAGGGCGTTGATATCCGTCTTGATATCAAAGACGCCAGCGTGAAACGCCAGGGGCAACCGCTGCTGCTCAGTTTGATGGTCAGAAATGTGCTGGATAACGCCGTGCGTTACATCCCGCGTGGCAGCGTCGTCACGATCGTTTTGCAAAGCCACGAGATTATCATTACTGATAACGGTCCCGGCGTCAGCCCGGAGTTTTTAAACTCACTTGGGGAGCGATTCTTCCGCCCGCCAGGGCAGGAGAAAACCGGCAGCGGCTTGGGTTTATCCATCGTCCGCCGTATAGCGGCTTTGCACGGTATGCAGGCGCTGTTTCTGAATGCCTCCCATGGTGGATTCGAAGTTCGGATTCGCTGGTAAAAATGCCTGAGAGACTCGGATTATTGCGTTTTAAGCAAAAGTCTTTGCCCGTTTTTAGCATTTAACCGTGATAGCGATCACGGTAGACTTCGCGCCAGACGCAATTATTCGAGGACTAACTATGAGCAACATTCTGATTATCAACGGCGCGAAAAAATTCGCCCACTCTAACGGCCAACTTAACGACACCCTGACCGACGTCGCGGAAAGCTTTTTGCGCGACCTCGGGCATGATGTTCAGGTCACTCGTACCGACAGCGAGTACGACGTAAAAGAAGAAGTGGCAAAATATCTGTGGGCCGACACCGTGATTTACCAGATGCCAGGTTGGTGGATGGGCGCGCCGTGGACCATGAAAAAATACATTGATGACGTGTTCACCGAAGGCCACGGTTCACTGTATGCCAGCGATGGGCGTACCCGTTCCGACGCTGAGAAAAAATACGGTTCTGGCGGTCTGATTCAGGGCAAAACCTATATGCTTTCCCTGACCTGGAATGCTCCGCTGCAAGCCTTTGAAGACAAAGAGCAGTTCTTCCATGGCGTCGGCGTTGATGGTGTTTATCTGTCATTCCACAAAGCTAACCAATTCCTGGGTATGGAAGGTTTGCCGACCTTTATCGCCAATGACGTAATGAAAGTACCTGATGTTCCGCGTTTTATCGCAGAATACCGCGAGCATCTGGGCCGAGTTTTTGCTTAACTGTCTTATGTCGACAACAAGGAGTTGAACATGATTACTGTTATAGCTGAAATTCGTACTCGCCCGGGCGTTCACCATCGCCAGGCGGTTTTGGATGCATTCGCAAAAATTATTCCAACCGTGCTCGAAGAAGAAGGCTGCTTTGGTTATGCGCCTCTCATCGACCATAACGCTCAGGTTGCGTTCCAGACTACCGCACCCGATTCCGTGTTTATGCTGGAAAAATGGGAAACCGTTGCTCACCTGGAAGCGCACCTGCAAACCAGTCATATGAAGAACCACAGCGTAGCTGTAAAAGACGATGTGCTGGATGTTCATATCCATATTCTGGAAGACGCCATTAAGTAATTCAGAATCATGATCCGGCGGGTTGGCGATGCTTCCCCGCCCGGTTCTTCTGATTCCCGGCTTCCCCCTATTTCACAAACGCTGCTAAGCTACTCTTTATTCAGTGCGCGCGGTGTGAAGGGTATGAAAACAACCACGGTTTCCGATAAAGTTCTTAAACTTGCCAGTTTTAATCTCAATTTACTGACTACCTTCTGTTTAATCTATTCCACGCGCAGCATTACAGAAGTCTCGGAGATTCTGGATGTTACCCCGCCATCTATAAGTCATTCACTACGCAAACTTCGTCTGCATTTTGAAGATCCTTTATTTATTCGCCACGGCAATACTATTTCCCCGACGGTATTTGCTGACGACCTATACACACAACTTAAACACACCCTTGAAATAATGAGTGATTCGGTGGGCCGAAGTAAACAGACGAATAATCGGGAAACGTTGGTTATCTATTCCCCATTTTCAGTCGCAGTGCATAGTTTATCGTCCACCATATTAAAAATTAAATCTGAGAATCTTAATTATAAAATCAAATATATAGAAACGAATCTCGGCATTCCAGATGCTTTAGAATTACTTAATTTACGCAAAGCCGATATTGTTTTCTCCGCAGCTCCTGTTATCAGTGCCACATTAAAATGCGTGTTGCTCCGTGAATTACGCCCGATACTGGTATGCCGAAAAGATAATCCCTTCCAGAAAACCTCAGTCAGTATCGAAGAGTTACAATCGCTCGATTTAGTCAGCCATTTAACGGCAGATCAGGTGATTTATCAGAAAAAACAATCACTGATGGCAATGCTAAACAAAACGCATGTCTCTTTTGAAACGAATTCATTAATGATGCTGATGACGTTGCTGTCGGAAACAGACTGCGTGGGTTTTATCACTGAGGAAGGGTTTGATCGCTATCAGCAAGTCTTGGGGTTACGGAAGCTGGACCTGAAATTTCCTGTACAGCAGGTGAACGTGTATCTTACCTATCGAAAAGAGATGGAACAAAAATCCAGTTTCATGTTATTTCTCAACAGCATTCTTGGTAACTAAACACACGTACAATAAAACTAAATCCGCATTTAACGTTGAGTAATAGGCTGCTCAAATTTCGTCTGTATGCTTATCGAACGCACAAGGCAGTTAAATAATATTACACTGTATTTATATTCCTGCTCCGTCACTCAGTTATTTATTTTACCACCACTCCCTGACGAATTAACTGCCTCTGCGATAATATTCACAATCTGAGGCAAGTTATGAAAATCATTAAAATACCCCATCCCAATATTCATTATAACCATCATAAAATAATACTGAAAACATCCGCTGGAATAGTGGCAGGCGTTCTGAGTTTTGGTTGTGCCGATGCGAGTACGGAAAGACTGGTAACGAGCGTAGGTTCCGTAGGGATTTCCGTTCGTGGTTCGTACTTTGATGAAACAATAAAAATGAGTGCCGCAAATACGTCGGCAATAAAAATCGAAGATAGTGGAACCGTTACCCTAACCCGTGGGGTGATAAAAAATAATGCGACGGCTGCCGCAGGGGCAAAAGGCCAGACCGGGGTATTTATCTTAGGCAATAGCAGAGTGGATCTTGTTGATTCCATTATTACTCTCGAACCACTGACGGCGGCGAGCGCCATTGTCACTGCCAGTGATATGACTGGCGTGCTCGTTGAGAATGGAAAGCTGAGTCTCGAAAACAGTCGCGTCACGATAGGCGGCGGTACGAAGGGAATCAACAACCGTGGGATTGTTGTAACGGGCGACTATTCCCTGGCAGCGCTTAATCGCTCAAGCGTAAAGACATCTTCTTCCAGCAGCGTAGGTATTTCCGCGAAACAAGGCGGCAAAGTCGATTTGAAAGAGACGTCTGTTGAAACCTCGGGTAACTACAGTCATGTCCTACTGGCAAGCGACGACAACTCGTCTATTCACGGCGAGGGCTTGCAACTTACCACGTCAGCCATTGGCGCCAGTGCTGTCAGAGCAGAAAATAAAGGTGAGATCTCCCTAAAAAACAGCCAGATAACAAGCTCTGGCGCAGCCACCAGCAGCACCACAACCGCCGCACTTCATGCCTTGTCTGGGGCGAGCATAACCGGAACGGGGCTAACGATGTCCGTGACCGGTACGAATCAGGGAGGAAGCCGCGCCGAAGGCAATAACAGCGCAATTTCCCTCGCTAACAGCACGGTCTTCGTCAGCGGCGCGGGGAACGCAGCGCACTCAAGTTCAGCCGCTCGAGCAATTTCAGGAGCGTCTGTTTCCGTAAGCCATTCCACCATGACCACCACCGGGAGCCAAAGCCACGGCGTCTCCGTGGAAGGCGCTGACTCCCACGCGCAAATCGGCAATACAACAATTGAAACGCGTGGCGCACGCAGCTCAAGTGTGAATATCAATGACGGTGCCAGCGCTGAGATTATCAGCAGCAAAATGACTACTACCGCAGCCCCCGGCATAAGCGGGCCATGGTCGCCGGGGATCCTGCTTCAGGGTGCCGGTTCTTCGCTAATTCTGAAAGACAGCGAAATTATTACTACGGAAAACCCTGCCAGCGGTATCAGTGCCATCAACAACAGCCAGCTTGAAGTGAACACCTCCAGAATTACCACTTCCGGCAATTACGGCACCGGGATTGGTGTTGCCAACAGCACGGCGGTCATTACCAACAGCCATATCAATACTTCCGGCAACGATAATGCGATGGGGATTGTAGCGAACATCGGCGCCACCGTGAGCGTAGCGGGAGGAAGTGTCACCACCACCGGGAATGGCTCGCCTGTATCGTCCAATCTCACCTTTCCACACGCAGTCGCCTCTCGCAGTGCAGGCGCGATGCTGACAGTGGATGGAACCACACTGGTGACGAAAGGTTCTCAGGCGTACGGTGCTACCGCCGATGACGGCGGCAGTCTTATTCTGAAGAATTTGTCGGCGAAAACGTTGGGTGAAAACTCTGTAGGTTTATATGCCGGTATTGGCGCGGCAAAACCGGGCGATGTGAATCTTTCAGCGACGAATGTTTCTGTTGAGACACTGGGAGATAATGCGACCGGTGCGTTTGTTGGCCGAAAATATAAATCTGAAACCGCGCAGATGGCGCTTAATAACGTGGCGTTGGCGACTCATGGCGATAATTCACGCGGCCTGTGGGCTGAAGCCGGAGCCGAGCTGACGGCTAAAAACACCGTTGTTTCCACCGATGGTGAGTTGTCACACGGCATTCTGGCGAGCAATGGCGGGCAGGTTCTGGCGAATAATGTGGTGGCTACAACGCACGGCGACGGTGCGGCGGCGCTGGCTGTTCAGGGTTCTCAGGCCTGGACCGGGCAGGCAAATTTAACCAACGCGACGCTGACAAGCGAGCATGGCCACGGTATCCAAACCACGGGTTATGCCGATATCGAGTTACAGAACAGCCGGGTGACGGGCGAAAGCCAGTGGTTGCAGGCAAACAACGGCGTCGGTAATTTGCCTGGCAAAGCCCACATCAACCTGTCCGGGAGCATTGCAACCGGGGCGGCGCTAACAGCAGCCAATGCGTATTCCGAAGTGACGTTAAACAACACCAGTTTGTGGTTTTTAACCGGCAATTCAGTGCTCAGTACGCTCAACAATAATCAAAGCCTGATCAATTTCAGTACCCCCGAAAACCACCAGTACAAAGCGCTGACGGTGAATAACTATCACGGCGATAACGGGACGCTTGCATTAAATACCCATCTGCATGATGACAATTCCCCCTCCGACCAACTGGTGATTAATGGCGGTCATGCCGATGGCGCAACCAACCTTAAAATCACCAACACCGATGGCAGCGGCGCACTGACGCGCGGCAACGGGATTAAAGTGGTCGATGCGATTAGCGGAGCGACCACCGACCCGCAAGCATTCAGCCTGCTCAACAAAGTGAAGGCCGGGCCGTATGAATATTCGTTGTACCGTTCCAGCGTCGATGACAGCAATGAAGAAGCCTGGTATCTGCGTTCGAACAAACAGCCGGAAAGAGTCGTTGAAGACCTGGCTCCCCCTGCGCCACCACCCGCAAAACCCGATCCCGACCCAACGCCTGGTGAGAAGCCCGTTGAAAAGCCTCCGGTGGATGACGTCAAACCGTCCGTACCTGCCGAACCACCGGCTGCTATACCGAATTATCGGGCGGAGACTTCGCTGTATCAGGACATTCCTCAGCTCGCGCTGCTCTATGGCCGGATGCTGGTTGATAGCCTGCACGAACGCACCGGGGAGCAGTTCACCAGCCCGGAAAAAATCACTCAGGCGACTGAATCCCCGCATATGAGCTGGGGACGGTTTATCTACAAACAGGGTAAGTCTGATTTTGACGGGCCACAGTCACGCTTTTCGCTCAATGCCATTCAGCTTGGCATTGATTTGTATCGCGAAAGCAAAGATGACGGCAGTTCAAATTTTGCCGGGGTGCTGGGAAACATCGGCAAAATAAACAGTAAGGTCACGCATACCGACGGCGAGAATGCCGGGCGCAATACCCTGAAATCATGGGGCGTTGGCGGTTACTGGACGCACTTTACACCTGCGGGAAGTTATCTCGATGTAGTCGCTCAGTACAACCGCTTGTATATGGAGTCCAGCCCGACCGATCTTAGCCCGATGAAAACCAAAGGTTACGGGTTAAGCGCCTCGGCTGAGACGGGTTATCCGTGGCAGCCTGACGAAGACGTTCAGCGTTTTATTGAGCCGCAGGCGCAGCTGATTTACTCGACGGTGAAACTGGATAACACCCGCGACGGGGCATCGGGAGTGAAGTTTGATCGGGCCGACTCACTCACCGGACGGGTCAGCGTGCGCCTTCACCAAACCTGGAATCACGAGGATTCGCAAAACAACAAGGCGGATAAAACCCGCACCACCGCCTGGATTCGCCCCGGCATTTTGCATGAATTTAAAGGCGAGTCTAAAACCGAGTTTTCTTCGCAGGACGGTTACATTCCCTTCACTACCAATAGTGGCGGCACATGGGGGCAGTTGAATGCAGGCGTGGACCATCAACTAAATCAGTCAGTGTCACTTACCGGATCGTTGAACGTTGAGAAGTCGTTTGAAGGTAGTAGCGTGAATTACGGCGGGATTGCGGGGATAAAAATTAAGTTCTGACCAAAACGGAAGGCTCTATGGATATAGAGCCTTCCATCCATTACATCAGGAAGTCAGCTTTGCGGAATGCCTGCAATGCGTCTTGTTTTTGTTGCTCAGTCATCGGGCGAAGCGGACGACGCGGATCGCCAACATCAATACCATGAAGTTTCATCGCCACTTTACCCGCAGCCACGCCACCGTACTGAACCAGCACACGAATGATGGCGATGACTTTATCCATGCACGCCGCCACGTCTTGTTGATCGCCGCGATTAAAGCTATCGATCAGGCGGTGATATAACGGCGCTGCGTAGTTGTAGGTGCTGCCCACCGCGCCCACGGCTCCACACGCCAGGCCCGCGGGTAAAAACTCATCGACACCAAATGGGATATCAAACTGACCGTTGTTCACGCGCACGCAGCGCTGATATTCGTACATGTCGCTGGAGTTGAATTTCATTCCGGTCAGGTTGGGAATGCGGTCTGCGGCCACGAGCAAGAATTGCTCCATATCGAGATTCACACCCGACATACCGGAATGATAATAGTAAAAGCCTTTAGACGGTGCGGCAGCGGCGTTGATGCGACAGTATTCCACCAGGTCGTCAATGTTGCCGGGTTTGAAGAAGCATGGGCCAATCACCGAAGTGGCAAAGATATCCAGAGTTTCAGCGTGGCGGCTCAGTTCGAGGGAATCGGCAATGCTCAGTGCGCCAGTGTGCAGGGTGATACTCAGTTTGCCGTCGCTGGCACTCACCCAACGTTCGGCAATTTTTTTACGTTCCTCAACCGAGCAATGGATGCCTTCGCCGGTGGTCCCGCAGACATAAGCCCCTTTCACCCCCTGCTGAATCAGATGTGCGGCAATCTGGTCAATAACCGGATAATTGACAATTCCATCAGCGGTAAATGGGGTATGTGGCGCGGCGATTAAGCCCGTTAACTTTTCCATGCAAGCCTCTCTGGAGTTTTACTTCTAATGATTTTTGATAATGAAGTTTAACTCTATATTAAGGCGACAAATGGAGTGATGCAACCATCACCACGGCCGGGAAAGGCTAAATACGTTGAACTGTGATCAATGCCGCTAATACGGCATTATTTTGCGATATTCAGTGCGTCCATAGTGCGCAATTTGCTTTCGCGAGCCTGCTCCGGGGCGGCCTGAACCAACAAGGTATAGAGTAAATCGAGCACAAAGAGCTGCGCCGTTTTGGTGCCAATCGAGTCACCTTGCAGCATTCCCTGGCGGTTGCCGTTAATCAGACTAAAGTCTGCGACATCAATTAATGGAGAGCCAAGATTATGGGTCAGCGCGACCGTGGTGGCTCCCGCCTCTCTGGCGAGTTTGAGCGCGTGGACAGTTTCTGGAGAAGTCCCGGTGTGGCTTATCGCAATCGCGACATCACCGACTTTTAGTAATGTGGCCTGCATATACATGAAGTGGTTATTAGTGACGGCATCGACCCGTAATCCAATGCGCATCAGCTTATGTTTCATGTCTTCTGCGGTGATCCCCGAAGAACCGACGCCGAAGATATATACCGAGTTGCTGGTACGTAGCGCGTTAACGACCTGAATAACCTGGTTCATATCCAGCAGGTTAAGGGTTTCAGATAACACATTGTTTATCGTGCTTTGCAGTTTTAAACCGATGGTATGCGCATCATCAGACTCACTGATTTCGCCATCCAGCAACGGGCTATTGTTGTCCGGTTCCGTCGTGGCAAGTTCAATGGCCAGGTCCATTTTAAAATCCTGGAACCCCTTATAACCCAGGGTGCGGCAAAAGCGGATGACGGTGGCCTCGCCCGCCTGCGTTTCACGCGAAAGCTCGGCGATAGAAAGCTGAGTGACCTGCTGCGGAGAAGTCAGAATGAACTGCGCGATACGCTGGGAAACGCGCGTCAGGCTATTTTGCATCGCCCCTAATGTGTCGAGGATTTTTCCAGGTTTAAGGCGTAGCGCTTGAGGCTCCATAAATTTCCTGCTCTGTAGGGCGAAAGGTGGCAAAAAGCCTGCAATATCGAATGGGTCAAAGCGTAGCAAGTCTGTGGCGGTAAAAAAAGCGCGATGTCAGCATAGGGGGTATGCCGCATCGCGCCGTCAAAGAAAAACAGGTTTGTTAACTCATTTTATTATGACGTAAAACTTTCGCTCCCTAAGCAACGGTAGCTCACCTTAATCACGACTTTGCTTATCGCTTGTGCCGTTTCGCTGATACAACCCGGCTTGTGTGGCTCGCCCGGCAGAAATATGGCGAACATTCCCGGCTGCAAGTGCAATGTCTGACGCGGCGAAACCGCATCACACAGCAGGTAATCATCGTCTTCATGGTAAATATCGGGCGAGATTGCTGCGCCGAGCGGGCCAAAATCAATCCGTTCCTGGCCGCTGAGTAACACCTGAATATCAAGATATTCGCGATGCTGCTCGTAACGCTTACTCTCCGGTTCGGCTGTCTCAAATGTCATGACATTCATAAAAATATCGTCGCCGTCTATCTCATGACGCCCGGCACTGAGCGTTTCCGGACGCAGTGCCAGCGCCTGTTTGATGATGGCCAGCAGTTGAGGAGCAATCCCGCTCTGCGCGCTGAGTTCTGTCACTTTCCCTAAAATCATGGTTTCACCTTTTACTCACGTGATTCATCAAGCGTCAGTGGCGGCGCTGAAGCAAATAATGGCGCGAAAATAACGCCGCTGATAACTACACTCAGCGAGCCAATCACACCGTAGAAGAAGAAGTTCAGGTCAGTGGCATAGCGCGCGGCTAACACCGCCACAATACTCACCACAATACCGAGTGCCGCACTACCGGCATTGGCACGCTTGCAGAAAATACCCAGCATAAACAGGCCTGTCATTGGGCCGCCCATCAGGCCAATCAGGCTGTTAAACGCATCCCAGATTTCTGATTCATCCGCCATCACCAGCCAGACAGTCGCAGCGCTGCTGAGTATTCCCGCAATCAGGATGACCAGCTTGGCCATGCGCATGCTGTTTTCCGGCGTTCTTTTCTGACGGCTCAGTCGCTGGTAAATATCAGAGTTAAAGCAACTGGAGATACTGTTCAGGCTGCTCGAAATGCTGGACTGCGCGGCGGCAAAAATCGCAGCGATAATCAGACCTGCAATACCCGGTGGCATTTCTGTCACGACGAACAGCGGTAAGATGCCGCCAATGTTAAAGCCCGCCGGTAACAACGTTGGGTTTTGCTGGTAGTAAACAAACAGCGCCGAACCAATCGCGAAGAAGAAGATAGGAACAACGGCGACCAGTTTGGCGTTGGTGAGCAGCGTCTTTTTGGTTTCTTCAATGGAGTCGGTGACGATATAACGCTGAACCACATCCTGACTGGCGGTAAATTGCTGAATATTGGCAAACAGGAAACCAATCATCAGCACAGGCACTGTGCTTTCAGTCCAGCTCCAGCGGAACTGTGAGGCGGGGAAGAATTTATCGGCATGCTGAGTGACCGTGAAGATTTCACCGACGCCGCCCTGCACTTTGAAGCAAATCACCACGAAAATGAGAACGGCACTGCCTGAGAGCAATAGCCCCTGAATCACATCCGTCCAGATAACGCCTTCGATACCGCCCATCCAGGTATAAATAATGCACATCACGCTAATCAAGAGCACCAGAACGACCGGATCAATGCCGATAAACGGGCGCAGGGCCAGCACGGTTAAGAAGGTAATAATGGCGATGCGGCCAATGTGAAACAGCATAAATGAGACGCTGGCAAACAAGCGGCTGCGCACATCAAAGCGGGCTTCCAGATATTCGTAAGCGGAAGTGACTTTTAACTTACGGAAGAAGGGAATGTAGAAGTAAAACACCAGAGGCAAAATCGCTATCGCCAGATATTGGCCGAGGATAAACGTCCAGTCCGACGTAAAAGCTTTGGCTGGGATCGACATAAACGTAATCGAACTTAGTGTAGTGGCAAACACGCTGACACCCGCAGCCCAGCCGGGGATGCGGCCACCGCCACGGAAATAATCATCTGCCGTTTTCTGGCGCTTTGAGAAGTAAACACCGACTAGCATCATAGCCAGTAAATAGCCGAAAAGAACAAGGTAGTTAAAGATGCCGAAAGAGTGAGTCATGATGGCACTTTCCTGCTTATGGTTATTGTAGGGATGAGGTATCTATCTGAATTTATAAATCTTCAGATGACGAGATGTTCTGACCAGAGTGCGGCCCCCATTAACCCTGCATCGTGTTGATAATGCGCGGAGTAAACGGGAACCTGAAATGCCTGCGGAAGTTGTGCGAGCTGATGTTCAACCTGCTGGCGATAACCCTTCGCCAGACCCACACTTCCGCCGAGCACGATACATTCGGTGTCGAGTAGCGCTTTAAGATTGGCGATTAACTGGCAGATGGCCTGCGCCGAGCGCGCGACTCGCTGTTGTGCCTGTAAGTTGCCCGATAGAGCCTGAGCAAAAATTTCGCGGGCATTTTTACCCTCGAGTTCTTGAGTGGCTCCCGCCGCGATGGCACGCCCGGAAGCAATAGCTTCAACACAACCCACGCGCCCGCATCCACAACGTGGACCATTCGGATCGGCCTGAATGTGGCCGATATGACCTGCAAAGGCATGTGGACCGATTAATAACTCGCCATTGATGACGATGCCGCCACCGACTCCTGTAGAAACGGTGATAAACGTGACGTGTTTGAATTGTGCCGACAAATGACAATATTCAGCCCACGCGGCGGCTTGGGCATCGTTGAGCACAACGCACGGCAGGCCGGTATATTTTTCTACAATGGCCTGCAATGGGAAATGGTTCAGCCCGCCAAGGTTATCTGGGTTCAGCGCAGTGAGAATACCCTTATCAATGATACCGGTTGATGCCACCGCCACACGCTGCGCTTTCCCTTGATAAGCCTTAACTAATTGCGCTAATGCCTGCTCCAGCGCTTGTGGTTCAGCGTTCGCAGGCGTTGGGATTTCCATGCGCTGCGAGATTTCCAGAGCTGAGTTAATGAGTGCCGCAGCCAGTTTGGTGCCGCCGATATCAATGGCAAGTGTGTTCATTGTTTTCTCCGGTTTAGCGCTTAACGGCATCACTGAACCAATGGCAAATATGTTCAATACGCGTGATGGCAGAACCGACGGTCACAGCCCATGCACCGTGGTCAATAGCCTGGGCGGCCAGTTCGGGGGAGTTGTAGCGTCCTTCTGCAATCACGCGGCAGCCTGCGTTGCTCAGTTCAGACACCATCACCAAATCGGGTTCGTGTGGCGTCACCGCGCTGGTGTAGCCAGACATGGTAGTACCAATAATTTCAACACCTTGCTGCTGGCAATTCAGCCCCTCTTCAACCGTTGAGCTATCTGCCATCGCGAGTAAACCGTGGTGGTGAATACGCGCAATGAGTTCGTCGATAGCCACCGGGCGCGGGCGGAAAGTGGCATCAAACGCAATAATATCCGCCCCCGCTTTCGCGAGCGCATCCACATCCTGCAAGAAAGGCGTAATACGCACAGCAGAGTCTTCCAGGTCGCGTTTGATAATGCCGATGATGGGAACAGAAATCAGCGGGCGCACCGCATTGAGATTTTCGATGCCTTCAATGCGAACGGCGACCGCACCTGCATTCACCGCAGCCTGCGCCATTGCAGCCACAATTTCAGGGCGGTCCATCGGACTGCCTGGAACTGGCTGGCAAGAGACAATAAGTCCGCCACATTCACGCACGCT